>Ga0193696_1000223_pt1 | contig 22125 bp, 17 predicted proteins | sample L3m1metaG_FD_145074 | JGI IMG/M metagenome (GOLD analysis project Ga0193696, IMG submission 145074) | Soil microbial communities from a riparian zone of the East river system, Colorado, United States - L3m1 | ecosystem: Environmental > Terrestrial > Soil > Riparian zone | place: USA: East River... | reverse complement strand
ATAGAAGCCGGGATGTGAGAGCTGGACGATCCGGCCAGGTTCGACGAGTCCGGTGCGCGCGTCCCGAATCCAGCCGAAGTCGTCCTTGACGAAGCCGCGCCCGATGTCCGGGAGATAGACCGCCGCGATGACCAGCAGCATGACGGCGGCGGCAACGACGATCAGCAGTCGCGAATTGGCAATCGGGCGGGTGGGCGTGTTCAATTTCCCAGCATGTGTTTGGCGATGGTGTCGAGCTGCAGGTTGGAGGTGCCTTCGTAAATCTGACCGATCTTCGCGTCGCGGTACAGCTTCTCGACCGGGTATTCCTTGACGAAGCCGTTGCCGCCGTGGAGGTTGACGGCCAGCGAGGTGACGCGCTCCGCCACTTCAGACGAGAAGATCTTGCACATCGCCGCTTCCGCCACGAACGGTTGCTTCGCGTCGCGGAGACGTCCCGCGTTGTACACGAGCAGCCGTGCCGCTTCGAGCTCGGTCGCGGCGCGCGCCAGCTGATGCTTCACCGCCTGGAAGTCGGCGATCGCCTTGCCGAACTGCTTCCGCTCCCGCGTATAGCGAATGGTGTGGTCGAGCGCGCCCTGCGCGAGCCCGACCATCTGCGCGCCGATACCGATGCGCCCCTCGTTCAGCGTTTCAATCGCGACCTTGTATCCCTTGCCGACCTCGCCGAGGACGTTGGCGCGCGGGATGCGACAGTCGTCGAACAGCAGCTCGCACGTGCTGCTGGCGCGAATGCCGAGCTTGTCTTCCTTCTTGCCGACTGAAAACCCCCGTGTGCCGCGTTCGACCAGGAATGCCGTGATGCCGCGATAGCCGGCGTCGGGATTCACGTTCGCGAACACGATGAACAGGTCGGCCTCGTTGCCGTTGGTAATCCACAGTTTTCTTCCGGCGATCGTCCATTCGTCGCCGTGCTCCGTCGCACGCGTCGTCATCGCGAACGCGTCGCTGCCCGATCCGGCTTCCGAAAGCGCATAGGCACCGATCGTGCTGTCTGCCATCTTTGGCAGGTAGCGCCGCCTGACGTCGTCGCTGCCCCAGCGCAGCAGCGCGTTGATGACGAGCGTGTTCTGTACGTCGACGACGACGCCGATGGAAGGGTCGACCCGCGACACCGCCTCAACCGCCAGGGCGGAGTGGAAGAACGTCGCACCGCCGCCGCCGTAGCTCTCCGGGATTTCGATGCCCATGATCCCCAGCTCGAAGAGCTTGTCGATGAGGGCGCGCGGGATCTTGGCGTGCTCGTCCATCTCCCGCACGAGCGGCCGGATCTCGCGATCCGCGAACTCGTAAACGCTGGCCTGAAACAACCGTTCGTCTTCGGACAGTGTGGTCAGCGCGCGAGGGATGAGCTCGGTGTTCTCGATCGTCACGACGAAAATCTTATCACTCGGGACGGCCGGACAACGGCGTACCGGGGACTCGAAAGCGTCTAAAATAGGAGAGTATGGCCAGCCGGATGCGCATCGTATTCGCCGCCGCCACTTTGACCGTCGCGCTTGGCCTGCAGGGCGGCGCACAACAACAACAGCCGCCGGCGCAGCAAACGCCGCCGCAACAGCCGCCGCCAGCCGATCCCGCGCAGCCGCCTGTCTTCCGCACCGGCATCAACTTCGTCCGCGTGGACGTGATCATCTCGGACAAGGCCGGCAATCCGATCGCGGACCTCTCGCAGGCCGACTTCGACGTGACGGAAGACGGCAAGCCGCAGAAAATCGAAACCTTCAAGCTGGTCAAGCTCGACGGCGGACGCGGCGACGCGATCAAGGACCCGCCACGCGAGATCCGCACCGACTACGACGAAGAGATGGAAGCGGCGCGCGACGACGTGCGGCTGTTCGCGATCTTCCTCGACGACTACCACGTGCGCAAGGGCGCCAGCCTCGCCTCGCGGAATCAGCTCTCGCGATTCATCGAGACGCAGCTTGGGCCGTCAGACATGGTCGGCGTCATGTATCCGCTCGAGTCGACGGCGTCCGTGCGGATGACTCGCAACCACGCCGCTGTGATGCGCGGACTGGCGCAGTTCGAGGGGCGCAAGTACGACTACACGCCGAGAAACATGTACGAGGAGCAGTACGCGAACTATCCAACCGAAACGGTCGAACGCATCCGTAACCAGGTGTCGTTGTCGGCAATGAAGTCGCTGATCGTGCACATGGGATCGTTGAAGGAAGGGCGCAAGACGCTCGTCGTCGTCAGCGAGGGGTACACCTACATGGTGCCGCCGCAGATGCGCAACGCCAACGCGCAGCTGCCGGGACTCGGAAACCCGAATGCGCACAACCCGATGGCTGGCACCAACGACATCAACGAAGACCGCGCGGCGTGGTCGCTCGGGATGGACATGGACAGCGACCTTCGCGAGGTCTACGACACCGCGAACCGGAACAACGTCGCGATTTATGCCGTCGACCCGCGCGGGCTCGCGACGTTCGAGTTCGACATCAACGAGGGTATAGGCCTGCAGAGCGACAGCAAGTACCTCACTTCCACGATGGACTCGCTGCGGACACTGTCGGAGAACACCGACGGCCGGGCGATCGTTAACCGTAACGACCTGGTCGCCGGCATGAAGCAGATCACGCGTGACGCCAGCGCCTATTACCTGATCGGCTACAACTCGTCGCAGGCGCCGTCGGACGGCAAGTTCCACGAGATCAAGGTGCGCGTGAAGCGCCCGGGTGTGCAGGTCCGCGCGCGCAAAGGCTACTGGGCGCTCACGCAGGAGCAGACGGCCCGCGCCCTCGCGCCGCCCAAGGCCGCGCCGCCGAAGGCGGTCGAAGTGGCGCTGGCGGCGGTCAGTCGGCCCGGTCGTGCGTCGGTGGTCCGGACGTGGGTCGGCACTTCTCGCGGCGAGAACGGGAAGACGCGGGTGACGTTCGTGTGGGAGCCGCTGCCCAAGCAGCTGGGCGAGAAGCCGGGCTCGCGTGAAGAGCCGGCGGCCGTCAACATCACAGCCGTCGCCCCCGATGGCTCGCCCTATTTCCGTGGTCCGGTTCCCTCGCGCATCACGTTCGATGTGAACCCGGGGAAGATCCAGCTTCGGATGTCCGTCACCGGCGCCGCCTCGCAGGTGCTGGACAGCGAAACGCGAGAGATCGCGGTTCCCGATCTGACGTCGACGCAGACCATGATCGGGACGCCGGAAGTTCTGCGCGCGCGCACGGCGCGCGAATTCCAGCAGCTGAAGTCCGATCCGGCCGGCATTCCAATCGCCACGCGCGAGTTCAGCAGGACCGATCGCTTGATCATTCGTGTGCCGGCCTATGGGCCCGGCGGCACCACGCCGGCACTCAGCGTCCATCTGTTGAACCGCGCGGGCAGCGCGATGAGCGAGCTCGCGCCGGCTGCCGCGCCGACCACCGGGATGCAGCAGGTGGAACTGCCGCTCGCCGCGCTGGCGCCCGGTGAATACGTCGTCGAGATCAAAGCCACCGGTGAAGGCGGCGAAGCCACGGAACATGTCGGCTTCCGCGTGACTAGCTAGCTTGCCATGCGCGCGGTTGTCGCGATCCTCGTCGCCATGGCAGCCCTGGCGATGTCGAACGCGGAGCCGGCGGGGCATCTCGTCCAGATCGACGTCAGCGCGGTCAACGCGCGCGGCCAGGCCGTGCTCGATCTCAAACCGGGAGACTTCCAGCTCCGCGAGGAAGGCGCGCCGCAGGCCGTGGACGGCGTGCGATTGGTCCGCGGGGAGCCGCGCCTCGTCGCCGTCTTTCTCGACGAGTACCACGTCGACGCCAGCGCGACGTCGCGCGTCCGTGAAGCGGTAGCGCGTTTCGTCGATCAGGACCTCGCACCAACCGATCTCCTCGTGGTGATGAAGCCGCTCGACTCGATCCTGACGATTCGTCTGACAACGGATCGCGAGGACGCACATCGCGCGATCGAGACGTTCGAGGGACGAAAAGGCAGCTACGAGCCGCGGAACACCTACGAGCGCGAGTTCATGGCGGGGACGCCGCCGAGAATCGAGGCGGCGCGCATCCAGGTGGCGCTGTCGGCGATCCAGGCGCTCACGCTTCAGCTGGGGAGCATGGGCGATCGGCGGAAGACGCTCGTCGTCGTCACGGAGGAGATCGGCCGGGCGGAACGTCGCCGCGGGCAGGATCTGCCGACGCTCGACACGATCGTCCGCTCGGCGAACCGAGCCAACGTCTCGGTCTATCCGCTCGACCCTGGAGAAACGCCGCGCGCCGCCGCGGCTGATCCACGAAGCGATTCGTTCCTTGTGCTCGCCGGCGAAACCGACGGTCGCACCGCCGCGGCCGACCTCGCGGCCGGGTTGAAGCGCGCCGTCGCCGACGCCACCGACTACTACCTGATCACGTATCGGACGTCGCAGCCCGACGATGGAAAGTTTCGCGGCGTGGACGTGCGGGTCGCGCGCAAGGGTGTCACGCTGCGCGCCAGAAAAGGCTACTTTGGCGCGTCGCCTGACGAGGCGCTGCGCGCCGCGATACTCGCCCGGCTGAACGAGCCCAAGGCTCCCACGCCCGTCGAACCAGCGCTCCACGCCAGCACACTCATCCGTCCGTGGTTCGGCATGTCGCGCGGTGACGACGGCAAGACACGCGTGACGTTCGTCTGGGAGCCGGCGGCGCGTGTACCAGGCGAGCGTGTGCGTCACACGGCAAGACGGCTCGTCCTCACGGCGCTGGCCTCCGATGGCTCGGTCATCTTCGAGGGCGCTTTGTCGCCCACCGGACCGGCGGCGCTCGACGAACCGGGAACGACGCCGGTACGCGCCGTGTTCGACGTCCCGCCGGGCCGCCTGCGTACACGGATGACCATTCAGGATGTCGCCGCGCAGGAGATCGATCGCGATGTGCGCGAGCTGTCGATCCGCGATTTGCGTGGCGGGGTGGGGATCGGCACGCCGGAGGTGCTCCGCTCACGAAACGCCCGCGAATTCCGGACGCTCGATGTCGCGGCCGCGGTGCCAGTGGTGGCGCGCGAGTTCAGCAGAACGGAGCGTCTTCTGATTCGGTTCACCGCGTATGGCCCATCCGACGCGGTCCCGGACGTGTCAGCGAAGCTGCTCGGGCGGATGGGACACGCGCTGCGGGATCTGACGGTATCGCGGGCGTCGTCGCCGGGCGGCGAGAACGCGATCGATCTGCCGCTCGCCGGTTTCGCCGCGGGCGACTACACGATCGAAGTGACCGCCGTCAGCGGATCGGCTGAATTCAAGGACCGCCTGGGTTTCCGCGTGACGCCGTAGCAGCTGCCCCCGCCTTCGCTCGCCCACGGCTTCGCTTCGGCCCTTCGACACAGCTCAGGGCCGTCCTGAGCATCGTCGAAGGACGGCGAGGCAAGCCACGCATCTAGCCCCCTAGCCCCGACTCGTCTTTCACGCGTACATGCCGCGCATCCGCGTCACGGTGGCGACGCGGCTGATCGCGACGATGTACGCGGCGGTGCGCATGTCGACCTTGTACTTCAGCGACGTCTGCAGCACGGCGTTGAACGCCTCGCACATTTTGGCCTCGAGACGCTCGTTCACTTCCTTCTCGCTCCAGAAGTAGCCGTAGCGATCCTGCACCCATTCGAAGTACGACGTCGTCACGCCGGAGCTGTTCGCGAGGATGTCCGGCACTACGAAGACGCCCCGTTCGTGCAGATGGCGATGCGCATCCGGTGTCGTCGGGCCGTTGGCGCCCTCGATCACGACCTTGGCCTTGATCGCCGGCGCGTTCTCCACCGTGATCTGATTCTCGAGCGCCGCCGGGATGAGGATGTCGACGTCGAGCGAGAAGAGGTCGGCCGCGGGCAGCGATTCGCCGCCTGGAAATCCATCCACCGTCTTGGTTTGCTGCACCTGGGCGGCCAGCTTGGTGATATCGAGGCCGTTCTTGTTGAACACCCCGCCCTTCCAGTCGGTGACGGCGACGATCTTCGCTCCCTGTTCCGCGAGCAGCTGGGCAGAGACCGATCCGACGTTGCCGAAACCCTGTACGGCCACCGTCGCGCCTTTGAGCGAGAATCCGAGGTGCTTGACCGCTTCACGCGTCACGATCATGACGCCGCGGCCGGTGGCTTCGCGGCGCCCCAGCGAGCCGCCGAGCTCGATCGGCTTGCCGGTCACGACGGACGTCGTGGTGTGGCCGACGTGCATCGAATAGGTGTCCATCACCCAGGCCATGATCTGCTCGTTGGTGTTCACGTCCGGCGCCGGCACGTCCTTTTCCGGACCGATCGCATCGACGATTTCGGCGATGTAGCGCCGCGTCAACGCTTCGATCTCGCGCTTGGACATCTTCGTCGGATCGCAGATGACGCCGCCTTTGCCGCCGCCGAACGGGATGTGCGCCACGGCGCATTTCCACGTCATCCACGCGGCCAGTGCGGTCACCTCGTCGAGTGTGACGCCCGGGTGGTAGCGGATGCCGCCCTTGGCGGGGCCGAGCGTGATGTTGTACTGGACGCGATAACCGGTGAAGACTTCGATCTCTCCGTTGTCCATCTGGACCGGACACGACACGATGATTTGCCGCTTGGCGTGGGTGAGGATCTTCCAGATCCCGGGTTCGAGGTTGAGGATGCGGGCCGCGCCATCGAACTCCTGGAGCATCGCCGCGAAGATCGATCCGTTGGTAGCCGCCATGTCCGTCCTGCAGTCTCGCCGGCTTGTCCGCCGAAGCGCGGCGCGCGTTGGGAAAGGTCGCCGCCGCTCTTCGTGCGAAGGCGGAAAACGGCGCAGCGTACCGTGCCCGCCTGAGGGAGTCAAGCGAGGCGTCCGTAACTCATTGGGTATAATGACGTTTGTATGAAAACCGTTGCGGAGACGGACCGCGAGCCCACGAGTCGCTTCACGACGATCTCGGGCCGGCCGATCGAGCGGCTGTACACCGCGGCCGACGTCGCGGACATTCAGTACGCGCGCGACGTGAACGATCCGGGCATCTTCCCTTACACGCGCGGCATCCACGCCACCGGCTATCGCGGCAAGCTCTGGACCATGCGGCAGTTCGCTGGCTTCGGCACGCCGGAGGACACGAACCAGCGCTACAAGACGCTGTTGCGCGCCGGCGGCACCGGCCTGAGCGTTGCGTTCGATCTGCCGACGCTGATGGGCCGCGATCCGGACCACGAGCTGTCGCTCGGCGAGGTCGGCAAGTGCGGCGTCAACGTGACATCGCTCGCCGACATGGAGACGCTGTTCGACGGCATCCGCCTCGGCGACATCACGACGTCGATGACGATCAACTCGCCGGCGGCGATGATCTTCGCGATGTATCTCGTCGTCGCCGAGAAGCAGGGCGCAGACTGGAAGAAGATTTCCGGAACCATCCAGAACGACATCCTCAAAGAGTTCATCGCGCAGAAGGAGTACATCTTTCCGCCGCGTCCCTCGATGCGGATCATCACGGACATCTTCGGGTTCTGCGCCAGGGAAGCGCCGAAGTGGAACACGATTTCGGTGAGCGGCTATCACATCCGCGAAGCCGGCGCGACCGCCCTGCAGGAGCTGGCGTTCACGCTGCGTGACGGCGTCGAGTACGTGCAGTGGGGCGTGGACGCCGGGCTCGACGCCGACATTTTCGTGCCGCAGATGTCGTTCTTTTTCAACGCCCACAGCGACTTCTTCGAGGAAATCGCCAAGTACCGGGCGGCGCGGGCGATCTGGGCGCGCACGATGCGCGATCGGTTCGGCGCGAAGAACGAGCGCGCCTGGAAGCTGCGGTTTCACAGCCAGACGGCCGGCGTGTCGCTCACCGCGCAACAGCCCTACAACAACGTCGTGCGCACGGCGCTCCAGGCGCTGTCGGCCGTGCTCGGCGGCACCAACTCGCTGCACACCAACTCGCTCGACGAGGCGCTCGCGCTGCCCACCGCCGAGGCGGCGACGCTGGCGCTGCGGACGCAACAGGTCATCGCGCACGAGAGCGGTGTGGCGAACGTCGTCGATCCGCTGGGCGGCTCCTATTTCGTCGAGCGGCTCACGAAAGATCTGGAAAGCGGCGCCCTCGACTACTTCGCGCAGATCGATCGCATGGGCGGGATGGTGGAAGCCATCGAGCGCGGGTTCCCGCAGCAGGAAATCGCCGAGAGCGCCTACCGGTTTCAGCAGGCCGTCGAGCGCCGCGAGAAGGTGATCGTCGGCGTCAACGACTTCGTGCGGAGCGATGAGCCGCCGATCGAGATTCTTTACATCGACGACTCCGCCTCCGACACCCAGCTGGAGAAGCTCGCAAAGCTGAAGCGCAGCCGGGACAACGACTCCGTAAAGCGGAGCCTCGACAGTCTGAGGGCGGCGGCGCGAACGACTGAGAACCTGATGCCGCGCATTCTCGAGGCGGTGCGGGCGTACTCGACAGTCGGAGAGATGTGCGACGCGCTTCGCGACGTCTGGGGCGAGTACGAAGAGGTGCCGCGGATATAGGGACGAGGATCACTGAGTGCGCAAACTGCGAGTTGTCATCGCAAAGCCGGGACTCGATGGGCACGATCGCGGCGCCAAGGTCATTGCACGGGCGTTGCGCGATGCGGGTATGGAAGTGATTTACACCGGCCTGCGGCAGACGCCCGAGATGATTGCCGGCGCCGCCCTGCAGGAGGACGCCGACGTCGTGGGGTTGTCGATTCTGTCCGGCGCCCACAACCACATCGCGCCTCGCCTCATGGAGCTGCTTCACGCCAAGGGGCTCGATGATGTGCTCGTCGTGATTGGTGGCATCATCCCGGACGTCGACATCCCGAAGCTCAAGGAGATTGGCGTGAAAGGGATCTTCCTGCCCGGCACGCCGATGCAGGACATCGTCGACTTCATCAACACACACGCGAGGGCGCGGGTGTGAAAAGCACGATTCAAGTCTCAAGTTTCAAGTGTCAACTCTCAACTCTCAGCCGAAACACCCTGGCGCTGAGAGTTGAGACTTGAGAGTTGAAAGTTAACAGCTACAGCGAAGGCTTCATTCATCCGATAGGACCAAGGTGCCATACAACCTCCTCCTGGCCGACGACAGCGTGACGATTCAGCGCGTCATCGAGCTGACGTTCGCCGACGAGGACATCCAGGTGACGGCGGTCAGCGACGGCGAGCAGGCGATTCAGCGTCTCGAGACGGCGCCGCCCGACATCGTGCTCGCCGACATCGGGATGCCCGGTCGGAACGGCTACGAAGTGGCGCGGTTCATCAAGCAGTCGCCGAGGCTGGCGCACATTCCGGTGGTGCTGCTGACCGGTGCGTTCGAGCCGGTCGACCAGGCGCGCGCGGCGGAAGCCGGCTGCGATGGCGTGCTGGCGAAGCCGTTCGAGCCGCAGCTCGTGATCGGCCGTGTAAAGGAGCTCCTCGCACGGCGGCGGCCGGCGGCTGCTGGCGCCACCGGCGCGTCGGCGGTGCCGTCGTCGGCGTCTCCGCAGGAACAGTGGGCGCCGGCCCCCATTCCCGCGACCGCGCCCAGTGCGCCGGCCATTTCGCTCGACTCGTATTTCGATCGGCTCGACGCCGCGTTCACGAATGTCTCCGCGGCGCCCGCGACCACTCCCGGCCCGCCGACTCCCGCTCCGCCAGCGCCACCCGTGACTGACGAGATCGACTGGTTCGGTGCGGCGAAGACCGAGACACCCGCGCCATCACCGGATCTGGAGCTGCCGGCGCCGCCGGCGATGGACGAGCGGCCGGACTTGCCGCTGACGGGTTTCGCGGCCACGGTACCCGAACCCGAAACGGCCGTCCGCGCGCCGGCCATCGCACCGGACGAGCCACCGGCGCCGGTGACGGAAACGCCGCACGTGGCGATCCCCGCGACAGCGGCATCGCCTGTGCCTGTTGCCGCAGCACCTTCACCTGCCGCCGAAGTGCCAGTGCCCGCCGCCGACGCACCCGTCGTCCAGGCCGGCGTCCAGCCCGGCGTCGTCACCGCGGCGCAGCCGCTGGTGCCGATTCATCAGATCCCCACGCTCGCCGATGCGTTTGCCGTGCTGCTCGCCGCAGAAAAAGGCGAGGTCATCCCCTCGTGGCCCGCGGACGATATCGTCGAGCAGGTGACCAAGCGCATCCTCGCTCAGCTCTCGGAGCGCATCGTTCGCGAAACAGTCGCCGACGTCGTGAATGCCGTTGCCGAACGGATGATCCGGGAAGAGATCGACCGAATCAAGTCTGCGATCCAGTAAGTCTGCGATCCAGCATTTGGTGAGTTAGTGAATTGGTGAATTGGTGATTTGAATTCACCGATTCGCAAATTCGCCAATTCACCAACTTCTGTATACGATCTGTGGATGCCGCTGCCCGAGAAGCCTGCACTCGAGGGGCTCGAAGCCAAGTGGATCGCGCGATGGGAAGAGACCGGCGTGTACCGGTTCGACCGATCGCGGCCTCGCGAAGAGGTGTTCTCGATCGACACGCCGCCGCCGACGGTGAGCGGGTCGCTCCACGTCGGTCACGTCTTTTCATACACCCACACAGACCTGGTGGCGCGCTTCCAGCGGATGCGCGGCAAGGCGGTGTTCTATCCGATGGGATGGGACGACAACGGCCTGCCGACCGAACGCCGCGTGCAGAACTACTACGGGGTCCGCTGCGACCCGTCGCTCCCGTATGATCCCTCGTTCACGCCGCCGGAGCAGCCGGCGAAGCCGCCGATCTCGGTGTCGCGCCCGAACTTCATCGAGCTGTGCGCGCGCCTCACGCTGGAAGACGAGAAGGCCTTCGAGCGTCTCTGGAAGTATCTCGGTCTGTCCGTCGACTGGTCGATGACCTACGCGACCATCGGCACCCGCGCGCAGCGCGTCTCGCAGCTGGCGTTTCTGCACCTGCTGCAGCGGGGCGTGGCCTATCAGGTGGAAGCGCCGACGTTGTGGGACGTCGACTTCAAGACCGCCGTCGCCCAGGCCGAGCTCGAGGATCGCGAAGTGCCCGGCGCTTTTCACCGGGTCCGGTTCGGGTCGGTCGAGATTGAAACCACCCGTCCCGAATTGATTCCGGCGTGTGTCGCGCTGGTCGCGCATCCGGACGACGAGCGCTACAAGCCGCTCTTCGGCACGGAGGTCGTGACGCCGCTGTTTGGCGTACGCGTGCCGGTCAAGGCGCACACGCTCGCCGATCCTGAAAAGGGCAGCGGCATCGCGATGATCTGCACGTTCGGCGACATCACGGACGTGACGTGGTGGCGCGAGCTCAGCCTGCCCGTCCGCGCGATCATCCAGGCCGACGGCACGCTGCGTCCGGTGTCCTGGGGCGTCGACGGTTGGCAGTCCACGGACGCCGGGCGGGCGCAGCGCCTCTACGACACGATCGCCGGCCTCTCGGCGTCGAAGGCGCGGGCGAAAATCGTCGAGCAGTTGAAGGAGAGCGGGGACCTCATCGGCGAACCGCGGCCCATCACCCACGCCGTGAAGTTCTACGAGAAAGGCGATCGCCCGCTGGAGATCGTGACGAGCCGCCAGTGGTTCTTCAAGACGATCGAATTTCGCGAGGCGCTGCTGGCGCGCGGCCGCGAGCTGCGGTGGCATCCGGAATACATGCGGACGCGCTACGAGAACTGGGTCAACGGCTTGAACGGCGACTGGTGCGTGAGCCGCCAGCGCTTCTTCGGCGTGCCGTTTCCGGTCTGGTATCCGATCTCGGATCTGGGACGCGTGGACTACGACCATCCGATCCGGGCCGCCGAGGATCGACTGCCGATCGATCCATCGACCGATGTGCCTCCGGGCTACCGCCCCGATCAGCGAGGCGTGCCCGGCGGCTTCGCCGGCGATCCCGATGTGATGGACACCTGGGCGACCTCGTCGCTGTCACCGCAACTCGTCTGCGGCTGGCCCGACGACGAGGATCTGTTCCGGCGGACGTTTCCGATGGACATGCGTCCGCAAGCGCACGACATCATCCGCACCTGGCTGTTCTCGTCGGTCCTCCGCGCGCTCCTCGAGCACGATTCGCTGCCGTGGTGGAACGCGGCGATCTCGGGTTTCGTCACCGATCCGGATCGCAAGAAGATGTCGAAGTCGAAGGGCAACGTCGTGACGCCGCTGGGCCTGCTCGAGGAGCATGGGTCGGACGGCGTGCGGTACTGGGCCGCGAGCGGACGTCCCGGCACCGATACGATGTTCGACACCAACCAGATGCGTGTCGGTCGGCGCCTGGCGATCAAGATCCTCAACGCCTCGAAGTTCGCGCTCTCGGACAGTCAGACCGCGTCCACGGAGCTGACCGAAATGTCTCGCCGTACGATCGACGTGGCGGTCGATCGCGCGATGATCCGCAACCTGGCGGCGCTGGTCGACGAGGCGACGGCGGCGTTCGAGGAGTACGACTACGCTCGCGTCCTGCAGAGAACGGAATCGTTCTTCTGGCGCTTCTGCGACGACTACCTGGAACTCGTCAAAGGCCGACGCTACGGCGAGCAGGGGCCGGCAGGCGCCGGATCGGCGAACACCGCTCTCAGAGCCGCGCTGTCGGTCATGCTGCGCCTGTTCGCGCCGTTTCTGGTGTTCGTCACCGACGAAGTCTGGTCGTGGTGGCAGCCCGGATCGATCCATCAGGCGCCATGGCCGACGTCGGAAGAGCTGCTGTCGCAGCTGGCTGACAACAGCGACGCGACCCGACAGGCCGACGAGCGGGCGTACCAGTGGGCCACCGATTTGCTGTTCGAGGTTCGGAAGCAGCGGTCGGAAGCGAAGCAGCCGCTGAAGGTCCCGATCGCGAGAGTGACCGTGAAGGCGGAGGCCGAAGCGGTCGCGCTGATGCCGGTGGTGGAGGCGGACCTGAAGGCTGCGCTCCGCGTGAAAGCATTCGAGCTGTCAGTCGGCGACCGCGAAGTGGTCGTGGCCGGCTACGAGGCGGCGGCGCCGCAGGGCTGAAACGAAACCACGGTGGAGCCGCTCGATCCGCGGTTGTATCGCGATCTCGTGCGCCGCGCGCTCGACGAAGACGTCCGCGACGGCGACGTCACCACCGAAGCGATCGTTACGGCCGATGTGCAGGCGCGCGGGACGTTCCTCGTCAAGAGCGAGGGCGTCCTCGCCGGGCTCGACGTGGCGTTCGAAGTCTTCAGGCAGCTCGACAAAGGGCCTGTCGGATCGTTTGCCGTCCGGGTGCGAGACGGTGAATGGTGCCGGCCAGGTACCGAAGTCGCCGACGTCGTCGCGCCCGCGCGCACGCTGCTCGTCGGCGAGCGTACCGCTCTCAACTTCCTGCAGCGCATGTCGGGGATTGCGACGCTCGCACGCCGGTTTACCGAGGCGGCGAATGGCCGGATCGCCATCCTCGACACACGGAAGACAACCCCGACACTGCGGGCGCTCGAGAAGTACGCGGTGCGCGCCGGCGGCGGCGCGAACCATCGCATCGGCCTCTTCGACGCGATCCTGATCAAGGACAATCACATCGCCCTTGCCGGCGGCGTGAAGGCGGCCATCGACCGCGCCCGCGCACACCGGCCAGGCATGCCGATCGAAATCGAGGCGGCGACGCTGCACGATGTCGATCTAGCGCTGGCGGAAGGCGTCGAGATGATCCTGCTCGACAACATGTCCACCACCGACATCCGCATCGCCGTCGCGCGCGCGACAGGACGCGCGAAAACCGAAATCTCCGGCGGTGTGACGCTGGAGCGGCTGCCGGAACTTGCGGCGACCGGGGCGGATTTCGTGTCCGTCGGCGCGTTGACACATTCCGCGCCGGCAATCGACATCAGCTTTGAAATCGAACCCGTCTGATCTGCCGGCGGAGCTGGCCGGCCTGCTCGCTCAGTCGCGGGCCCGCCTCGGACCGTTCGGCACCGTCCACTTCTTTTCGGAAGTCGCTTCGACCAACGACGTCGCGGCGCCGCTACCCGAGGGCGCCGTGGTCCTGGCCGACCGTCAGACGGCCGGGCGCGGACGGCGGGGCCATGCGTGGTTTTCGCCGCCGGGCAGCGGGTTGTACGCATCGGTGGTCCTGGCGCCCGGCCGCGCCGCGGATCCAGTGCGCGCCACGACGCTGTTGACGCTCGCGGCTGGTGTCGCGCTCGCCGAGGGTGTCGACGCCGCGAGCGGGCTGCGTGTGGACCTCAAGTGGCCCAACGATCTGTACGTGTCGCGCCGGAAGCTCGCCGGGATTCTCGCCGAAGCGTCGGCGGAGCGCGTGGTTCTCGGGTTCGGCATCAACACGTCGGTTGCGTCGTATCCGCCGGACCTGGACGAGCGCGTCACATCGATCGAGTCGGAATTGGGCCGGAGCATCGATCGCTATCCGGTGTTCGTCGAGACGCTCGCCGCCTTGTCGCGCCGCTACGGCGATCTGCTGGTCGGCCGGTTCGATGCTATTCTCGACGCCTGGCGCCGCCGCGCGCCGGCGGCCGTCGGCGCGCGCGTCGCGCGCACGGTCGACGGCAACCTCGTGACAGGCGTGACGGCAGGCGTGGACGATCAGGGCGCGCTCCTCGTACGCGTGGGCGATCGCGTCGAGCGGGTTGTCTCAGGAGAACTGCAGTGGCTCTAATGTGGTGTTTCTTGTGCTCCTAGCCATTGACGTAGGGAACACCAACATCGTGCTCGGCGTGTTCGACGGCGCCGAGCTGGTTCAGAGCTGGCGCCTCCAGACGGTGCGCGAGCGGACGTCCGACGAGCTCGGCCTGCTCGTCGACGGACTCTTCGCGCACAGCCGGATCGAACGGGTGCAGATTCGCGGCGTGATCATCGGCTCGGTCGTTCCGCCGCTGACCGGCACCATCCGCGACATGGCGCAGCGCTATTTCGGCGTCTCCGCCCTCATCGTCGAACCTGGCGTCAATACGAACATGCCGATCCTCTACGAGAATCCGGCGGAGGTCGGCGCCGATCGCATCGTGAACGGCATCGCCGCCTACGAGCGGTTCGGGCGCAGCGCCTCGCGGCCGATGGTGGTCGTCGATTTCGGGACCGCGACGACGCTGGATGCGATTACCGCGAAAGGGGAATACCTGGGCGGTGCGATCTGCCCGGGTGTGCAGATTTCGGCGGACGCGCTCTTTCAGCGCGCGGCGCGGCTGCCGCGCATCGACGTGCGGAAGCCGCCTCGCGTGATCGGACGGACCACTGTTGGCGCGATGGAGGCGGGCCTGTTCTGGGGATACGTCGGCATGGTCGAGGGGCTCGTGCGCCGCATGAGCGACGAGCTCGGCGGGGGAGCGCTGTGCATCGCGACCGGCGGCCTGGCGGAAGTCATCGCGCCCGAAATATCGCTCATCGAGCACGTCGACGCCGATTTGACGCTTCACGGCCTGAGGCTCGTGTGGGAAAGGAACCAGTAGCGGCCGACGATCGGCGATCCGCGATCGCCGATTTCTGTCGGGAGATTGAAACTTACCTCTGCCGCAAAAACGACGGGCATCTCATTCGTGTCACCGGTCCGTCGTTCGATCTCGTCGCCGACTGGGCGACGCGAGGAGTGCCGCTCAAAGTCGCGTGCGCCGGCATCGATCGCTGCTTCGAGCGCTACTATCGCAAGGGGCCGCGGCGCCGTCCGGTGAAGATCGACTTCTGCGAGGCGGACGTTCTCGATGTCTTCGACGAATGGCGCCGCGCGGTGGGCATTCAGAGCAGTCTCCTGTCGGCAGACGTCAGTCCCCAGTCCCCCAGTCCCCAGTCCCTGAGTTCCCGACAGTCGTTGCCGGCGCACCTCGAGCGAGTCGTCCTGCGGCTGAGCGAAGCACGCGCCCGGGGAACGCTGGGCGCCGCGTTCGATGCGCTCATCGATCGCGCCGCCGCGGAGCTCGAGGTGGCGCGGACCAAGACGGGTGGCGTTCGCGGCGAGGCGCGGCAGGAGCTGATCGCCCGCCTGGCGGCGCTCGACGCGGAGCTGCTGCAACAGGCGGGCGCGCTGCTCGACGCGCCGACCCGTACGGCCCTGTCGAACGAGGTCGAAGAATCGCTGGCCCCGTTTCGCGCCGGCATGGCATCAGAGCCATTGGCGCGCGCCCGCCAGGGTGCGCTCGATGCTCTCGTCCGCGAGCGATTCAGGCTGCCGCGCATCGCCTTCGATTTGTGAACATGCTGACCGCCGGCCAGTCAGTCACCCTCAGTGTCGACAAACCGGCGGCCGGCGGACGCATGATCGGCCGCGTTGACGGGCAGGTCGTGCTCGTCGGCGGGGCAATCCCGGGCGAACGGGTTCAGGCGCGCATCGATCGCGTCGGCAAAGGCGTGGCGTTCGCCGAAACCGTCGGCGTGGACGAGCCGTCAGCAGACCGGCGCACGGCGTTCGCGGACCCGTCTTGCGGCGGCTGCACCTACTCGCACATCGCCTACCCACGGCAGCTCGAGATCAAAGGACAGGTGATTGCGGATGCCTTCGCGCGCATCGGCCGTCTGACGCTGCCGTCCGTCGTCACCGTCAAGGCATCGCCGGAGCACGGCTACCGCATGCGCGCGCGTCTCCACGTCCGCGGCGGCCGGTTCGGATTCTTCCGCGAAGGCACCCACGATCTCTGCGACGCGCGTGCGACGCATCAGTTGTTGCCGGAGACATGCGATGTACTCGAGCGGTTGGCGTCGGGGATCCAATCGTTCGGCACGGACACGGTCCAAGGTCTCGAGCTGTCCGAGAACATGACCGCGGACCAACGCGTGGTTCACCTGGACACGTCGCGCCCGCCGGACGCCAGGCTGATCGAGATCGTTCGATCGACGCCGGGCTTGACGCCGCCTCCGTTCGTCACCGACACGCTCACGATTGCCGAGACGACCTTCACGCTGCGCCGCCACGCGCTCTCGTTCTTTCAGGGCAACCGTTTCCTGCTGAGCGACCTGGTCGCACACGTCGTCGAGCGCGTGCCGGTTGGAAGCGCCGTTGCCGATTTGTACGCAGGCGCGGGGCTGTTTGCGTTGTCGGCCGCTGTCGTCCGCGGTGCCAATGTGATCGCCGTCGAAGGCGACCGCATAGCCGCTGAGGATCTACACGCGAACGCGGCGGCGGCTGGTGGGCAACTGACCACGGCTCATCAGCCGGTCGAGAACTTCGCCGCGTGGTTTCCGAGAGTGATGAACAAGCTCCCGGGCGGTCTCGCAATCGAAACCGTCGTGGTGGATCCGCCGCGAACCGGTGTGTCGCGCGAGGCGCTCGACGGCGTTCTCACGCTGCGCGCCGGACGAATCGTGTACGTGTCCTGCGACGTCGCCACCCTCGCGCGCGACGCGCGCCGCCTCGTCGACGCCGGCTACACGATCGCGCGGGCAGACGCGTTCGATCTGTTTCCGAACACGCCACATGTCGAGACGGTGGTGGTGTTTGAAAACGTGAAAACGTAAAGATGTAAGGATGTAAGAATGTAAGAAAGTAAGGATGTAAGTAAGGATGTGGAATCACTTCCTGACATCCTTAGATCCTTAGATCCTCACATTCTCACTTTCTCTGCGCCGCCTCGAGGAAGCCCTCGAAGAGCGGGCGGAACTCGCCGGTGCGCCAGAAGTTTTCCGGGTGCCACTGAACGCCGAGGCAGAAACCTGCCTCGGGATCCTCGATCGCCTCGATGACGCCGTCGGGCGCCGTGGCGGAGACGCGCAATCGGGCCGCCAGATCTTTCACGGCCTGATGATGCCTGCTGTTCACTTCGCATGAGTCGGCGTCGCTGAGCCGCTCGCGCATCAGCCGCGTCAGCAGCGTGTCCTTGTCGAGCCACACTTCGTGCGCGAGCTCGTACGATTCGTGCGGCGGCGCCGGCAGGCTGTGCGGGAGCGCGCCGTGGATCTGTGAGGGGATGTCCTGGACCAGCGTGCCGCCGCTGGCCACGTTCAGGACCTGAATGCCACGGCAGATGGCAAAGATCGGCAGATCGCGTTTTCGCGCCGCGGCAATCAGATCGATCTCGAACTCGTCGCGGCCCGATTCGGCTTCAACGACGGCCGGATGCGGCGATTCGCCGTAGCGCGAGGGCGCGACATCGTCTCCGCCCGTGAGCAGCAGCCCCTCCACGTCCGCGAGCGCGTCCTCGACCCGCATCGATGTGTCGACGATGCGCACCTCGCCCCCGACGTGGAGGATGGACTGTTTGTAGTCCTCGATTTTCCGGCAGGCGCTGATCGCAATGAGCGGCATTGTTACATTCGCGTCGGGACGTCAATCCCCATCAAGTCCAGTGTGCGCGTGAGCTGGCTGCGGACGTAGGCGACGGCGGCCGCGCGCCACCGTTTCCGATCGAGGTCCTCTTCCCCCAGGATCGGCGCGCGATGGTAGAACGCATTGAACAGTTGCGCGAGCCCGAAGGCGTACTTCGCCAGCACCGAGAACTCGAGCGTCCGCACCACCTGTTCGACGATATCGTCGAGGCGCGATGCCTCGAACACCACGGCCCAGAGACTATGGTCGCCCTCGTCCGCAAGCTCCTGCGTACCGATGCCGTCGAGAGCGCCCACGATGTCGGCTTCGGAGAGCCCCTCCCGCTCGCGCAACTTATGGAAGATGTTGTTGGCTCGCACGACAGCATACTGCAGATACGGACCAGTCTCCCCTTCGAAGCTGAGCGCCTCGGCCATATCGAACACAATCAGTTTGCCGCGTGAGAACTTGAGCATGAAGTAGCGAATCGCGGCGACGCCAATCTGCCGGCCAACGTGCGCGCAATCTGCTTCAGAGAAGTCGGGGTTGCGCTTCTTCACTTCCGCGGTCGCGTTCTCGACCAGGAGGTCCAGCAGATCGTCGATCTTGACCCCCAGGCCTTTGCGTCCCGACACTTCCACGAACGGTTTTCGGGCCTCGCCGCTGTCGGCGGCCGTCTCATAGCCGAGCTGGCGCGCGGTGGCGTGCGACAGCGCGACCATCTCGTACGAGAAGTGGATCGAATTCTCCGCCTCCCGCGGGTGATCGAGCGCCCGCAGCGCCTGGCTCAGCAGCGCCTGCAGGTACATCTGGCGCGAGTCGATCACGTTGTAGATGCGCGCCGCATGGCCGAACATCGGAGCGTTCGGATCGCCATCGCCCGATGTCGTCGACCACAGCGGCCGCCCGCCGGCCTGCGTGGCGAATCGGCGATACCGGAAGTCGCGGCCCAGGAGACCGAGTTTCCAGAACTGATTCGCGAGATCCTTGCCGATGTAGGTCACGACGCCGTTCGAGCGGACGATGACTTTCTCGCGGGTATCCTCTTCATCGACATGAGGCTCGGTGCCTGCGTCGGCCGGGGCCGGAGGAGTGTCCTCTTCGATTTTCATCACCCAGCAGCCTGCGAGCTTGCCTTCGGTCTGGAGGAACACGGCGCCTTGCGCTTTGAGGATCTCGAACGCCCGCGCCCAGAACTGCAGCCGGATGATGTCGCCCTCGTAGGTGAGCAGGTCGTAGCCGATGTTCAACCGCGCCATCGTCGCCAGATGCGCGCGCACGATGCGCTCGACGATCAACGATGCCATCGCGGCCGCGTCGTTGCCGCCGTGCTCCAGATCGTGCAGCGCGCGCGCCCGCACCTGGAGGCGCGCGGAGTCTTCGCCGTACCATTCCGTGACGCGCGAATACAGATCCCAGCAGTAGTAGTCGAATCGCGTCGTGTCCGCGATCTCGCGGACCTCGGCGAGCGTGCGATGTTCGAGCTCCATGAAGCCGACGAGGATATCGGCGACCTGCACGCCCAGATCGTCGATGTAGTTCTGCACCTCCACCTGCAACCCGCGGAAACGCAGCACGCGCGCAATCGTGTCGCCCAGCGCCGCGTTCCGCAGGTGACCGATGTGCGCCGCCTTGTTGGGGTTGATGGCCGTGTGCTCGACGATCGTCTTTTCCGCCGCGACGACCTCCGGCGGCATCTGCTGCCGCACGCGCGGGAGGAAGAACGCGTAGCGATCGAGATACAGATTCAGATAGCCGTTGGCCGCCGGGACGATGCGCGCCACGCCCGGAATGTCGCCGACCGCCTGCGCCAGCTCCTGAGCGATCGCGCGCGGCGCCTTCCGCAGCGCTCGCGCCAGCTGAAAGGCGACCGTCACGGCGAGATCGCCGAGCGCGCGGCTGGGCGGCACTTCGACGGCAAACTCAGGGATCTCTTCCAGGCCGTACTGACGGCGGATCGCCGCCGCGATGGCGTCGTGGACGTGTCGTTGAACGGTGAGAATCATCGATGCGTTGAGTCCGTCGGCTGGCGGTAAGCGGCCGCTGCGCTCCGTGTTACGATTACTTTTTGTGACCTTGAAGCGCCTCGAGGCTTGCGTAGTACTCGGCCGGCGTGTTCACGTTGGCGAGCAGCCGATCGCAATTGCCGAATCGGCCGAGATCGTCAGCTGTCACTTCGCGGACCCGCAGGTCGTGGAGCAGGTCCAGCATCTTGAGCCGTCGCTCCGCGAGCCGCCGCTCGACCGCAGGGAGGCAGGCGCGTCCATACACGGCGCAAAGCGGATGATAGCCGCGGTCGGTGCGGGGCACGACGGCGTCGGCATCGCCGGCCAGCGTCAGCAGGTAAGCGGCCAGCGGCGCGGTCACAAACGGCATGTCGCAGGCGACGAGGAAGAGCGCGTCGCCGCGGGCCGCATTCAACGCCGCGTGCAGGCCGCCGAGCGGCCCGCAGCCCGGCACCACATCGTCCTCACGGCGGATCACCCGCAGGTCCTGTGTGAGCGTCGAGAGCTCGGAGATCTGCCGTTCCAGAATCGTACGCCCGTCAACGACGAGGGCGCTCTTGTCGCGTCCACCGAAGCGCCGCGCATCGCCGCCCGCCAGAATGGCTACCGAATGCATCTAGGCTCCCTAGCCTCGATCCTATCCTGAATGCGAGAAGCTGGGGTCGGCCGCGTGCTCGTCGCCAGTCTGCATCAGGCCATCGCCGACATCCTGCCGACGCGTCTGTCCTTCTACGAAAACTGGCTGAACGCCGAGGGTCTGCGTGAAGGGACCATCGGCCTGGCGCCGCTCTACGCGGTCCTGAGCTTCCTGCGCCAGGAAGGCGACGCCTACGGGATGATCACCACCCGGGCCGGCGAATATGCGGCCGAGTGGACCGTCCAATCCATGCGTCCACTCAGGCGCTCGCTCGTCAAGGCGTCGCCCGCGTGGCTGCGGCACCGCACGCTGCTCCGGATGGCGCGGGCGCTGGTGCGGGACACTTATCAGGGAAGCCGCGCCATTTCGCGCCTGCGCCGCGGGACGGCCAGCGTCGACCTGCGCGCGTCAATCTTCTGTACCGTGCGCGAACCGGTCCCGTCGCCGCTTTGTGGCTTCTATGCCGCCGCCTTCACACGTCTGATGGTGCTCTTCGACGTCGGCGCCCACATTGAAGTGATTGCCTGCCGCGGAACAGGAAAAACGAGCTGCGTTCTGAACGTGTCGCTGGACAACGGTCAGCCGGCAGAGGCGCCGTGAACCGGCTCGTGTGCTGGATCGCCGCGATGCTGTGCTGCGCCGGGACGGTCGAGGGTGCCGCGCAGGGGCGGCCGGGCACGATCCGGATGTCCCCGTTGTCCGCCACGCCGCGGACCCTCGTCGTCCCATTCGACAACCTCAAACGCGAGGGCCGCATTTTCTGGCTCGGCGAAGCGTCGGCCGTGCTCCTGACCGACGATCTGAATGCCTTCGGCACGGACGCGATCACGCGACAGGAACGGCTGCAGGCATTCGAGCGGCTGCAAGTGCCGCCGGTGGCCGCCCTCACCGATGCAACGGTCATCCGCATTGGCCAGCTGGTGGGCGCGGCGCGGGTCGTCGTCGGGTCGCTGCAGATGGAGAACGACGTGCTCGTCGTCCGGGCGAGGAGCATCACGCTCGACACCGGGCGCGTGCAGGTCGACGTGACGGAACGGGGACCGCTGCGCGACCTGTTCAGGATCTTCGAGCGGATCGCGCGGCGCATCGCGCCATCGGCGGTCAGCTCGGAGGAGATTACCCGTCAGCAGCCGCCCGTCGCGGTCTTCGAGGACTTCATCAAGGGGCTGCTCGCGGAGACACCGGCGACCGCCATCAATTACTTGAACTCGGCCTTGAAACAGCAGCCGTCGTTCGATCGGGCGCGTCTGGCGCTCTGGGAGGTGTTCGCCGAGCAGGGTGACCATCAGAAGGCGCTCGCGGCGGCGGCATCCGTCACGTCGGTTTCTCATTGGGCGAGGCAGGCGCGTTTTCTCGCTGGCGTGTCGCAGCTGCAGCTGAAGAAGTACGACGATGCGTTTGCCACGTTCAACGCGCTCGCGGAGGTGCAGCCGACGCCGACGGTGCTGAACAACCTGGGCGTCGTCCAGCTTCGGCGCGGC
>Ga0193696_1000222_pt1 | contig 22130 bp, 27 predicted proteins | sample L3m1metaG_FD_145074 | JGI IMG/M metagenome (GOLD analysis project Ga0193696, IMG submission 145074) | Soil microbial communities from a riparian zone of the East river system, Colorado, United States - L3m1 | ecosystem: Environmental > Terrestrial > Soil > Riparian zone | place: USA: East River... | reverse complement strand
CCTCATCGCTCGCGCCACCGCGGCCGGCGCCACAGGGGCGAAAGTCTGCGGCGCCGGGGGAGGCGGCTGTCTGTTCTGTTACGGCCCGCCGACCGCGCGAAAGGCGATCGCCGAAGCGCTCGCCGCCGGCGGCGCGCGTCTTCTGGACTTCCGCATCGAGGCAGAAGGCTTGCGGCTTGGATAACCAGGCGATTGCGCGCGTCCTCCGGGAAACCGCCGACCTCCTGGAGATCAAGGACGACAACCCGTTCAAGATCCGCGCGTACCGGAATGGCGCGGACATCGCGTCCAATCATCCACACGACCTCGCCCGCCTGGACGAGACCGGCTTGCGGGAAATTCCCGGCATCGGCAAGGACCTCGCGGCGCGGATCGTCGAAATCGCGCAAACCGGCGACACGGCGTACCACCGCGAGCTCGTCGCCGAATTCCCGCCGACCATTCTCGACCTGCTCCATCTGCAGGGCGTCGGGCCCAAGACGGTGGCGACGCTGTATCGCGAACTGGGCATCCGTACGCTCGACGACCTCGAACGCGCGTGCGCCGACGGCCGCATCCGATCGCTGCGCGGGATGGGATCGAAGAAAGAAGCGCTGATCCTGAAAGCGCTCGACGAGCGGAAGCGGTTCGACGGACGGCACCTGTTGCCGGACTCGCACAACGCGGCGGCTGCGCTCGTCTCCTTTCTGCAAGCTCGCGCGCCTGAAGCCGTCATCGAGGCGGTCGGCAGCCTGCGCCGCGGCTGCGACACGTGTGGCGATCTGGATCTGCTGGCGTCGGGGGCGCCGGCATCGCTCATGGACGACTTCGTGGCCTATCCGGAAGTCGAGCGCGTGCTCGGGCATGGCGACACCAAGTCGAGCATCCTGATTCGCGGCGGCTTCCAGGCAGATTTGCGTCTGGTCGCCGCCGACAGCCGCGGCGCCGCCCTGCAGTATTTCACCGGGTCCAAGCCGCACAACATCGCGCTTCGCGATCGAGCGATCGGCCTCGGATTCAAACTCAACGAATACGGAGTGTTCCGCATCGCGGACGATGCGAAGGTCGCCGGCGAGCACGAGGAGGACATTTACGCGGCGCTCGGCCTCGAGTGGGTCGCTCCCGAGCTGCGCGAGCTCCGCGGCGAGATCGAGGCGGCCGAATCGAAGACACTGCCCCACCTCATCGATCGGGCGGACCTCCGTGGGGATTTGCACACACACACGACCGAAAGCGACGGGAAGGATGAACTGCGCGCGATGGCGGCCGCGGCACGCGACGCGGGCCTCGAGTACATCGCGATCACCGACCACAGCCAGTCGCTGGCCATGGCCAATGGGCTCGACGAGCGACGGGCGCTGGCCCACGCCGCCCGTGTCCGCGCTCTCGACGCCGAGGGAATCGGCATACGGCTGCTCGCGGGGATCGAATGCGACATCAGATCCGACGGGTCGATGGATCTGGCGGACGACTGCCTGGCGGCGCTCGACATCGTCGTCGCCTCGGTGCATTCCGGATTCAATCAGGACCGCGCCGAGATGACCGAACGGATCCTGAAGGCGCTCGCCAACCCGCACGTCGATATCCTGGGCCACCCCACGGGTAGAAAGCTCCTGAAGCGGCCGCCATATCCCGTTGACATGGAAGCGATCGTCGACGCGGCGGCCCGGCATGGGGTGGCGATCGAGATCAACTGTCAGGTGAATCGCCTGGATGTCAACGACGTGCACGCCAAGCTGGCCCGCGACCGTGGCGTACCGCTGGTGATTTCGAGCGACGCGCATTCCAGGGATGCCTTCGCACGGCTGCGATGGGGCGTCATCGTCGCGCGGCGCGCCTGGCTGGAACCGGCGCAGGTGTTGAACACGCAGCCGTTCGAACAGTTCAAGGCGTCCCTGAGAAGGCGCGGCAGCGCGCCTGCCGGGCCGAAGCTCGGTAATGGCGGATCGAGCGAAGGCCGGAAGGCTTCAGCCGAGCGACACTCATGAAGCTGCCCATGCTCTCGGCGGACGACAAGCTGGCCGAAATCCGGCGTTTGTACTTCCAGACGACGCGCCAGACGATCTACGACGACCTGGCACGCGCGCTCGATCTGCTGAAGTCGATGCACAGCGAAGAGGAGCGCGAGCGCGCGACGGTCTATATGGAAGGCCTGGCGCAGATGCGGTCGGATTGGAGTCGCGGTCAAAAGGGTAAAAGCAAAAAGAGAAAAGGCAAAGGCAGGACGTGATAGAACCTCAAGGGTGCTATGAGCAGCGTTGGCCTGCTTGGTTTCGTCGTGCTGCCGGCAATCACAATGACGCTGGTCTACCAGCCGATCCTCGAGCGGCTGTCCATGGCGCTGGTATCCGCATACGCGAAGGCGGACGTTACCAAGCGCATCTCTGCGGCGATCGTCGACGCCCTGCTGATCGCGACATTGCTGATCCTGTTTCGCAGTTCCGAGTCGTTGGTGTATCTGTTCGCCGGCGGAGCCTATCTGCTGTTGCGAGACGGCGTGGCGGGCCGCAGCGTCGGCAAGTTCTTCTGTAGCCTCGTCGTCATCAACCTCGAGACGGGTCGGCCCTGCGGGCATGTCGCGTCTGTCCGTCGGAACGCGCTGTTCCTGTTACCGGGAGCAAACGTGGCGGCCGCGTTCTTCGAGGCGCGCACGATCGTGCGAGACCCTCAAGGCCAGCGATTGGGCGACCGGCTGGCGCTGACGCAGGTGGTCGAAGGGTTTGGCGCCGGAGATGTCGTCAGCAGTGCGCAGGAGTGGTGGCTCGACTTCCTCGCGCAGCTCGATGGCAACCCGCGAAGGCGCCGTCGTGTGCCGGCAAAGCAGGTAATTGAGTCATGAAACCGCTGCCGTTTCGGGCGCCACTCGAGGACTACGAAAGGCAGGCGCGCGAGCTGCTCGAGGGACATCGCACCGGCGACACCGACGCGATTCGGATCATCCACCAGAACCACCCGCGTTTTCTCGACGAGACGATCACGTGGCGGCCGAAATTCATGTCCAGCGCCGACATTCAGAAGGCGCCCTTCGATCTCGACGACGCGCGGCTCGCGCTTGCGCGCTGGTACACCTTTGCGGACTGGACGGCTCTCAACGAATACGTCGATGCTGTCAGCTTCGATGGCCCGGTCTTCTGGTTCGAGTCGGCTGTCGAGGCCGTCGTCGACGGCGACCTCGCCACTCTTCAAACGCTCCTGCGTGACCACCCGGAGCTGATTCAGGCGCGGTCGACGCGCAGAACGCCTCACGATCCACCTCTGCATCGCGCGACATTGCTCCACTACGTCGCCGCCAACGGCGTCGAAGGCCATCGCCAGAAGACTCCGGGAAACGCCGTCGAGATCGCGCGCACGCTGCTCGAGGCCGGCGCCGAAGTCGATGCCACAGCGGGGATGTACGGCGGGGACTACGCGACGATGAGCATGCTCGTGTCGAGTGCGCATCCGGCCAAGGCCGGGCTGCAGCCCGCGCTCGCCGAACTGCTGCTCGATTTTGGGGCGGCGATCGAAGGCCTCGGCTCCCAACAATGGAAATCGCCGCTCATGACGGCCTTGGCCTTCGGCTATTTCGACACCGCCGAAGCGCTGGTTCGCCGTGGCGCGCAGGTCTCGACGATGGCAGCTGCCGCCGGATTGGGACGTCTCGCCGATGCGACCCGCCTTCTTCCTGGAGCGGATGCGCTCGACCGCCATCGCGCGATAGCGCTCGCCGCCCAACTCGGGCATGCCGAGATCGTGCGGCTGCTGCTCGATGCCGGCGAAGACCCGAACCGGTTCAACCCCGACGGGAATCACGGTCACTCGACCCCGCTCCATCAGGCGGCGTTCGCGGGTCACGAAGATGTCGTCCGCCTGCTCGTGGAGCGAGGCGCGAAGCTGGACATCAGGGACACCGTCTGGCACGGCACACCGCTCGGGTGGGCTCTTCACAGCGGGAAACCCAAACAGCTCGCCATCGCTGCGTACCTTCGTGAGCACGGGGCGAGCGACTAGGAGGCCTTCTCACCATGCCTCTTCTCTTCTCCTACGGCACACTGCAACAGGAAGCCGTCCAGCTCTCGACATTCGGCCGGCTGCTCCACGGACAGCCGGACCAGCTCGTCGGATTCGAGCGATCGTTGCTGAAGATCGAAGATCCCGCGTTCGTCGCAACGAGCGGCACGGCACAGCACGCGATCGTTCGCTTCAACGGGAAAACCGACAGTCGAGTGGCCGGCACGGTGTTCGAGCTGTCCGAAGGCGAGCTCGCCAGCGCCGACCGCTACGAACCCGCCGGTTACAAACGGATCTCGACGAAGCTGGCGTCAGGCAAGCAGGCGTGGGTTTACGCCGCCGCGCCGAACGTTCAGCAAGCGGTCCCGTTCTTCAACGTGACCGACATCGAGTCGTCGCTGCGGTTCTACGTCGACGGCCTCGGATTCGCCATGACCATGAAGTGGGCACCCGAAGGACGCGTTCGCTGGTGCTGGCTTCAACTCGGCGAAGCCGCGGTGATGCTCCAGGAGTACTGGCGGGACGGACGCCCGGCGGGAGCGCCCGCGGGACCGCTCGGGCAGGGTGTCTCCGTCTGTTTCATGTGCGCCGACGCGATCGCGATCTACCACGAGCTCACGTCGCGGGGGCTCGCAGCGTCTCGCCCGTTCGTTGGCAATGGCTTGTGGGTGACGTCCGTTCAGGATCCCGACGGATATCGGCTGGAGTTCGAGAGCCCGACTGACGTTCCCGAGGAGACTGAGTACACCGGCTAGATCAGCCCCGCGTGTTCGCGACGACCCGCTTGCGGGCGGCGACGCGCAGCGGTTCGGGCACGTTCCGATCGACCGACAGCATCTGCAGGTCGCGGCTGCTGAGGCGCGGCATGAAGTTCAGAGTCATCGCCAGCGGGGTCTTCGGATTCTTGGTGAGGCCCAGGACGACGTTGTAGTTCTTCGTCCACGCGCGGTTGCCGCCGATAACGCGCAGGACCTCCTCGGAGATGCTGGCCATCCGCGCGAACGCTTCGACCTCCGGTTCGCTCAACTTGGGGCTGCTCAGCACTGCGGCGGCGATCATCTTGTTCGGGTCGCGGATCAGGAGGGCGCGCATTTCCCTCGAGCCCCGCACCGCCGCCTTCAGGCGATCCGAGAACCCCATCTTCGCCAGCTTCTGCGTGGCGGTTTCCCGATCCTCGTCCTCCTTGCCAAAGTCTTCTTCCACCGTGGGAGCGACGAGCGGCTCTTCGGCGTCCACGACCACCGGCGCGATCTCGTCGGGAAAGATCCCGCGATCGCCGAAGAACTCGCGCAGGTCGAGCGGCGTGTCCGAGCGGCCCAGGAACGCGGCGAGTGTCTCGCGCGGAATGCGGCTCAACGTCTCTTCCGCGGCGTCGCGGATCTCCCGGTCGGGATCCTCGACGAGCAGCGCGAGGATGGCGATCTGCTCGTAGGCGCGCGTCGTCAGCGCGCCCTGCGCCGCCTCGAGGCGCACGTCGCGCTCGACCTCGCCGCGCTTGAAAAACTCGAGGAGCGGGGTCGGGCCGATCACCGGACGAGGTAATCCTTGAAGTTGTTCGGAGTGACGTGGGTCGTGACGACCTCGCCGGCCTTGCCGAGCGGTCTGGCGGCGGCGCCATTCAGCGTCATCGAGACTGCGGACGCGTCGCCGACCGTCAGCACCATTTCGCGTCGCACGTCGATGGTCTGCTGCTCGCCAACCTGCAGGAGCCGATCGAGCGTTTTTTGCCCATCGATCGTCGCCGTCACCCAGCAGGGCCGCTTCACCGACAAGGCAACCGTCAGCTCGCCACGCACCGGAGGTGATGCCGCGACGGCCGGCGCTGGTGTGTCGGCCGGCGGCGCTGCGGTCGGAACGACCGCCGGCGTCGATAGCGACGGGGCCGGCGGCGGTGGCGCTGTTGGCTCCGCGGCAGGTTGCGTTCGCGTCGGTGCCGCGGTCACGGCCACTGAAGGCGCCGGTGTGTCACGCAGGCGGCGTCCGGTGCCCACCCACAGCATCGCGCCAGCGATCGGAATGCTGATGGCCACGAGCGAGAGATACGTCCCGGCCCGGCGACGGTCGCTTTCGAGCAGCTCGAAGTCGTCGTTTCGCTCCGAGGTCGGATGGCCGGCCGTCACCGAGTCGTTCGGAAACGTGGCCATGAAGTCCTGAATGGTGGCTTCGGGATCGAGGCCGACTTCGACGGCGTACGATCGCACGAAGGCGCGGCCGAAAATGCCGCCGGGCAACCGCGAGATGTCGTTGCGCTCGAGCGCTTCGAGCACGCCGACCGAAATCTTGGTGGCGTTGGCGATTTGACGAAGCGTAATTCCGCGCCGTTCCCGCGCGTCACGCAGCCTGCTGCCGAAGTCGCCGGGCGTTCGATCTGCAGACATGACCGCGATAGGCCGTCGACTATGTTAGGGAGCCGGTGTGGGGCTGTCAAACGGCAGGAACAGCCCGATGCCCGCAACGCCGGCAGCGCCGGCCGCCGCAACATCGTCGAACCGATCGGCGGTGACGCCGCCAATGGCCAGAACGGGCGCTCGCGACGCGCGGACAATCGCTCGCAAGCCTTCGAGGCCCAGCACCGCGGCACCAGCCGCCTTCGACCGCGACGGAAACACGGTGCCGGCAATCACATAGTCGGTGCCTTCGGCGGCCGACGCCTCGCCGGAGGAGTGCACCGAGCGTCCAATCAGAAACCCGTTGGGCACGATGCGGCGCGCGTCAGCCGTGGGAATCGAATCAGCGCGCAGATGGACACCGTCGGCGCCGCACGCCAGCGCCACATCCAGCCGATCGTTGACGACGATTCGCGATGTCGTGCCGCGGGCGAGCGACAAGGCGGCTTCGACGAGCGCGGCGAGTTGGCCGGCTTCGAGATCGCGCTCGCGCACCTGAATGAAATCGACGCCGCCGTCGACGGCGGTCTCGAGCTGGGCCAGCAGGAGGCGGCGGGCGTGATCGAACGACGCGCCGGCTCCTGCGAGCCGCCGTCGATCCGTCACGAGACACCGGATCACTGCGGCGTGCCCTGATCGTGGATCGACAGATCGCTCGTCTTGCGCCCGTCGCCGAACTCCGGGCGCGCGGGTGGATGTGCGGGGCGGCCGGCGAATACGATTGCGAGGTCGGCAAACCCGGCGTAGAGATTGACGAGACCGAGGCCCGTCACGGCGCCTCTGACGAAATTGTTCGTCAGCAGCTCGCGCAGCGCCGGCCAGGTCATCGCGAAGTAATTCCTCTCCCAGAAGCCCGACCACGGCAGGACGACGAGCAGCAGACCGACCTCGAGGAAGAACGCTACGTAGAGGAGGCGACGGGCCAACTACCCTCCCGTTCCACTCTTCTTGGGCGGCGGTGGTGTCGCGCTGTCCTCGAGCATCAGGCTCAGATCCAGTTCCACTTCGCTTTCGTTTTCGGTCTCGGCGTGTACGGCCGGCGACGCTGCTGGCGAATCCAGATCGCCGAGGATGCTGTCGAGATCGATGGCGTTCGCGCTCAGCTGAAACTGGTGGGCCTCGAGCGGGTGGCGCTTCGGTTGGGCCTTCGGTGGCTTCTTGACGGGCGGTTCTTCGACGAGGGGCTCAACGACGGCCTCCAGGACCGGCTCCTCCTCTGTCTTCGCCTCGACGGGCGGCTCGAACAGCTGCGAGTCGCCGGCGAGCAGGAGATCGGTGCTGGTGAATGGCGACTCGCCACTCAGCCGGCTGGCGATCAGCGCGTCGGGGTCGGGCTCGCCGCTCAACTCGAGCGCACGCCGGAACCGCTCGATGTTCGAGTTGTCCCAAGGCTCGCGCGCCACGAGGTCCTCGGCGATGAATAAGGCCTCGGTCGCGGCGCCGGCGGCGATGTACGCGTCCGCCAGCTGTGACTGAGCGCTGTACATGGTCGCTTCGAGCCCGCCGTCGACACAGATTTCGACGAGTCGCATCAACGCGGGAATGTGGTTGGGCACGCGCGTCACGAATTCCTGCAACGCGGCGGCGGCGGCGCCCCAGTCGTTCTCGGCGACAGCGGTATCCGCGGCGAGTTCGACAACTTTGAAGCCGGCCTCGGGGGAGTGTTCCGCAATCGTCCAGCCGAGCTGCGCCACGCGATCGCGCCGCGTTCGATCCTGCTCGATCAGCCGGCGCGCAATCGACAGCCCTTCCTCGACCGATGCCGCCTCCCCGCGCAGCCTGATGTCGGCGACGGTCAGCAACAGATCCGGATCGTCGCCCGCAGTCTCGACCGTCAGGTACTGCGCGGCGGTTTCCAGGTCGCCCTTGGCCACGAAAGCGCGTGCCAGCTCCGCCTTCAGCTCGGTGTCCGCGTCGTTCAGCGCCACCGCGCGCCGAAGGGTTTCGAGCGCTTCTTCGGTGCTTCCCTGCCCTTCGAACGCCGAGGCCACCCTCCGGAACTGTTCGACCGTCGTCGCGTGCTCGCGGGCGCGCGGCAGTTCGCCGCCGGCGAGGTAGATGTCGAACAGCTGTTCCTTGACCTCTTCGTCGTCCGGGTTGAGAGTGGTGGCTTCGCGAAGGACGTCGATCGCCTGGGCCTGGCGCCCCTTGTCGACGGCCAGCTCCGCGGCGATTTCCTTGAGATCGCGCAGAGCGCCGGCCTTGTCGCCCATTTCGACACGGGCGCGGGCCGCTTCGAGACGCGCGTCGTAGTCTTCCGGGTCGAGCGATCCGAGGCGGACCTTGGCGTGGAGAGCGCCGCGCGTGTCGCCTTTCCCCTTGCGAAGCTCGATCAGCGTATTGAGGTGCGTCCGCGCGTCGGCATAGAGCTTCTGATTGGCCAGAATCTCGGCCACCTGCAGCAGCGCCCGCTCGTGATCGGGCTTGAGCTTGAGGATCTTCTTGAAGATCGCGCCGGCCTTGGCGCTCGAGCCCTCCTCACTCAGGTTGTCGGCGATCTCGGTGAACTGCTCGATCGCTTTTTCGGTTTGCCCGGCGCGCGCGTAGAGATCGCCAAGGGTGTTCTTGGCGTTCCAGTCGCCGGGTGTGTCTTCGACGATGCGCAGGTATTCTGCGATGCCGGCATCGAGCTTTCCCTGCCGGATCAACTTTTCGGCGTTGCGCAGCGTCAGAGCGCGATCGATCGGCACTTAGTCCATCGTATCAAAGAGGGATGGAGGGCGGAACGAGCGGCGATGCACTTCCGAGTAGCCAAAGCGTGCAACGGCGTCGAGGTGATCGGCAGTCGCGTAGCCTTTGTGGCGATCGAAGCCGTAGCGCGGGTCGCGGCCGTGCAGTTCCAGCATCTGGCGATCGCGCGTCACCTTCGCGACGATCGACGCGGCGGCAATCGCCGAGCAGCGGCGGTCGCCGTGCGGGACGCCGCGCTGCGCCATCGGCAGCTCCGGTACGCGGAACGCGTCGACGAGCACGATGTCGGGCAGCGGCGACAACGCCAGAATGGCGCGCTGCATGGCGCGCAGCGACGCCTGATGAATGTTGATGCGATCGATTTCCGCCGGGTCGGCCGCGGCGACGGCCCAGGCCACGGAGTGCTTGAGAATCCGTTCGTAAAGCCGCTCGCGCTCGGGGGCCTGGACAGCTTTCGAATCGCAGACCCCGGGGATGTGCTTGTCTGGATGCAGCACCACGGCCGCCGCGACAACGGGGCCGGCCAGACAGCCACGCCCCACCTCGTCGACTCCGGCGACGTGCACGAACCCAACGCGGCGCAACGCGTTCTCGAGCGTGCGCATCGCAGGAACGCGGGTCATACTTTCAAAGTTAAAACTTAAAAGTTAAAAGTCAAAACCAGCAAGACTGACATTTCTGGTTTTGACTCCAGGACGAACGGCATTTCTGGTTTTAACTTTTGACTTTTCACTTTTAACTTTTGACGGTGTCCTTCATCCTCGCGGCCTTGCCCTTCAGGTCGCGCAGGTAGTACAGCTTCGCGCGGCGGACCCGCGCCGAACGCATCACTTCCACCTTCTGAATCGTCGGCGAGTGCAGCGGGAAGATCCGTTCGACCCCCTGCCCGAACGACACCTTGCGCACCGTGAACGACGCGCGGGTGCCGCCGCGATGCAGCCCGATGACGACGCCTTCGAAGACCTGAATGCGTTCCTTGTCGCCCTCGCGGACCTTGACGTGCACACGGACGGTATCGCCCGATTTCATCGCCGGCCGCTCGGCCAACTGCGACTTTTCCACCAGCTCAATCGCGCTCATGTCGAAGCTCCTTCAAGATCTCTTGTTCTTCTTCGTCCAAACTCGCGCCAGTCAATAGATCCGGCCGCCGTTCGAGCGTCCGTTCCAGCGCCGCCCGCTTCCGCCAGCGCCGGATTTCCGCGTGGTTGCCCGACAACAGCACGTCCGGCACTCGCAGGGCCCCGATCGCCGGCGGCCGCGTGAACTGCGGAAAGTCGAGCAGCCCGCGACTGAACGAGTCGTCCGCCACCGACTGCTCATCCCCCACGACACCCGGCACCAGCCGCGCGACGGCGTCGACAACCACCAGCGCCGGCAATTCGCCGCCGGTGAGCACGTAATCGCCGATCGAGAGCTCCTCGGTCGCCCGTTCCCGCACGCGGTCGTCGAAGCCCTCGTACCGCCCGCACAGCAGCACCAGGTGCGGCAATTCGCACAACCGCTGCGCTTCGGCCTGCGTGAACCGCCGCCCCTGCGGCGACGTCAGCACGACCGCGAGCGGCCGTCCGCGCTCGGCTTCGATCGCGTCGAGCGCGCGGAAGATCGGGTCCGGCTTCAACACCATCCCCGGTCCGCCGCCATACGGCACATCGTCGACGACACGATGGCGGTCGGTCGTGAAGTCGCGCAAGTCGCGGATCTTCACGTCGATGAGACGACTGGCCACCGCGCGACCGATGATCCCGGCAGCCAACGACTGCTCGATCATCGCCGGAAAGATCGTGACGATGTCGAAAGTAGGCATTGGCTTGCGGTCTTAGCGATCGTTGCGTTCTCGTGCCCGGTTCAGCTCGAGCAAACCGTCCGGCGGCTCGACCACGATCCGTTTCGCCGCCGGCTCGACCGCCGTGCAAATCTCCGCGACGAGCGGAATCAGAATCTCGCCGCCATCACCCTGCACCACCAGCCGGCTTCCCTCGACAGTGCCTTCGACATCCTCCACGACCCCGACGGTCCGACCCGATGCCGTCTCGACGCGACAGCCAATCAGGTCGTGCCGGTAGAACGTCCCCGCCGGCAGCGGTGCGAGCCACTCGAGCGGGACCCGCAACTCACGTCCCGCCAGTGCCTCGGCCGCGTTCATCGTGTCGACGCCATCGATTCCAATCACCGGCCGCCCCTGCTGAAAACGGACGGACGACAGCCGGAGGGTCTCCACGACACCGTTGCGTTCGATGAACAGCTCGCCGCCGGGTTGAAACCGTGCTTCCGGGAAGTCGGTTTCGAGATTCACGATCACCTGGCCACGAATGCCGTGCGCGCGGGCGATACGGCCCACCACGGCCAGTTCGGACCAATTCACCGACTCTCTCGAATCTCCAGCGTGACGGTCTTGCCTTCGCGTTCGCCGGCGGTCGAGGCCAGCGTCCGGAGCGCGGCGGCGGTCCGCCCCTGCCGTCCGATGACCTTCCCCAGGTCGTCGGGCGCCACCGACAGCTCGATGACCGTCATGTGCTTGTGCTGCGACTCCGTCACACGAACCGCGTCGGGACGATCGGTCAGCGCCCGCGCCATCACTTCGACCGCCGCGCGGACTCCGGTCTCGGCGTTCACTTCGCCTCGGCGGCCGCCACCGGCGCGGCCGGAGCGGGCGTCAGATGTCGGGCGATCAGCGTACGGACGGAATCCGACGGCTGGGCGCCCCTCTTGATCCAGAAATCCACGCGCTCTTTGTCGACCTGTACGACGGCCGGCTTGCTGCGGGGGTTGTAATGACCGAGGATTTCGACGAACGAGCTGTCGCGCGCGGCGCGCGAATCGGTGACGACGACGCGAAAGAAGGGGCGTTTCTTGGAACCCGCGCGACGCAAACGAATGGCGACCATCTGACTCTCCTGTGCGACGTCCGGGGCTCATTCCGATCGTCTGGTTCGCTGCCGCAAAGTCGCGACCCTGAAAGGGTCGCGCTACGTACGATGCGGATTGCACCGTGTCCTGTAGCGCGGGCCTTTCAGGCCCGCGGTTCTTTTGAGCACCGTCTATCGACGGTTGCGCAGCATCTGCATGGCCTGGCGGCGCGCTTTCTTTCCGCCGCCGCCGATCCCGGCCAACCCTCCGAGCGACTTCAACATCTTCTGCATCTGCACGAACTGCTTCAGCAGACGATTCACTTCTTCGACCGACGTGCCGCTGCCCTTCGCGATCCGCTTCCGCCGGCTGCCGTTGATGATGTGCTGCTTGCGCCGCTCGTCGGGCGTCATCGAGCCGATCATCGCCTCGATCCGCGCCAGCTGCTTGTCGTCCGGCTTGTTCTCCGTCAGCGCCTTGATGTTGCCCATCCCGGGCAGCATCCCGACGATCTGCTCGAGCGGCCCCATCTTCTTGATCGTCCGCAGCTGGTCGCGAAAATCCTCGAGCGTAAACTCGTTCGCCCGCAGCTTTTGCTCGAGCTTCTCCGCATCCTCGACGTCGATCGCCGCCTCGGCGCGCTCGATGAGCGACAGCACATCGCCCATGCCCAGCACCCGCGAGACGACGCGCTCGGGATGGAACGGCTCGAGATCCTCGAGTCGTTCACCGCTGCCGGCGAACGCAATCGGGACGCCGACCACCGAGACGACCGACAGCGCCGCGCCGCCGCGCGCATCGCCATCGAGCTTCGTCATCACCACGCCGGTGACCCCGACGCGGGCGTTGAACTCGCCGGCGCTCTTGATCGCGTCCTGCCCGGTCATCGCATCGGCGACGAACAGCAGGTCCGACGGATCGGTCGCGTTCTTGATCGCGACCAGTTCCGCCATCAACTCGTCGTCGATGTGCAGACGACCGGCGGTGTCGACAATCACCGTGTCGAAGCCGAGCGTGCCGGCCTCGGCCACCGCACCCTTCGCGCGCGCCACCGGATCCATCAGCCCCGCCGGATCGTGCACGCGCAGCGACGCTTTCTCCCCGACGACGTTCAGCTGCTGAATCGCCGCCGGCCGCTTCACGTCGGTCGATACCAGCAGCGGATGACGTCCCTGCTTCGCGAGCCACATCCCGAGCTTCGCGGCGGTCGTCGTCTTCCCGGCGCCCTGCAGGCCGAGGAGCACAATCACCCGCGGCCGCTTGTTCGACGGCTGGAGCCCCCCTTCGGCGTTGCCGAAGAGCGCCACCATTTCGTCGCGGACGATCCGGACCACCTGCTGGGACGGCGCCAGACCTCGCACGACGCTGCTGTCGGCGATCGCGTCCATCGCCCGGTCCCGGACGCGATCGATGAAGGCCTTGACGACCTTGAAATTGACGTCGGCTTCGAGCAGCGCCAGCCGGATTTCGCGGAGGGCAGCCTCGATGTTCTCGGGTGTCAGCCGCGACTCTCCGCGAAGGCCTTTGAAGACGTCCTGGAGTCGTGTGCTGAGGGACTCGAACATGACCGCTAACCCACTCTACCGCAAACCCTTATCGTAGTGGACGAGCCGGAGGACTGTCAACGGCTGGGCGGCGGTTCGGAGTGCAGACGCCGCGAGGAGCGGCGGATCTCCACACGCGCCTTACTTGGCCTGGGAGATTTCGGTCCGAAGCGTCTGCATGCGACCAATCGCGTTGCGCACGGCCGCCAGCACGGCGCTGGCCGCTTCGTCCTGCTCCAGCTCGGCGGCGGCGCGTGTCATCACGCCGAGGGTCGTTTCGACCTCCGCCGTGGTCACGTTTTCCGACTGCCGCGCGAGATGCTCGACGAGATCGAGGCAGGCGCGCATCAGCCTCTCGGCCTGTTGGTTGGGTGTCGAGCCGCGCGCCGCGGCACGCATCCCCGCCATCAGGAAATCGCGACTGGCATTGAGCTGACCCTTGATACTCATCGTCGGGGCGGATCCTCGTTAGCTAGACGCTGGACAGCTTGTGGCCCAGCTTCTCTTTTTTCGTCTTGAGATACCGTCGCGTCGATTCCGACGCCGGAATCTCGAGCGGCAGCCATTCGGTGACCGACAAGCCGTAGCCTTCGATGCCGACCAGCTTACGCGGATTATTGCTCAAGAGCCGCATCGAGCGGATGCCGAGCTCCCGGAGGATCTGCACGCCCATTCCGTAATCGCGCTGATCCGCCTTGAAACCGAGCCTTTCGTTCGCCTCGACCGTGTCGAAGCCTTCGTCCTGCAGCTCGTAGGCGCGAATCTTGTTCGCGATGCCGATGCCGCGGCCTTCCTGATTCAGATACAGGAGCACGCCGCGCCCTTCCCTGGCGATCCGCTGCAACGCAACATCGAGCTGCGCGCCGCAGTCGCAGCGGATGGAGTGGAGCACGTCGCCGGTCAGACACGAAGAGTGGACCCTGACCAGCACGTCCTTGCCGCTCGAGATGTCGCCGCAGACCAGCGCCACGTGCGTCTGGTTGTCCACCTGCGTGTCGAAGACGTGGACGTGAAACTCGCCGTAGGTCGTCGGCAGTTTCGCGGAGGCCGCGCGGCGCACCAGCGATTCCGTGCGCGTCCGGTGACGGATCAGATCGGCAACCGTTACCATCAGCAGCCCGTGCCGTTTCGCGAACCGTCGCAGCTGCGGCACGCGTGCCATCGTGCCGTCCTCGTTCATGATTTCGCAGATCACGCCGGCGGGATACAGTCCGGCGATCCGCGCGAGATCGACCGCGGCTTCGGTCTGGCCCGCCCGGACCATGACACCGCCGTCGCGCGCGCGCAGCGGCGACACGTGACCCGGCCGGGCAAGATCGGTCGGCTTCGTCGCCGGATCGATCGCGGTCAGCACGGTCGCGGCGCGATCGGCGGCGGAAATGCCGGTGGTGACGCGATGCTTCGCGTCGATCGGCACGCAGAAGGCGGTGCCGAGCGGCGTCGTGTTCGCATGGACCGCCGGAGGGATATCGAGCTCGTCGAGCCGCGCCCCCGTCATGGACAGGCAGATCTGTCCTCGGCCGTAACGCGCCATGAAGTTGATGGCTGCCGGCGTCACCTTCTCGGCGGCGATCGTCAGGTCGCCCTCGTTCTCGCGGTCGGGATCGTCGACGACAATCACCATCCGCCCGGCGCGGATCGCCTCGACGGCATCCTCGATGCGGGCAAACGGCGACTGGTCCTTGGCCAACGCGAGCGGAGCCCGCGAGTGCGCCGCCTTTCTTGTCTTCGATCCTTTGCCTTTCACCGTAGTCCCCTAGTCCCCAAGTCCCCTAGTCCCCGGTAGCCAGCCCCAGCCCCCAGCCCCGACGTCTGTGATCAGTGTGTAACTTCCCCGGGCCGCACGCCGGTCAACGTCAATCCCGCCAGTTCCGCGGCGCGGACGACGTACTTGCCGATCATGTCGCACTCGAGGTTCACGCGATCGCGGATCTGCAGGCGACTCAGATTCGTGTGCGTCATCGTGTACGGCACCAGTTGAATGTCGAAGCGATCGGTCCCGAGTCCGGCGACGGTGAGACTGATGCCGTCCACCGCAATCGATCCCTTGTGGACGATGAGCGGCGCCAGGTGCGAAGGGTAGCTGACGGTCATCCAGTGAAACTCTTCGTCCTCGCGAAACTCCTCGACATAGCCGATGGCGTCGACGTGGCCCTGAACGAAGTGTCCACCGAAGCGGCTGTCGGCGCGCAGCGGACGCTCCAGGTTCAACATGGAGCCGCGAGGCAACGATCCGAGCGTGGTCACCCGCACCGTCTCGGGCGCGACGTCAGCGTGAATCTCGAGGTTCTCCGCCAGGATGACCGTCAGGCACACGCCGTTGACCGCCAGGCTGTCGCCCGCCGCGACCTCGGGCGCCAGCGCCGACGCGATCCGCAGGCGAAAACCGCCGCTCGTCGGCTTGCGCTCGACGAGTTCGCCAACCGCTTCAACGAGACCTGTGAACATAGCCCTCTATCAGCACATCGGGACCCAGCTGTTCGACACGCCGCTCCCCAAGCTCCGCGGACCTGAATCCCCGATCGAGCAGGAGCGGCACGCCCGTCAATCCCAGCACGTGCGGCGTCACGTACAGCCTGACGAAATCGACCAGGCCCTCGTCCCACGCGCCCGCGTGCAGCGCGGCCCCGCCTTCGAGCAGCAACGATCCCACACCGCGAGCGCCGAGCCGATCCAGCGCCGACCGGAAGGTCTCCTGCGCGACATCGATCTCCGCGCCAGAATCCTCGAGGGGACCGCGCAGGTCCGCCCGGTCCGCCGCCTGCGCGGTCGTCACGATGATGACAGGCCCGGCGTCGCGTGTCGAGAGGACACGCGCGCGCGGCGGCGTGCGAAGCCGGCGGTCGAAAATGACACGCGTCAGCGGCCGCTCGCGAAACGCGCCGCGGGCTGTCAGCAGCGGATCGTCGCTCACGATCGTTCCAACCCCGACGCCGATGGCATCCACTTCCGCACGCATCACGTGTGCGTGACGGTTGGCGGGTGCCGACGTCAGGAGCGTGCGCCGTCCTGGCGCGGCGGCGATGTAGCCGTCCAGGCTGGTGGCGGCCTTCAGGACGACAAAGGGACGCCGTTCCTGCATCAGCGTGAAGAACGGCTGATTGAGCGCGACCGCCCGCTGCGCGCCCAGCCCGACATCGACCGTCACGCCGTGATCGTGCAGAAACGCGACGCCCCTGCCGCTCACCAGGGGATTCGGATCTTCCGCGGCCGCCACCACCCGAGTCACCCCCGCATCGACGATCCGCGTGACGCAGGGACCGGTACGTCCCTGGTGACAGCACGGCTCGAGCGAACAGTACAGCGTGGCACCACGGGCCTGCGAACCCGCTTCGGCAAGCGCGCGGATCTCGGCATGCGGTTCCCCTGCACGCTCGTGATAGCCCTGGCCGACAATCACGCCCGCCGGCGTGACGACGACGGCGCCGACGAGCGGATTCGGGCTGGTGCGTCCGCGGCCGCGCGCGGCGTGAAAGAACGCGCGGTCCATGAACTGCTGATCGGTATTCACCACTTCACTTCGAACAAGCCGTCGACATACTCCTCGGCCGAGAACGGTACGAGATCGTCGATCCCTTCACCGACGCCGACATAGCGGATCGGGATCTTGAGGTCGTGAGCGATCGCGACCGCCACGCCGCCCTTCGCCGTCCCGTCGAGCTTCGTCAGGACGATCCCATTCACGCCTGCTGCGCCCATGAACTCGCGCGCCTGCGTGACGCCGTTCTGCCCGACGGTGGCATCGAGCACGAGGAGCACTTCCTGGGGGGCCCCCGGTACTTCGCGCGCGGCGATCCGCCTGATTTTCTCGAGCTCGTTCATCAGGTTCACGCGCGTGTGCAGCCGGCCTGCGGTGTCGACGAGAATGGGGTCGCGACCTTTCGCTTTGCCGGAGGTAATGGCGTCGAACACGACGGCCGCCGGATCGGCGCCTTCTCGTGCGCGCACCATCTCGACGCCGGCGCGCCGCGCCCAGATCTCGAGCTGTTCGACGGCGGCGGCGCGAAAGGTATCGGCGGCGCAAATCAGCGGCCGGCGCCCTTCGGCCTTGAGCAGGCTCGCCAGCTTCCCCACCGTCGTCGTCTTGCCGGTGCCGTTGACGCCGACGACCAGCGTGACTCGCGGCGGCGTCGCTACGACGACGGGCGTGTCGACGGCCGCGAAGACGGCTCGAATCTCCTGCTTGACCAGGTCGCGCAGGCTGGCGCCATTGCGCGATTTGGTGCTGATGGCGGCGATGATCCGCTCGGTTGCGGCGACGCCGATGTCGGCGGAAATCAGCAACTCCTCGAGCGCCTCGACCGTCTCGACATCGACCGGCCGCGCGCGGCGCTCCGGCTCGTCGGCGCGACGCGAGATTTCGTCGAAGCGGTCGACGATCTGCTGCGTCGTGCGCGACAGACCTTCTCGGATACGTTGAAAGAAACTCACGCCGTCTCAGCCTCGGCGCGCTGCGGCCGCAGCATGAGCGCGCTGATCGCCGAGCGGACGTCCGCGCGGCCCGCGAGCACTTCGGCCATCTGCGTCGCGATCGGCAGCTCGACGCCGTACCGCGAGCCAAGGGCGAGTGCCGCGCCGGTCGTGCGCACGCCCTCGGCGACCATTCGCGTGGCGGCCAGGATGTCCTGCAGCGACCGGCCTTTCGCCAGCTCCAGACCGACACGGCGGTTCCGGCTGAGGTCGCCGGTACAGGTCAGGACGAGATCGCCAAGGCCGCTCAACCCCGCCAACGTGTCGCGCCGCGCGCCGGCGGCGCACGCCAGGCGTGACACCTCGGCCAGGCCGCGCGTGATCAGCGCCGCGAGCGCGTTGTGTCCGAGCCCCAGGCCCTCCACGACACCGGCGGCAATCGCGATGATGTTTTTCATCGCTCCGCCAATCTCCACGCCCACGACGTCGTCGCTGCGGTACAGCCGAAAGTAGGGACCGCGGAATTCAGACTGCACGAGCTCGGTCGCGACGGCGTTGGACGACGCGGCCAGAATCGCCGTCGGCAGCTGGCGCGCCACCTCCACCGCGAAGCTTGGACCTGAGAGGACGACGACCGGGCGCGCGGGTCCCACTTCCTGTGCGATCACCTGCGACATCCGCAGGAGTGTGTCGGCCTCGAGGCCCTTGGTGGCACTCACGAGCACGGCGCTCGCCGCCGCAGACCTGGCGGCTTCGCGGATCACGACCCGGCACCCGTGGGAAGGAATCGCCGACACGATCAGATCGCGGCCGGCGACAGCGTCGGCCACGTGTTGCGTGATCGAGACCGTCGGGGGCAAGGTGACACCGGGCAAATACACGTCGTTCACGCGGCTGGCGCGCATCTCGTCGACGAGTGCCCCGTCACGCGCCCATAGGCAGACGTCGTGATCGAGACGGCCGAGGTGCACGGACAGCGCCGTGCCCCAGCTGCCGGCGCCCAGCACCGCAATCCTTTTCACGCCCGCGCCCCCATTCGCCGCTCGGTGCGGTCCCGAAGCCGAGTCAGATTGGCTCGATGACGGAAGATGATGAGCATTGCCGCGACGCTTGCGGCGGCGACGGCCGGCGCTGGACTGCCGGTGACATACGCCAGCGGCGGCAGCGCCAGCGACGCGAGGACCGATCCCAGCGAGATGTACTTCGTCAGCCCGGCAACGGCGACGAAGATGGCGAGCGCCGGTAGCACCGCCAGCGGAGTCAGCACCGAGAAGACGCCGCACGCCGTCGCGACGCCCTTGCCCCCGCGAAATCGCAGCCAGACGGGATAAATGTGACCCACGATTGCAGCGACGCCAGCGGCAGCCGGCGCCACCGTCCCGGTGGTGAAACGCTCGGCAAGCCACACGCTGGCCGCGCCTTTGGTCATGTCGAGCAGCGCAACCAGAACCCCCGCCGTCACACCCGACGCACGCATGACATTGGCGGCGCCAAGGTTGCCGCTGCCGACCAGGCGCAGGTCCGCGACGCGCCATCGCCGCGCCAGGAGCAGGGCAAACGGGATCGAGCCGATCAAGTAGGCAAGGCCGACGATGAGCGCCATCAGTCTAGTGGTTAGGAATTAGGGCTTGGGGCTTAAGGATTAGGCCGCCGCGCTACTAATCCCTAAGCCTATGCCCCAAGCCCTACGCCGTCAGCGTAGCATGCGCCAGCGCCGTGTAGGCCGGTCCGGACGAAGACAGCCGGCTCTGGTACAACGTCGCGCGCGTGACCCTGACGCACGCGATCCGATCCGATCGGTCGAGCGCGGCAACCTCGCGCCGCAGCCGTTCCGGCGTACTGCGCCGTGCTGCGGATGGCCGCCTGCGGTCGGCGCCGCGCCATCGCCCGAGCGTCAGGTGGGGATGGAACGGCCGATCGTCGAATTCGATGTCGAGTTCTCGAACTCTCTCCGCGATGTCATGCTGCAGCCGCGCCAGCTGGTCCCCACCCTCCGTGATGCCAAGCCACAACACGTGTGCCGCGCCGCGCGGCGGAAACACGCCGACGCCGCCGAACGTCACGTCGAACGGAGGCATGCTGGCTGGCGCGTTCATCGACTCCACGATCGCCGGCACGCGCGCCTCTTGAGCTTCACCGATGAAAAGAAGCGTGAGGTGCATTCGCGAGGGCTCGACCAGTTTCAGCCCTTCCTTGGATTTCGAGAGCGGGCCGGCCAACAGCTTCTGATGGACGGCGATCGCCTGCCTGGCTTCGTCGGGAAGGTCGACCGCGATGAAGAGCCGCATTGGCTCACCGGCGCTCGGCCCATTCACGCGGCCCCTGGATCTTCATCACCGCCAGCCGCGTCATGTTGAGCGCGGCCTGCGCCGCCTGGAACTTGACCATGTCGCGGCCGCCGATGAACTGAAACGTCCGCACACGCGTTTGGTCGTCGCCGATCACCGCGACGGACACCGTGCCGACCGGTTTCTCGGGCGTGCCTCCGCCGGGTCCCGCGATGCCCGTGATGCCAATCCCGATGTTCGTTCCGGCCCGGCTCCGAATCCCCTCCGCCATCGCCCTTGCGACGGGCTCGCTCACGGCGCCGTGTTCCGCGATGAGCGCCGCCGGCACGTCGGCCAGCTCGGTCTTCGATCGGTTGCTGTAACAGACGACGCCGCGTTCCACGTAGTCCGAGCTGCCCGGCACGTCCGTCAGACGCGACGCCAGCAGTCCGCCCGTGCACGATTCGGCGACCGCAATCGTCAGCGTGTGCTGGCGCAGGAGATCGCCAACCACGGCCTCCAGCGAACGACCGTCCGTGCTGTAGACCGATGGACCGAGCACCTGCTGCATCTCCAGGACAGCCGCATCCAGCGCGGCGTGGGCGGCGTCGGGGTTTGCCGCCTGCGCGGTCAAATGCAGTTCTATCTGCCCGAGAACCGCGAGAATGGTGGTGCTGATGGGAACGGGACTGGACGTCCACTTCGCGTAGGTCGGCTGCGCCTGGGCGTCGACGTCCGATTCGGCGCGGCCGGTGATCTTGAGCACACGTCGAAAGAGACCCGCGGTTCCCGACCGGGGCGCCAGGCGGTCGCGAACGACGCCTTCCAGCATCGGCTTCATTTCGCGCGGCGGACCCGGCAGCAGCACCATCGCCGTCCGGCCGCGCTCGATCCACAGTCCCGGCGCGGTGCCGTTGGGGTTCTCGAGGACGACCGCCCCTCGGGGCACCATCGCCTGCCGTCGATTGATGTCCGGCATCGTCATCCCGCGCCGCGCGAACCGATCGCGAATCCGGTCGGCGATCGCCTCGTCGACCTCGAGCGGCATGTCGTGCACACGAGCGACCGCGTCGCGGGTCACGTCGTCTTCCGTCGGGCCGAGCCCGCCCGTAATCACGATGAGATCGGCCCAGCCGATCGCGGCTCGCAGGACGTCGGCCAGCTCGTCGACATCGTCGCCGACGACGGCCTTCAGCCGGATGTCGTAGCCGATGGCGTTCAGCCGCTCGGTGATGAACAGCGAGTTCGTGTCGACGCGAAACGGCGTCAGCATTTCACTGCCGATCGCCAGGATGCAGGCCTTCATGGATCTGGGAATCGGGTGATTGGGTAATCGGGTAATGGCATCGGCGTATCGAGCAATCCAGTTACCAGATTACCCGATCATTCGATTGCCCAATGCGAGCGTAACCCGCAGCGCCAGGTTCGCGTAGACCGCCGCCATCGCGTCGTCGGCCATGATGCCGACCCCGCCGTGCAGACGCTCGAGACGATTGGCAGGATAGGGTTTCACGATGTCGGCCGCGCGAAACAGGAGAAAGCCCCACAACGCTCCGCCCCATCCGACGGGATTCATGAACAACGTCATGAGCATGCCCATCACTTCGTCGATGACGACCTGTCCAGGATCCGCGCGTCCGAAATGCCGTCCGGCGACGCTGCCGCTCCACGATCCGCCGACGAAAAGCGCGACGATCGTGAGGAGCTGAAGACCGGGCGATGACGGGAGCAGCGCCCAGAGCAAGAGGCCTGCGGCCGATCCGAATGTGCCGGGAGCGAATGGGATGTAGCCGACACCAAGCGCCGTAGACAGGAGCAAAGCCGGGATTCGGGATTTGGGACTCGGGATTCGGGATTGGGGATTCCCGTCCGTCATGTAGTAGCGCGGACGACGCGCGTGCCGGCGAAGCGATCGTGGATCCCGCGATAGTCGCGGCTGAACAGCGCCGTGACGAAACCGAGGCCCACCGGCACGGCCAGCAGGAACCACATGAGCTCTCGCAGAAACGCGCGGC
>Ga0193696_1000221_pt1 | contig 22231 bp, 19 predicted proteins | sample L3m1metaG_FD_145074 | JGI IMG/M metagenome (GOLD analysis project Ga0193696, IMG submission 145074) | Soil microbial communities from a riparian zone of the East river system, Colorado, United States - L3m1 | ecosystem: Environmental > Terrestrial > Soil > Riparian zone | place: USA: East River... | reverse complement strand
AGACTTCCTTTCCGCATGCAAAAAGGATGGTTGAGGAGCCGTTGCGACTTTACGCGCCTGGCGGGGGCGACGCTATCGGGAAGAAGGTGAGAGCGGCTAGGGGAATTCCCTGATGCGGCCTCAGGCATTTTCGATCCGGCCTCAGGCGTTTTCGAGCCAGCCTTGCAGTACGGCGTATTTGACGATGTCGATCCGTCCGCGCAGGCTCAGTTTGCGCATCGCGTTCGCCTTGTGGGCCTCCACCGTCTTGACGCTGAGGGACAGCCGGCCGGCGATCTCCTTGTTGCTGTAGCCCGATGCGATCAGGCGGAGCACCTCCGCCTCGCGCTCGCTGAGGGCCACCGCCGACTTGCTGGCCTTGTCCGCCCGTCCGAGCAGCTTGGCAGTCACTCGTGCGGTGAGCGCCGAGTCCAGATATTGCCCGCCGGCGGCCGCCGCCCGGATCGCCTGCAGCAGCTCCGCGGGCGCGCTCTGCTTCAGCACGTAGCCGGAGACGCCGGCGCGCAGCAGCTCCTGAACGTAGGCGTCGTCGCCGTGCCTGGTCAGCGTGACGATGGCGAGCTTCGGCTGCTTCTGCTTGAGTGCGCGCGTGGCGGCCAGCCCGTTCATTCCGGGCATCGAGATGTCCATGACGATGACGTCGGGCTTCAGCGCCATCGCGCTCTGCATCGCGGCGCTGCCGTCGCTGGCCTCAGAAATCACCGTCATGTCCGGCTGGCTGTCGATGAGCAGTTTGAGGCCGTGACGGACGGTCACGTGATCGTCGGCGAGGAGGATGCGGAGCCGGACAGCCGCTTCAGACATGATCGGACGTAGTGTGGGATCGCACCGGCGTCGCCATGCGCACGAGCACGGTCGTTCCCTTACCGGCGGACGATTCGATCTCGAGCATCGCGCCGACCAGTCCGGCGCGCTCCTGCATTCCGAGCAGGCCGAACCCCTGACCGCCGCCGCCCGCGCCGGCCGGATCGAATCCCACGCCGTCGTCTTCGATGATCAGCAGCACGGTGTCGGCACGCCGCTCGAGAATGACGTCGACGTTCGCGGCTCTGGCGTGTTTCGCGACGTTGGTCAGCGCCTCCTGGGCGATCCGGTAGAGCGCCGTTTCCGCGTCTGCGGGAAGCCGGTCGTCGAGCAGCCCGGAGGTGTGCAGCTTGGCGGCGATGCCGACGCGGCCGGACCAGTCCTGGACGTAGTTCGCCAGCGCGGCGCGGAGACCGAGATCGTCGAGCGCCGTCGGCCGCAGCTCCCAGACGAGGTGATCGACGTCGCGGTCGAGACGCTGCGCGATCGTCTCGATCGATTCGACGTGGCCGCGCCATGTGGCGTCGGTGGCGCAGGCGTCCTTGAGCGCCCGAATCCGCACCGCGAGCGCCGTCAGCTGCTCGCCGAACTGATCGTGCATTTCGCGCGCGATGCGGCGCCGTTCGTCTTCCTGCGCGAACACCAGGCGCGTGAGGAATTCGGTGCGCGCCCGCTCCGCCTCGGCCCGTTTCCGTTCCGTGAGGTCGAAGTGGGTGCCGACAATGCGGACCACCGGACCGCCGAGCTCGCGGCGGACCGGATATCCGCGAGAAAGCACCGGCACGTAGTGGCCGTCCTTGTGCCGCAGGTGGAACTCGCCTTCGTAGGTCGACGCCCCGCGCCTGACGCTTTCGTTCACCTGATGCGCACGCTCGACGTCGTCCGGGTGGAGGAGCCGTTCCCACGCGCTGACGTGTGGTTCGACTTCATCCTCCGAGTAGCCGAGCATCTCTTTCCACCGCGACGAGTACACCACGGCGCCGGTTTCGAGATTCCAGTCCCAGACGCCTTCCTGCGCGCCCGCGAACGCCAGCTTCAGCCGCTCTTCGTTCTCGCGGAGCGCGGCCTCGGCGCGCTTCTGATCGGTGAGATCGAGATGCGTGCCCACGATGCGCACGACCGGTCCGCCCGGCTCGCGCCGCACCGGGAAACCACGCGACAGCACCGGAACGTAGTGGCCGTCCTTGTGCCGCAGCCGGAACTCGGCCTCGTAGGTCGCTCGCTCTCCGCGGGCGACGCTGTCATTCGCCTGGTCGGCGCGCGACCGATCGTCCGGGTGGGCCAGGCGCTCCCATGCACTGACGTGCGGCTCGATCTCGTCACCCGAGTAGCCGAGCATCTGCTTCCATCGACCGGAGTACACGACCGCGTTGGTTTCGAGGTTCCAGTCCCAGACCCCTTCGAGCGCGCCGGCGACGGCGAGGGTCAGCCGTTCTTCGCTGTCGCGGAGGTCGCGATAGGCCTGCTGCTGCGCGGTGATCTCGCGCACGATGACTTGCACGGCGCGATCGCCCTCGAGAGGCAATGGCGCGGCTGTGACGCTGACGTCGAGCGGCGTGCCATCCGGCCGGACGATCCGTGCCTCGAACGGCGCCACCTCGCCCATCCGCGCGCGAAGCAGGCGATTGCGCAGGCCGTCGCTCCCGTCGGCGTCGAGGCAATCGACGATCGATCGTCCGATGACCTGCGCGGCGTCGTGAGCTCCGAGGAGCGAAACGGCCGCCGGGTTCACAAACGCAATGCGGTCATCGTCGACGATCAGGATGCCGTCCGGCGAGGCGTCCACCAGACGCCGATAGCGCTCCATGGGTATCGGCGAGTCTAGCCTCTGCCGCTTGTGGATGCCAAGCCGCGCGGACGTCGAAATCGTGTATCGGATGCGATCAGTTTCGTAAGGGCTGAACGCGCCTGCCGCTGAGCTTCGGAATGGCTCCGTGGCGAAGCGGCGCGCTTTAGCGATTGATGATCACATGGCGCACGCAGTTGCCCGTGCGAGCAACAGCGTGCGCTCGCGCGCGTTGCGCGTGAGCGCGGCCGCGCGCTCGAATTCCTGTCGCGCTTCGCCCAGGCGTCCCAGCTTTTTGAGGAGGTCGCCGCGCACGCTCGGCAGCAGGTGATAGTTGCGTAGTGTCGGCTCGCCGACGAGCGTGTCCACGACGTCGAGTCCGGACTGCGGGCCGTACGCCATCCCGAAGGCGACGGCGCGATTCAGCTCGACGACCGGCGATGGCGTCAGCGCGGCCAGCGACACGTAGAGCGCGGCGATCCGCTTCCAGTCGGTTTCGTCCGCGGTGCCCGCGCGCGCATGGCAGGCGGCAATCGCGGCCTGGAGCGCGTACATCCCTTGCGCGCCACCCAGGCGTTCCGCGCGCTCGAGCGCGACCAGCCCGCGGCGGATGAGCAGACGGTCCCACTGTGCGCGGTTTTGATCGAGGAGCAGAACCGGCTCGCCCGCGGGTCCGAGGCGCGCTCGTGAACGCGACGCCTGAATCTCCATCAGCGCGACCAGGCCGTGCACTTCCGGCTCCTCTGGTGCAAGCTCCGCCAGGATCCGCCCGAGCCGCAACGCGTCCTCGCAGAGCGCCGGGCGCATCCAGTCGTCGCCGGCGGTGGCCGTGTAGCCTTCGTTGAAGATGAGGTAGATCACTTCGAGGACCGACGCCAGGCGCGGCGCACGGTCAATCCCCCGAGGCACCTCGAAGGGAACCTGCTCCCTGGCCAGCGTCCGTTTGGCCCTGACGATGCGCTGGGCGACCGTCGGCTCGGAGACGAGGAACGCACGCGCGATTTCATCGGTCGTCAGGCCGCCGACCATGCGCAGCGTGAGCGCGACGCGGGCGTCGGTCGACAGCACGGGATGGCACGCCGTGAACACGAGCCGCAGCAGGTCGTCGCCGATGTCGTCGTCGAGCGCCGCGTCGAGGTCCGGCACAGCCCTCTCCTGCTCGGCTTCCAGCTCGTGACCCAGCTCCACGTGCTTCTGCTCGACCCGCTTGTTGCGCCGGAAGTAATCGATGGCGCGGTGCTTGCCGGTGGCCATCAGCCAGGCGCCCGGATTGTTCGGCACGCCGGATTCGGGCCACTGTTCGAGCGCGGCTACGAGGGCGTCGTGCGCGAGGTCCTCGGCGACGCCAATATCGCGCACGATGCGCGCGAGGCCGGCGATGAGCTTCGCCGATTCGATCCGCCAGACCGCGTCGATTGCCTCATGGGTATCGGTAGCCGTCACGGCTACCGATCTCATCACCTTCGATCCGCTCGCGCAACCCGCCTTCGCACGCCTGTTACGCGGCGCGTGCTTCGGCGGGCAGGCTCCGACTTCGCCCTGCGGGCTTCGTCGAGGCTTCGCACGCCTGTGTCGCGGGCGTGCTTCGTCGAGGCTTCGCACGCCTGTGTCGCGGGGCGTGCTTCGGCGGAGCAGGTCGCCGCCTTCGCTTAGCGTTTGGTCGTCGTGTCGCTCAAGCCGGCTTGGGCGCGCTGGCGATCTTCCTGCTCCCGCAGCTCGGGCGACAGCGCGTCCCCGAAGTCCGCTGTTTCGAACACCTGGCGAATCTCGACCTCGCCGTCGCGGAACGGGGCGCGCTTGAGCCACTCGATCGCCTCGGCCTTCGACTTCACCTGCCACAGCCAGAAGCCGGCGACGAGCTCCTTCGACTCGGCGAACGGGCCGTCGATCACGGTTTTTTTATCGCCTTCGAACCTGACGCGCGCGCCCTTGGAGCTTGCCTGCAGACCTTCGCCTGCCAGCATCACGCCCGCTTTGACGAGCTCTTCGTTGAATTTGCCCATTTCGGTCAGGATCTTCTCGTCGGGCAGCACTCCCGCTTCGGAATCCTTGTTGGCTTTGACGATCACCATAAATCGCATTGTCGTGTCTCCTTTGTGTGACGTTTCCTGCCTCTAATTACACGTCGAACGAGGGGAGGCCGGATCGACAGGGGATTGGGGTCGGATACCGTATCCGACCCCGCTGGGGTCGACAGACGTCGCCAGTGCCGGGATCGGTGCCGGGATCGGTGCCGGGATCGGTGCCGGGATCGGGCCGGGATCGGGGCCGGGATCCGTGCCGGGATCCTCGGATGACGCTACCCTTCGCGCAGCGAGGTGATCGGCGACGCTCGGAGCGCCTGGACCGCTGGGACGAGCGTCGCCACGGTGGCAAGACCCAGGAGCGCCGTCGCGACAAGGAGAAACGATAGCGGGTCGGTCGGCGCCACGCCGAAGAGGAGCGATCGCATCGAATAGGCCGCCGCGAGAGCCAGCGCACTGCCCGCGGCGACGCCGGCCGACGCGCGCAGCAGCGCCTGCTTCACCATCATCAGGATGACGACGGATGTCCGGGCGCCTAGAGCCATTCGGATGCCGATTTCTTTCCGGCGCCGAGCGACGTCGCTCGAGATGACGCCAAAGACGCCGACGCCGCCGAGCAGCAGCGCCACACCGGCGAACGCCGACAGCAGGAACGTCGTGAAGCGGTCTGACGCGACCGTCCGGTCCACCAGGTCCGGCATCGTCGTGACCTGGAACAGCGGCACATCAGGTTCGAGCGCGGCGAGGACGCTTCTCAGGGACGGGACCATCGCGCCAGGATCGCCGTTCACCCGAACGACGACATCGCGCGTATCGCTCGGGAATCGGGCGTCGGACAGGTACGCGATTGGACGCACCGGCGTGCGCGGATCCATCAAGTAGACGTCTCGCACGATGCCGATCACCTCCACCGTGATCCCGTTGTAGAGATCGAGGTGAAGGCGATGGCCCAGTGCGTCCTGCCGCGGCCACAACGCGTCCGCCATTGACTCGCTGATGACCACGTGCGGTGTCCCGGCCGCTTCGGCCGAATCGAACGTGCGTCCGCGCAGTACAGGAATCCGCAGTGTCTGGAACAGCGCCGTGTCGACCCATCGGATGTCGGCGACAGCTGAACGCGTCGCCGTGCCCTCCGGCTGCATCGGGTCGCTCGCCTCGGTGGCTGGCCCCAGCCCGCCGAACGGACGTGTGCTGATCAGGCCGGCGGACTGCACGCCGGGAAGCGTTCGCACGCGCTCGAGGAGCGTTTCAAAGAACGCGTGCTGACTCGCTGGAGATTCGGCGCGGGGTCCGGCAAGTGACACGCGAGCCGCGACCACGCCGTCCGTCGCGAAGCCAAGATCCACGGCTCGCAAGCTCGCGAAGCTGCGGACCATCAGGGTGGCCATGACGCCGAGCGCCAGCGCGACGGCGATTTCCGCCGCGACAAGCGTCGCGCCGCCCGCTCGCGGCGACGTGCGTGCATCACTGCCGGTCATGGGACGGAACGTGACGGCTGCGGATCGGCCGAAAGCAGCCGCGACCGCACCGAAGATGGCGATCGCAACACAGGCGATGGCGGCGACGGCGGCCAGGATCGGCGCATCGAGGCGAATCGATTCGAGTCGCGGCACGTCAGGCGGGGCCAGCGAAAGCAGAACGCGAACGCCGGGGAGCAGGGTCATGAAGCCGACCGCGGTGCCGCACGCGCCCAGAAGGCCGCTTTCCGTCCACAGCTGCCAGAACAGCCGACGGTCGCTGGCGCCGATCGCCCGCCGCGTCGCCAGTTCCTGCGCGCGCCTCCGCATCAGCGACAGCATGAGTGTCGCGACGTTGGTCACCGCGATGACGAACAGAAGTCCCGCGGCGCCAAGGACGATGACCAGCGCCGTTCGAACGTCGCCGGTGATCTGTTCCGCGAGCGAAACGACCGTGACACCCCAGCCCTTGTTGCCCGGCGACTCGATCGCCATCTGTTGGCCGAGGACCGCCATCTCCGCACGCGCGTTGTCGAGCGATGTGTCCGGCCGCAGGCGGGCGACGACCAGCAGGAAGCGTCCCCACGCCCGGGTTTCCGGCGTCGCCGTAAACGGAAACCAGAGATCCTGAACCACGAGCCAGCCAAACCGCGGCGGCTCGAACGACGCCGGCATCACACCGGCAATGGTGTGCGGTTTTCCGGAGACCTGAAGCCTTCGCCCGACTACTGACGGATCGCCGCCGAACCTGCGCATCCAGAATCCGTGGCTCAGAACGACCGCGTCGCGATCGGCACTGGCGTCCGCGGTGTCGAAGTCGCGGCCCAGGAACGGGGTGACGCCGAGGAGCCGGAAGTAGCCGGTCGACACCTCTGCACCCATCACTCGCTCCGGGATGTCGCCGTCGACGAGCGTCACTGGCCGCGGGACGAGCGCCGCCATCCCGTCGAATACCTGGTTCCGATCGCGCCACGCTTCGAAGTTCGCGACCGACACCACGTTCCGATCCTTGTTCCGCGGGATGTTGCGTTCCCACACCACGACCAGCCGCCCGGGATCCTTGTAGGGCAGCGGCCGCAGCAGTACGCCGTAGACGACGCAGAAGATCGCGCCGGCCGCGCCGATGCCGAGTGCGAAGGTGAGCATGGCCGCGGTCGTGACACCGGCGTTGCGCCGCAGCACGCGCGCGGCGTTGCGGAGATCGCCGAGGAAGTCCTCGACGCGACGGGTGCCACGCGCGTCGCGGGCCTCCTCCTTGACGTACTCGAGGCCGCCGAAATCGCGCAGCGCCGCGAGCCGGGCCGCGGCCGGCGGCTGACCGGCATTGACCCGTTCCGCGACCTCGCAGTCGATGTGATAGCGCAGCTCGTCGTCCATCGACTGTTCGACGGAGCGGCCGCGAATCACCAGGAGGATCCGCTGGCGCCATTTCGCGCGGGCCGTCATGGGCATCGCTAGGTGGCGACCACGTGATCGACGGCCCGCGCGAAATGGCGCCACGCGTCGATTTCCTGCGACAGCTGGCGGCGGCCGGCGGCGGTCAATCGATAGACCTTGATGCGGCGGCCCTCGGGAGACAGCGCCGGCTTGCTGGCAATCCAGCCGCGGTCCTCGAGGCGGTAGAGCGCGGGGTAGAGCGATCCCTGATTCACCGTGAGCACGTCGCTCGACATCTGCTGAATGCGTTTCGAAATCGCCCAGCCGTGCAGCGGCGCCGGAGCCAGGCTCTTGAGGATGAGGAGGTCGAGCGTGCCCTGCAGCAGATCGGGAAGGTGTGCCAGCATGAAAACGATACCTTGACGTTCGACAATAGACTGCAGGATCAGTTGTCGATTGTCAAGGTATCAGGGTCTGTCGCCTTACATCGTGCGGTTGCCGGACTTCGCACCGGCGCCGACCGCCTCTTCACCGCTCGAGGAGATGTCTTCGGCGCCGCTGCGCTTCAACACGTCCTTCGCGCGCTTGATTTCCTCGGACGTGTCGCAGTGGACCGACAGCAGCACGCCGCCGTTCTTGACGCGTCCCTCGTAGCGCTTCGCCTCGTATTCGGGGATGCCCATGCCGACGAGCGCTCCGACCAACCCACCGACCGCGCCGCCCACGCCGATGCCGGCCAGCGCGCCCATGATCGGTCCGGCCGCGATGAACGGTCCGACGCCGGGAATCGCCAGCGCGCCGATCCCCGCCAGCAGACCCAGCGCGCCGCCGACGGTGCCGCCCGCGGCGACGCCGGTGGTGGTGCCTTCGGGCGCCTTGGTGTTCTTTTCGTGGGCGAACTCCTTCGTGCTGTGGGTGTCCGGCATCAGCACGGAGACGTCGTTATTGGAGAAACCTTCGCGGACGATCGCGTCGACCGCGGCCTCCGCCTGGGCCACGCTCGGATAAATGCCGAAAACCGCTGTCTTCTTGTCTGCCATGGATACGCTCCTTGTTGTCGAGTGATCGATTCGAGTCCGGTTGCTACTTCTTGCTGTGTTTGGCGGGGGCGATGCTGATCTGGTTGACGACGTGTCCGGCGCCGGCCACCTCGACGGCCTTGGCCTCGACGTTTCGCTTCTCGTCCTCTGTGCGAACCGGTCCCTTCAGAGTGACCTGTCCACCTTGCGCCACAACTTTCACGTTGTGTGCGTAGGTCGAGAGCGACTTGTCCGCCATCAGCGACTTTCTGATCTTCTGCGTGAGCTCGCGATCGCCGGCGTTTTCCTTCTGCTGATCGGCGGTCACTGCGCCTTTCGCGCGATCGCGGGTGTTGACTTTGGTGTTGTCCGGCGGTGTCTGCGGTGTCTGCGCGAATGCGACCCCCGCCGAGACGGCCAGCGCGCCGGTGAACACGAACGCGCGAATCGATGACCTCAATCGATACTGATGCATGCTCTGACTCCTGCTTAGAGATGGCGATGCCACATTTAGGCAACCGCCGACCCACAACGCGTTTGCGTCCATGGTTCTGGGGGGACTTGTGCAACATGACGTCCAAGTCCAGCGCGTGTATCCTGTGCAGGAATGAACCGTCGAGCATTGCTGCAGAGCGCGCTCGTTCAGGGCATGTTCTGGCATGGGCCTTCGCCAGGACGATCCGGCCGAGGTCCGGCCGAAGGAAGGCGATGTCCTCGTCAAGGCGGACGACGCGTCAAAAACGCCGCTGACTCCGGCTGACATTCCGCTCGGCGCCAAACACACGCTAGCCTGGGCGATGGACCCGGCGAACAAGACCGTCCGCAGCGGATCGCGTTTGAATCAATTGCTGCTAGTGCGTCTCGCCCCGGAGACACTCTCGCCGGAAACCGCCCCGCGGGCGGCCGGCGGCGTGGTCGCCTACACAGCCATTTGCACGCATAATGGCTGCGACGTCGACGACTGGTTCGCCACTGAACAGATCCTGTCGTGTTCGTGCCATTCGTCGTCGTTCGATCCCAAGCAGGGCGGGCGCGTCGTCGACGGCCCCGCGCCGCGCGCGCTGCCGGCGTTGCCGCTGACGATCGTCGATGGCAAGCTCGTGGTCGCGAAGCCGTTCACGTCACCCGTCGGGTACGAGAAAGGTTGAGATGCGGAGTGTGGCCTTCGTCGCGCTCTTGATGGCTGTTGCGCTGTCCGCGCTGCGCGCGGACATGGCGCAGCCCCCGCCGCCGCCTCCGGCGGCGCCGATGCCCGCGATCCTTCAGAACTACAAACTGGTCGACGCCGCACGACTGAAGAGCCCCGCTGACGGCGACTGGCTGATGATGCGGCGCACGTACTCCGGGTGGGGATACAGCCCGCTCGAGCAGATCACGCCCGCCAACGTCACGCGGTTGCAGCCGGTCTGGTCGTTCTCGACCGGCGTGACCAACGGTCACGAAGCGCCACCCATCGTCAACAACGGTGTGATGTTCGTCGCGACGCCTGGCAATCAGGTCATCGCGCTCGACGCGAAGTCTGGGGCGCTGCTGTGGCGCTATCGCCGCCCGTTGCCCGAGGACGTGATCCTGCTCCACGGGACCAGCCGCGGTGTCGCGCTGTACGGCGACAAGGTGTTCTTTGCGGCCGGCGAGGCGGTGCTGGTCGCGCTGAATGCGAAGACCGGGCAGGAAGTGTGGACGGCCCGGGTCGCCGACAACAAGAGTGGGTACTACATGTCGGTGGCGCCGCTGATTGCCGGTGGCAACGTGCTGGTCGGCACCTCCGGCGGCGAAATGGGCATCCGCGGCTTCGTTGCGGCGTACGACGCCGAGACCGGCAAGGAAGTGTGGCGGACCTACACCGTACCGGCGCCTGGCGAGCCGGGCAGCGAGACGTGGCCGAAAGGCGATCAGTGGAAGACCGGCGGCGCGCCGGTGTGGGTGACCGGCACCTACGATCCGGAGACCAACCTCGCGTTCTGGGGGACTGGCAACGGCGGCCCGTGGATGGGCGACCAGCGTCCCGGCGACAACCTCTACACCTCGTCGACGGTCGCCCTCGACGTCGCGACCGGAAAGATAAAAGGACATTTTCAGTACCACCCCAACGATTCGTGGGACTGGGACGAAGTGTCGCCGCCCATCCTCGTCGACTACACGCGCGGCGGGAAGACGGTGAAGGGACTCATCGACGTCGCGCGCGACGGCTACCTCTGGTTCCTCGAGCGCACCGACGGTCCGATCAAGTTCGTCGAGGGGAAGCCGTACGTGAAGCACAACGTCTTCAAGAGCCTCGATCCGGCAACCGGCCGGCCGAACGTCGATCCGGCGCGTCAGCCCGGCACGAACAAGGAAGCTGACTTCTGTCCGTCACACTGGGGCGGCAAGAACTGGCCGCCGATCGCGTTCAGTCCGAAGACGCGAATGATCTACATCCCAGCCAACGAGAATCTCTGCACGACGATGACCGGACGGCCCGTCACCTACACGGCGGGCAGGGCATACACGGGCAACACCAGTACCCTCAGAATCGCGCCGGGCGCGGATCACATCGGCGAAGTGCAGGCGTGGAACGTCGACACCGGTGCGCACGCCTGGACCCGGAGTCTCGGGATGACGTCGAACTGGGGACCGACGCTTGCCACCGGCGGCGGACTCGTGTTCAGCGGTGGCACGCACGATCGGCTGTTCCGCGCGTTCGATGCCACAAACGGCGCGGTGTTGTGGGAGTATCCGACCAACTCGGGCATCATCGGCCAGCCGGTCTCGTTCATGGCCGATGGCAAGCAGTACGTCGCCGTGCAGTCCGGCTGGGGCATCGACTCGCGCACCATGCAATCGGCGTTGGGCAGAATCATGCCGGGCACGTTTCCCCAGGTTCCCGAGGGCGGCGTCGTCTGGGTGTTCGCGGTCAAGTAGCGAGCGTGATGCGGACGTTGCTCTGTGCGGCGCTGGCGGCGGCGGGCGCGATCGCGGTGTCGAGCGCGGACGATCCGCGGTTGCTCACGGGCGCGATCGACATTCATGTTCACACTGCGCCCGACAACGTCGAGCGGTCGGTCGATGGAGTCGATGCGGCCGTGATGGCCCGCGCGCACGGCATGCGCGCGATCGTCCTGAAGAATCACTACGACCCAACCGCCGGGCTCGCCTACATGGTGCGCAAACAGGTACCGGGCGTCGAGGTCTTCGGTGGCATCGACCTGAATCTGTCGGTTGGCGGCATGAATCCAGCGGCGGTCGAGCACATGACCCAGGTGTCCGGGTCGTATGGACGCCTCGTGTGGATGTCGACCTTCGATGCGGAGAACCAGGTCCGGTATTCGAAGCAGAACCGGCCGTTCGTCAGCGTGTCGAAAGACGGCGAGCTGCTGCCAGCGACGAAGGCCGTGATTGAGGTCATCGCGAAACGTGGCCTCGTGCTGGCGACCGGCCATGTCTCATCCGTCGAAGGGCTGATGCTGCTCCGTGAGGGCAAACGGCAGGGTGTGCGGCACATGGTGGTCACGCACGCCATGAACGCACCCATTCTGATGACGCTGCCGCAAATGCAGGAGGCCGCCGCGCTCGGCGCGTTCATCGAGTTCGTCGGCGGATCGATGCGCCTGCCCGACGCTCCAGCGACAGTGCAACGCTATGCGGATGCCATCCGAACGATCGGGCCGCCGTTCTGTATTCTTTCGAGCGATCTCGGTCAGAAGGGTAATCCACTTCCCGCCGACGGCTTCGCGGAGTTCGTCGCCGCGCTGCGGGAACGCCGCTTCACGGACGTGGAGCTCTCGCGCATGACGAAACAGAATCCCGCGACGCTGCTGGGACTTCAATAGAGAGGACATCATGGTCGACCGCCTCCGCACCGCGTGCATCGCTCTTGCGCTTTCCGGGATCGGGATCCCTGACGTGTCTGCGCAGGTGGCGCTCGAGATCAAGGACTTCGTCGTCACGCCGATCACCGGATCGGTCAGCGGCAAGGGATCGAACGACGTGCTGCTGTCTCGGGTGAACACCTTGCGTGAAGAGGCCGGCGGCGCGCGCCGCCTGTTCATCAGCGATCTCAACGGGCCGCTGTACATCTTCGACAAGGCGACCAAGAAGTTCGTCGTCTATCTCGATTTCAACGGCACCGAGGGCAAGACCGGCCTCTTTCACCGGTTGATGGTGAAGAGCGGCTACGGCAACGGGCTGAACGGCTTTTATCTGGATCCCGACTACACGCGGAACGGCAAGTTCTATACGACGCACATCGAGGATCCGAAGCTGCCCGGTTCCAACCTCCCGGACAACACGCGGGTTCCCGCGCTGAATGTGTCGGGCTACACGACGACGGCCGCGGTCAAGACACCGGGCCCGCTGCAGGACGAGGGCGTACTGGTCGAGTGGACCGATTCCAATCCGTCGAACTCGACGTTCGAGGGCACGGCGCGCGAGCTGCTGCGGGTGCAGCTGAACACGACGAGTCATCCACTCGGCGATCTCATCTTCAATCCAACCGCTCGCCGCGGTGATCCGGACTGGCGTGTCCTGTACATCGAATGCGGCGACGGCGCGTCCGGCGAGTCGACGAACGTCGCCATCCGGGCCAACCCGCAGCGGCTGGACAACCTCGAAGGCAAAATCCTTCGCATCATTCCCGATCTCGCCGAGCACACGGACACCAGCACGGTCAGCGAAAATGGCCGCTACCGCATTCCCAACGACAACCCGTTCTTGGCGACGCCGGGCGCGCGGAAGGAGATCTGGGCGTATGGCTTCCGGAATCCGCATCGGCTGGCCTGGGCCGTCGATCCGGCCAATCCCGCCAACAACCGCCTGATCGCGAACTCCGTCGGCCTCCACACGTGGGAGACGGTGTACCTCGTTCACAAGGGCGGCAATCACGGATACGGTGAGCGCGAGGGCACGGAACTGCTGAAGCCGGATAACTCGACAGGTCCGTTGCCAGCGGTCGACAAGATTCCGCTACGTGTCGGAGAGCAGGCGACCGAGACGATGATGACGCCGATCTATCCCGTGATCCAGTACGGCCACGGACCCAACGGCGGCGACTCGATCGGCAGCGGGTTTGTCTACAACGGCAAGAAGATCCCGGCGTTGCGCGGGAAGTACATCTTCACCGATTTGACGACCGGGCGCATCTGGTACGCGAACTACGCCGATATGCTGGCCGCGGACGACGGCAAGCCGGGGACCCTGGCGGCGATTCGCGAGGTCAGGCTGCTCTGGAACAAGAAGTTCTACGACTCCATGTTCCCGATTATCGAAGCGGCGTATCACGAGCGCGGCGGCACGAGTCCCCGCCTGCCGGGGCGAGCCGACCTCATCAAGCAAGGCCGCGCCGATGTGCGGTTCTCGATCGATGCCGACGGCGAGCTGTATCTCTACAGCAAGGGTGACGGAATCATCCGCGCTGTAGTCGAAGCGATCGGGTTTTGAGAATCAAGTCGGGGCTCGGGGCTAGCAGCTAGTGGCCTGTCCACGTTGAACAAGGACCAGATCGCGGAGCGCGGCGCCCGGATGGCCAGGCGCGACGACTGAGAATACCGGGAGTATTTGAGGGAGGAGCAACGCCGCCAGCCGGGATGCCCCGCCCGCGAGGTGGTCCTTGATCAGCGTGGACAGGCCACCAGGCCCCCCTCAGCTAGCCAAATCCCCAGTCCCGACGCCCGTCCGGTTCGGCGCTTGCATCTCCATCCATGCGATGGATGTTGGTGCCGAACTGCGGCAGGCAAGAACCGCTCGCAAGCTCTCGCTGGCCGACGTCTCCGCCCGTACGAAGATCAATCAGAGCATCCTGCGAGCGATCGAGGAAAACCGTTTCGATCGCGTCCCTGGTGGCCTGTTCACGCGTGGTTACCTGCGTGCCTTCGCGCACGAAGTGCATCTCGACCCCGAAGCCATCGTCAAAAAGTACCGGGCGGAATTCGAACAGCCGATCGTGGAATTGCCTTCTCCCGAAAAGGTGGCGCATCGAGTTCCTGTCTATTCGCTCACGGCCGATGGGACTCAAGACCGCCGTCGCTTCGTGGGACTGGCCATCGTCCTCCTCATCGGCGCGGCCTACTTCGGGTACGCGAGGACGAGGAGTAGCATCCCTGCGCCGCCCATTGTCGCGACTCCCGCGACTCTCGCGACTCCCGCGGCCACCGATGCGGCTCAGGCCGCGGCGGCTGCACCGGTTCCGACCTCGACGACGGGAACAGTCGAGACGCCGCCGACTGGACCGTTGAAGCTGGCCATTGAGACGAAAGGCGACTGCTGGGTTTCGGCGATTGTCGACGGCAAGCCCGCGATCGCTCGACTGATGAAGGCGGGTGATAGTTGGCAGTTCGACGTGAACGATCGCGCGGCGCTACGGATTGGCGATCCGACTGTGTTCGGCTTCACGCTCAACGGTATCCCCGGCCGAGTATTGGGAACCGCCCATATCGCAGTGAACCTGACATTCGATCGGCAGAACTACAAGTCGGTCCTGCTCGAAAAACCCCTCTAATCGGCGTTGGTGTCGGCTGGCCGCCGCCATGCATACGTATGGACGACACGTTTTCCGAAGGGGGGAATAGACACATGAGGTTTGTCTCGAGCGTTACGATTGCGCTGACTGTGGCCTTTACAGCAGCGATGCACGCACAAGAGGTCAAGTCGACGACGAAGATCACCGGCGACAACGTGAAGCCGGTCAGCTTCACGGGCTGCCTGCAGACGGGCACCCAGACCAGCAGCTACATTCTCGACAAGGTCGTCCCGGTCGGGCAGACGACGAAGACCGAAGCGACGGGCACCGCCGGCGAGATCACGAAGACCACGACCACGACCTACGCGCTGGTTCCCGGCGAAAAAGTCGAGTTCCAGAAGATGGTCGGGCACAAAGTCGAAGTGACTGGCGTCCTCCTTTCCGGCGACACGAAGACGGAAACGAAGACGAAGATCGAGCGCGAAGGCGAGAAGGACGTGACGGTCAAGGACAAGTCGAAGACCGACAACGCGCCGCCGCAGCTGCGCGTCACATCGATCAAGCATCTCGCAGACACCTGCACGCCGTAAGAAAGGGGGTCCTGCCCTTTTTCGACGAAAAGGGTACGACCCCTTTTTGGTGTCATCCGGGCCCACGGCTTCTCCCAGCACTGTGGGCCCCGGGTGACGCAGTCTCTTTCACGCGGTCAGATGGCGCGCGAGAAACGGGATGCCGCGTTTTCCCCAGAACGAATGCTCGCCCGGAAAAACTTCCTGCTCGACCCGGTCGGTGGCCTGAAACACGCCGTAGATCTCGCGTACCTGCTTGAAGCTCTCGACGCTCGCGGCGATCGGGAAGATGTTGTCCTTCTCGCCCGATTCGACGAATAGCGGGCGCGGCGCGATCAACCCGGCGACGTCGTACATCTCGCCCCAGTTCAGAATGCCCGGCACGTAGTTGTCGATGCAGTGCGCCAGACTGCCGACGCTGTCGCGGAAGGTGTTGAGATAGCCGCTGACCATCGCGGCGCGAATGCGGGGCTCGAGCGCCGTCGCGAACAGCGTCGCCGTGCCGCCGCCTGAGATGCCCACGCAGCCGACGCGCGTGGCGTCGAGTTCGGGGCGGCTGGCGATGTAATCGATCGTCCGCATGACATCCCACACACGCCACCCGACCATCGTCTCGCCCAGCAGCAGCGCGCCGCCGGCCGCCGGCTCGCACGCTTTTCTCGAGAGGCCCTGGCGCGCGTTGATCGGATCGCGCCGGCAGCCAAACGCCATCGGCTCGATCGCCACGGCCGCGAGACCGGCCTCCACCACCTGGATGGCAAAGTCGTGCTGATAGCCGGCCTTGTCGGTCCGATCGCGTCCCTGTTCGTCGATGCCGACGATGTCGTCCACGCCGCGGCCGTGGCCGGGAACGCAAATGACCGTCGCCGCTGGCGTGGACGCCTTCTGCGGGAGCAGGAGGTACGCGAGCACGCTGACGCCGGGCCGGCTGTCGAACACGATCTTCTCGCGCGTGTATGTCGGGAACGTCCGCCGTTCGAGCGTCAGCGGACGAAGAGCCTGGCGCGCGACCTCCGCGCTGTTGGCGCTGCGGCGCGACAGGTCGGACGTGAGGCCGACCAGTTCCATGACTTTCGATCGAAGCGCCTTCTGCCAATCCTCCGCTTGTGGACGCGTGCGCGCCTGAAAGCGCAGGCGGCGCGGCGCGGCCGCGTAACGGTCGCGGGTATACGCAACCGGGTCGAACCGCCTGCCGTCGATGCCGCTGGTGACGCCGGTCAGCGGACCGATGTAGCTGGACGGGACACTTTGATCGGGCCTGCCCAGAGCGGAGCCGGAGGGCCCGTCCTCGGCGGAGCCGAAGGGCTGCGCATCGAGCGGGAGGGCCGGTACGACTGTGACCGCCGCTGCCATCTGACCGAGCTCGCGCCGGGATAGTTTCCTCATCGCTCCTCCGTTCGGCGGCCGCGATCGGCCGCTGGTTCTTCTTCCCACTCGCGTTACCCGACGTGCACACGCGGACGCCTGAGCGGATCGGGTTCTGACTTGCGCAGCACCTCGCGCGTGACCGGCGCCGTATCGCCTTCGCCGAACGCCAGGAACTTCATCACGTACGTGATCGGGTTGCCCTCCGTCCATCCGAAGTACACGTGTGGCAGATGCCCCGTCTTGTCCCGGATGTGCAGGAGCAGTGCGGCGATCGCGTTCGGGATTGCGGGGCTCTCGCAGCGCAGCACGCGATAGGGGCCGACTTGCGCGCCTTCCACGTTCAGAACGTCGGTGAACTTCGACGCATCGCCCGGACGCACCTCGAGGAACAACACCGAATCGTCCATCGCGAGGTGATGTGAATGCCGAGCCTCCCTGACTTTGTCCTCGTACTCGCGGATCGATCCGTCCCCGGGGCGATTGGCGATGATCCGTATCGATTCGCTGCGGTCGGCTTGCTCGATGAATCTGGTGGCGATCTCGTCAAGGACGAAGCCGTGCACGCGAAGCTCGGTCGATCGAAGCGTCCGCGACACCAGCGACGAAATCACGATCGCGAGAATGAACAGCGACGCGATCTTGATGCCTTCCGGCCGCTCCACCATGTTGGTGACCGTCGTGTAGAAGAACACCGCAGCGATCGCAAAGAAGGGCACCCATCTCGCGACACGGCGCCAGGCGCTGATCGCCACGGCGAGCGCGGCGGAGCTCATCAGCACCAGCACGCCCGTGGCATACGCGCCGCCCTGCGCCTCCACGTCCGCACGAAAGACCAGCGTCACCACGATGTTGATTCCCGTGATGATGATCACGAGCGGACGGTTGGCGCGCGCCCATTCGGGCGCCATGCCGTACTGCGGCAGGTAGCGCGGCAGGAGATTCAGGAGGCCCGCGAGCGCCGACGCGCCGGCGAACCACAGGATGGCGATGGTGCTGGCGTCGTACAACGTGCCGAAGGTCGACCCGAGGCGTTCGTGCGCCAGATAGGCCAGCGCACGTCCGTCGGCCGGTCCACCGGGCTGAAACGCTTCTGGTGGAATCAACACGGCGGTGACGAAGCTGCTGCCGAGCAACATCACGCTCATGATCAGGGCCGCCGTGCGCAGCAGCTTCTTGGTGTTCCGGATCCGTCCGGCCGGGGCCTCGTCGGTGTCGGTGCCGTCGCCGCGGACGAGGGGCATGACGGCGACGCCGGTCTCGAATCCCGACAATCCGAGCGCCAGCTTTGGAAACAGCAGAAGCGCCATCGCGGTCATCATCAGCGGATGGCCGTGCTGCTGGAACAGCGACATCTTCCACCTGGCGAGCGTGTCCGGATGCCCGGCGATGGCCTGGAGCCCGTTGACGACCAGGATCACATTGAGCGCGAGATACACCGCCACCAGGACGACGGCGACCGTGATGGCGTCGCCGAATCCTTTCAGGAAAATCGCGCCGAGCACCAGAAGCAGGACGATCGTGACGGCCACCGGATGGTGGAGTAACGATGGTGCGAGTGGGTTTTCGATGAGGTGCGCGGCGGCGTCTGCCGCGGAGAGCGTCATCGTGATCACGAAGCTGGTCGCGGCAAAGCCCAGCAGGCAGAGCACGACGACCTTGCCCTTCCATCGCGGGAACAGCTTCTCGAGCATGAGGATGCTGCCCTGACCGTAGGGGCTCATCTCCGCGACGCGGTTGTACATGGGAAGCGCCCCGAACAGCGTCAGCAGCACGAGCACGAGCGTCGCGGCCGGCGCCAGGGTGCCGGCGGCGATGAACGCGATACCTGGCTGATACGCGAGCGTCGAAAAATAGTCCACGCCCGTCAGGCACATCACCTTCCACCAGGACGCCGTCTGGGCGGGGCGGACATGCGGTCCGACCGGTTCTTCGTACCCCTCGTACATCCAGTCGTGGAGGCGGCGCTTCGACGACGGCGGGGCGACAACGGTCCGGGAAGTGGCGTTCAAGACTTCGCGAATCTACCATAGCGTCCATGTCGTTCCTCCAGCAGGCGCCGCAGCTTTCCGTCGCCGAGGCCGAGCGCCTCGCGCGCGACGTCTACGACCTCGCCGCCAGCGCGTCGCCGCTTCCGAGCGAGCGGGATCAGAACTTTCTCTTGGAATCAACATTGGGGACTGGGGGACTGGGGACTGGTCGCTTCGTGCTCAAGATCGCGAACGCGACCGAAGATCGTGCGATGCTCGAGGCCCAGAACGCCGCGATGGCGCACGTCGCCGCTAGGGTCGCGTTGTGTCCGCACGCGCTGCCGACCCGCTCCGGCGACCTGATCGCCGTGGTGCCGGGCAGTGTGCATTTCGTGCGGCTCGTCACCTATCTCGAGGGCATTCCCTTCGCTGAGGTTGGCGCGCGCACGCCCGCGCTGTTCGAAAGCCTTGGCAGGGCCGTCGGCCGAATCGATCGCGCGCTGGACGGTTTCGACCACCCCGCGATTCATCGCGACTTCCACTGGGACCTGGCGCGCGCCGGTGCCGTCATTCAGGAGCACCTGCCGCGCGTGACGGACCCCGCGGATCGGCAGATCGTCGAGCGAATCACGCGGGCGGCACTTCAAGCCATCGCTGCACACCAGCCGGCATTCCGGCGCTCCGCTGTGCACCACGACGCGAACGACTGGAACGTCCTGGTGTCGACGCCGGACAGGGGTCGGATACCGTATCCGACCCCGGTGGGTGGGAGTAAGGGGTCGGATACCGTATCCGACCCCCCCGAGGTGGTCGGCATCATCGACTTCGGCGACATGGTCCACAGCTGGACCGTCGCCGATCCGGCCGTCGCCGTCGCGTATGCGATGCTCGACGCCGCGGATCCGCTCGTCATCGAGGACGCAGTAGTGCGCGGATATCAGGCCGAGCAGCCGTTGCTGCCCGACGAGCGCGCGGCGGTGTTCCCGTTGGCGTGTCTGCGGCTGTGCATGAGCGCGTGCATCGCCGCGTGGCAGCAGTCGCAGCGATCGGACGACGAGTATCTCGCGGTGAGCCAGCAGCCGATTCGACGCACGTTGCCGGCGCTGGCCGCGATCCTGGAGCGGCGCGGATGACCAACGACGAAATTCTCGCGGCGCGCCGGCGGTTCGTCGGTGGCAACGTCAGCGTCGGCTATCGGCGGCCGCTGCAGGTGGTCCGCGGCGCGATGCAGTACCTCTTCGACGAGGCCGGGCGGCGCTACATCGACGCCTACAACAACGTTCCACACGTGGGTCACAGTCATCCGCGCGTGGTCGAAGCAGCGGCCCGGCAGATGCGCGCGCTCAACACCAACACACGCTATCTCGACGAGCATCTCGCCGGCTATGCGGAACGGCTCGCGGAGACGATGCCGGAGCCGCTGCGGATCTGTTATTTCGTCAACTCCGGCAGCGAGGCCAACGAGCTGGCGCTCCGCCTTGCCCGCGCACACACTCGGCAACGCGATCTCATCGTCCTCGATGCCGCGTATCACGGGAATACGACGACGCTGATCGACATCAGCCCGTACAAGTTCAACGGGCCGGGCGGTCAAGGCCAACCACCATGGGTCCAGGTGGTGCCCATCCCCGATGTGTATCGTGGCGAATTCCGTGGCGCGACCGACTATGCCGACACCGTCGCTCGGGCGATCGATCGGCTGCGCGCGGCCGGCGTGGGTCTTTGCGGGTTCATCGCGGAGAGCTGCCCAAGCGTCGGCGGACAGATCATGTTTCCGCCTGGCTATCTAACGGCGGTCTATCGGCACGTGCGCGACGCGGGCGGCGTCTGCATCGCCGACGAAGTGCAGACCGCATACGGACGCATCGGCACGCACTTCTATGCCTTCGAGGAGCAGCACGTCGTCCCCGACATCGTCGTGCTCGGCAAGCCGATCGGCAACGGCTACCCGCTCGGAGCCGTGGTGACGACGGAGGAGATTGCGGAGTCGTTCGACAACGGGATGGAATTCTTCAGCACATTCGGCGGCAGCACCGTGTCATGCGCGGTCGGGCTCGAGGTTCTCGACGTCGTCCGCGACGAACAGCTGCAGGCGCACGCGCGGGAGGTCGGCGATTACCTGCTCTCGCGGTTGCGTTCGCTGCCCGATCGCAGCGCGCTCGTCGGCGACGTGCGCGGTTCGGGGCTGTTCCTGGGCGTTGAGCTGGTGCGCGATCGCGAGACGCTCGAGCCGGCGGCGGCAGAGGCGTCTGACGTCGTCAACCGTCTGCGCGAGGAGGGTGTTCTGATTGGGACGGACGGTCCGTATCACAACGTCCTGAAGATCCGCCCGCCGATGCCCTTCAGCGTCGAGGACGCGGATGTTCTCACATCCGCGCTCGAGTCGGCGCTGCTCTCGATCGGGACGTACTCGTAGCGCAGCCCTTTAGGGCTGCTATTGAGCTCGCGGTTTCGTGCGCTTCTTGACGACGCGCAGACGGTATTCGGTTCCGTCGGCGTTGCGGATGTACGCGATGTTCTTGCTCAGCGCGAACGTGACTGCTGCGCCGATGGTGACAATGCGTTCGAAGGATTCACGGCCGAGCGGAACAACATCCTCCAACTCGAGTCGCAGGTTGGTTGTTTCGATCACGTACGTGCCGACTTCGGTGATCACAAGTGGTCTGGTGGGGTCGCCGGGGAACGGTGCAGTCCTGTTTGTCGGGTCAACCCACGGGGCCCGCATTGTCCCGGCGTCCGTCCATGTTCCCGTCTGCCATTGACGCTCGGCGGCGCCACACACACAGGCGATCAGAATAGTGACCAGTGCCGTGGAGGTCAGCCGGAATCGCATGTACGGTCTAATCTAGAACCGCTCCCACCGGCGATGCAATCTCAGGCGTCGAGGCAGCCCCCCTGCGCTACGAGAGGCCGCCGTCAGTTCTGAGGACGTCGCGGCGCAGGTGACGACTTGGGCTGCCCCCGCGTGTCCGGCACGAAGTGCCCGCGCGCTGGCATCTGGACCTTCGGCAGCGACGCCGCGTCGACGACCGCGTCCTGCGGAATCAGCTCGTTCATCGCCAGCAGGTACGCGACGAGGCCGTAGACCTCCTCGTCCTTCAGCGATCCCGGCGCGTCCGGCGGCATCGCCCGCCGGATGTAGTCGAACACCGTGGTCGCGTACGGCCAGTAGCTGCCGATGGTCTTGGGCGCGCGCGGATCGCGCGCGAAGGGAAACGCGTCGCCGGGCAGCCGTCCGACGAGCACGTCGTTCGGCCCCTCCCTGCCGGTCTTGCCGTGACACCCGGCACAGCGCGCCGCATAGATCGGCGCACCATCGGCGGCGGTGCCGCGGCCGGGCGGAAGGCCGGCGCCCTCCGGTCCGATGTCGATGTCCAGCGCGGTGATCTCCGCGGGCGTGGCAGGACGTCCGATGCCGAAGGTCGCG
>Ga0193696_1000220_pt1 | contig 22243 bp, 16 predicted proteins | sample L3m1metaG_FD_145074 | JGI IMG/M metagenome (GOLD analysis project Ga0193696, IMG submission 145074) | Soil microbial communities from a riparian zone of the East river system, Colorado, United States - L3m1 | ecosystem: Environmental > Terrestrial > Soil > Riparian zone | place: USA: East River... | reverse complement strand
ATCATTGGGCTATGGCTCGTCGGCGCCGGTGTTTCAGAACATGGTGCGGGTCAAGAGCGACCCGGCGCAGCCGGTCATCCTGACCGATCGCGAATCCGCCGAAATCGTGGCGGCCTACCGCGTCCGTTTTAGGCAGATCGTCCAGAACTGGAGTTTCGCCAACAACGTGGTGCTGCCGCACATGCGCGCCGCCGACCCGCTGCGGTGGGGCCCGGTCATCGCCAAGGGGAACCAAATCCTGCTGCCCAACGGCAACCGCCTCTATTACACCGATCTGCACCAGGAGGTGCAGCCGGATACCGAGACCCGGCGCGGCGGCATCCAGTGGGTGTTCAAGCGGGCCGACCAGCCGATCCACGTCTACGGCGCCAAGCTGGTGGAGAACGTCATCCAGGCGCTGGCCTTCGTCCACATCATGGAGGTCGCCAAGCGCATCCACGAGATCACGCAGCGGCTGCTGTTTCCGGCGCATCAGGTGCACGACGAGCTGGTCTACGTCGTCGACGAGCACCTCGCCGAGGACGTTGCCGAGCTGGTCAGGCTCGAGATGTCGAGGCCGCCCGAGTGGATGCCCAACGCCCCGCTGGCGGCTGAGGCGCATATCGGCTCTAGTTACGGCGACCTGAAATGACCAACACCATGGGGAAGTTTCCGAAGCGCAGCCGTGGTGGCAACGGGCGCGCGGCTGCAATGCCGCAACAAGGCCGGGCTCGGTGTCCCCGTGGGCATTCAATTTCCACCGCGAAGCCTGGACAAGCCACCGTCATCAATTGCGCCACAATGCTTTTTGGCGCCGCGCAAAATTTGCAAATCGGGAGCTGACGAATTGAAAAAATTCGCTTGGAGCTGGTCGAGGCTCAAAAATTACCGCGTGTGCCCGAAGAAGCACTACCACGTGGATTTGGCGAAGGAATTCCCAGAGCCGGACAACGAGGTGCTGATCTGGGGCAACCAGGTGCACAAGGCGATGTCGGAATACATCGACAAGGGCGTCAAGCTGCCGCCGATGATGGAGCACTACGACCCGTGGCCGAATATGCTGGTGTCCGCACGTGAGGCTGGCTGGACGGTCAAGACCGAGCTGAAGCTGGCGATGAGCGAGTCGCACAAGCCGACGTCGTTCTTCGACAACGCTACCTGGTTCCGCGGCGTCTGCGACGCGCTGGCTATCGCGCCAACCAAGAACGCCGCGCTGTCGATCGACTGGAAGACCGGCCAGATCAAGCCCGACGCCGAGCAGCTGGCGCTCAACGCAGCGCTGATCTTCTCGCACTACCCTGAGGTCAACCTGGTCGACACCGTCTACGTCTGGCTGGGCAACGACGACCAGACGCGGGTGCGCTATGGCCGCATGGACATGCTGCCGATGTGGTCCGGCCTGATGCCCGAGATCAGGCAGCTGGAGGAGGCGCACCGCACCACGACCTACCCGCCCAAGCCGAGCGGCATCTGCATCAGGCACTGCCCGGTGACGAGCTGCCCACATTTTGGCAAAGGCAGCCCGAGATAGCTCTTGACATTCCCGTCTCGGAGATTACATGTATGACACCCGAAGGCGTTGTAAAGTCCAGGGTTCGCAAGCTTCTAGCCCGCTACCAAGGCATGTATTCGTACTGGCCTGTACCGGGTGGCTTCGGACGAGCGACGGTCGATGTTCTCGGGTGCTATCGCGGACGATTCTTCGCGGTCGAGGTGAAGGCGCCGGGCAAGAAGCCCACGTTGCGCCAGACCCAGACACTGGCGGAGATGCAGGCTGCGATGGGCAGGACGTTCGTGATCGACGATGACGTCGAGGAGCTGAAGCAATGGCTGGACAAGCTAACGGAGGAGATCGGTGACCATTCACGTATCGCACTCGACCAAGTCCGTCGTCGTCCCATTCAGTGATCTTCTCCCCGGCTACCTGCCGCACGGCGCACGCTTCACGTGGAACAATGGCGACTGGTTCGGCGTCAACCACGGCGAGGAAGAGACCAGGCTGCTGCGCAACTTCGGGCTGCCGGTGCCGGCCCCGATCATCGAGCACTACAAATTCCCCAGCGCCGACGGTAAGCGCCCGTTCGCCAAGCAGCTGCTGACCTCGGCGTCGATGGTCATGAACCCGCACTCGTTCGTGCTCAACGGCATGGGCACGGGCAAGACCAAGAGCGCCATCTGGGCGTTCGACTACCTCAGGACCAACGACATGGCCAAGCGCATGCTGGTGGTGGCGCCGCTGTCGACGCTCGACTTCACCTGGGCTCGGGAGATTTTCAGGACGCTGCCGCATCTGGTGGTGCGCGTGCTGCACGGCACCGCGGAGAAGCGGCGCAAGCTACTCGCCGAGAAGGCCGACATCTACATCGTCAACCACGACGGCGTGAAGGTGCTGGCCAAGGAGCTGCTGCAGCGCAGCGACATCGATGTGATCTGCTTCGACGAGGCCAGCGCCTATCGATCGGCCCGGGCCGAGCGCTCCAAGCTGGCGCGCAAGCTGACGGTCGGCCGCAAGTATGTGTGGGGCATGACCGGCTCGCCGACGCCGCGCGACCCAACCGATGCGTTCGGCCTGGCGTTGTTGGTCACTCCGAAGACCTGCCCGCGCAGCTGGGTGCAGTTCAGGCAGGACACCATGGTGCAGGTCAGCCAGTTCCGCTGGGTGGCCCGCAAGGATGCCGCTGAAACCGTTTCCAAGGTGCTGCAGCCGGCGGTGCGCTACTCGCTGGATGAGTTCGTCGAGCTGCCCGACGTGGTCGAGCGCACCATCGACGTGCCGCTGGGCCCCAAGCAGAAGCAGGTCTACGACGCGCTGCGCGATCACGCCGCGGCGCTGCTCAAGGAGGGCACGATCACCGCCGCCAACGGCGGGGTGGTCTTCTCCAAGATGCTGCAGGCCTCGATCGGCTGGGTCTATGGCGACCTCGATCGGCAGGTGCACACGCTCGACAACAAGGAGCGGCTCGATGCGCTGATGGACATCATCGACTCGGCCGACCGCAAGGTGCTGGTGTTCAGCCCGTTCAAGTCGGCAACCGCCGGCATCGCCGAGCGGCTGAAGAGCGAAGGCGTCGACTTCGCCAGCGTCACCGGCGACACGCCGCACGGCGAGCGCACCAAAATCTTCGCCCAGTTCCAGGGCGGCGAGACGCTGCGGGTGCTCAACGCCCACCCCGAATGCATGAGCCACGGGCTGACGCTGACGGCAGCTGACACGATCATCTGGTTCGGCCCGGTCACCAAGCTCGAGACCTACCTGCAGGCCAACGCCCGCATCCGCCGCGTCGGCCAGAGGCACAAGCAGCAGATCATCAAGATGGTCTCAACCCCGGCCGAGCGCATGGTCTACCGCCGGCTCGCCGACAAGCACGAGCTACAGGAAAACATCCTTGATCTCCTCGCCGAGATCACGGGCAACGGACAAGAGGGAATGAAATGAATGCACTGACAGACATGAAGCCGGCCGACCTGGTCGAGGAGTTCATCCGGCTCCGCGACGAGAAGCAGTTCGTCGAGAAGGGCTTCGAGGCGGAGATGCAGAGCCGCTACACCGAGCGGATGGAAGCCATCAAGGTGACGCTGCTCGACCTGCTCAACAAGCTCGGCGTCGACTCGATCGCCGGCAAGACCGGCACCGCCTTCAAGTCGATCTCGACGTCGGTCACCGTCGCCGACGCCCGCGAGTTCCGCCGCCACGTCATCGGCGGCGAGCACTGGGACTACATCGACTGGCGCGCCAACAAGACCGCCATCAACGACCTCGTCGAGCAGGGTGAGCCGCTGCCGCCAGGGATCAACCGCTCGGCTTTCTACAACATCAACGTCAGGAGGAACTCCAAGTGAGCAGCAACATCATCCCGATCGGCCAGGCCCGCGTGCCTGCCGCCATGCGCGCCCGTCTTCAGGGCGGCGTGGCGCTCAACAAGAACTTCTCGGACGGCGTGCGCGACGCCTTCCCGATGCTGTCGATTAAGGGCAAGGTGTTCCGCATCCGCATGGACGGGCAGGAGACCCCGCTCATCGACCAGCAGACGCGGCAGGTCATCCCGTTCCTCGACGTGGTGCTGGCCAACGCCAGCCGCATGATCTCCAAGGCCTACTTCATCAAGGGCTTCAGCGACGATGGCGAGTTCACGCCGCCCGACTGCTGGTCGCTGGACGGCATCAAGCCCGACCCGTCGGTGGCCAACAAGCAGAACCCGACCTGCGTCAACTGCCCGAAGAACGCCTTCGGCTCGGCGCCATCGCGCGACCCCAGCGAGGGCAAGCGCGGTGGCAAGGCATGCGCCGACGCGCGCCGCATCGCGGTGATGATGCCGGGCCAGCTCGGCGACCCGAACAAGGAGCCGATGACCTTCCTGCTGCGCATCCCGGCGACGTCGCTGAAGAGCCTCAAGGCCTACGCCCAGATGCTGGAGCGCCAGGGCTGGGAGCCGGCAGCCTGCGTCACGCGGCTGTCGTTCGACTACAACGAGGCCTACCCGAAGCTGGTGTTCAACTTCGTCGACGGCCTCAACGACGCCGAGTTCGACCAGGTCCTGAAGATCGCCGAGAGCCCGTCCGTCGCAGCGATGCTGGAGGCGCCCGACTTTGACACCGGCGTGCCAGCCAACCCGACGCCCAACGCAGCCACCGAGCAGCGCGTGCGGCAGGCCGCGCCGGTCATGGAGACGGACCCGGTGCCGCAGCGCGCCCAGGCTCAGTCGCCGCAGCCGCAGCAGGCACAGACCCAGGCGGCGGACACGATCATCGACCTGCCGTCGGGCGAGCGCTTCAACACGGCGACCGGCGAGTTCATCGCCCCGGCTCAGCCCAAGGTGGAGATGCCGGCGCTTGACGCCAACGTGCTCGCCCTGCCCGACGGCCGCTTCTACAACCAGACCACGAAGCAGTTCGTCGTGGGGCCAGAGGTCGGCGCTCCGCCGGCTGGCAAGGCACCGGCGGAAGCTCCGAAGCGGCAGCGCGCGTCGCGCGCCAAGCCCAAGGAGGAGACGACGCCAGCCCCGGAGGTGAAGGCTGCGGCCCAGCAGGAGACTGCCATCCCCGAGCAGGAGCAGCAGGAACAGGAAGCCAGCCCTGCCCCGCAGGTCAATGGCAACGGGCACAACGCGGGGATACAACCGGCGTCGGCGGCGCTCGATTCAATCCTCAAGACGGTCTTGCCGAAGCGCTGAAAATGTAATCTCTTACGTGGTCGGCGGGGTGGGTTAGACCCTGCCGGCCAGCAGCATCCCCGAACTCTCACGTCACTCGGTGGCTTCCATGTTCACGGCCCAAGAACTCCAAGAAATTCAACTGTTTCTTGGTTTGAACTACCCATGGACCGACCCTGAAAAGGACCTCTACAAGACTGTCAGCTGGACGTTCGTCGGCAAAGATGGTTCGACACAATTTGCCAACTACGCCGCGCAGTCGATGTCGGAGGTGATCCGGCTCATAGAAAACCGCACCAGGCGGGCCGGCGCCAACGTCTACATGGCGCTCTCCACCCAGCTCTTGGCCGACACCACGGTGGCGTCCGCCGACGGATTCCCCAAGGCGATCCGCCGGCACGAGAACCTGGTGTCGTTCAAGTCGATCTACCTCGACATCGATGTCGGCAAGGCGAAGGGCTACGCCACCACCCAGGACGCCTTCGACGCGCTCGACGACTTCATCGCCAAGGTCGGGCTGCCCGAGCCGACGATGATCATCCTGTCAGGCAGCGGTGGCCTGCACGTCTACTGGTGCTTCAACGATCCGATACCGTTCGCCCAGTGGAAGCCGCTGTCGACGGCGCTGCGCGACGCAGCACTGGGCTACGGCCTGAAGTTCGACCCGCAGGTGACGGTCAATGCGTCGGGCATATTGCGGGTGCCCAACACCTACAACCACAAGACCACGCCGCCCAACAAGGTGACGATGTACCACGAGGAGGGCGAGACCTTCCCGCGTTACGGCTACCAGCAGATGCTGGGCATGCTCGGTGCCTACACCAACACTGCTCACCTCAGGCAGGGCACCGGAGCGAATCACGAACGCACTAAGAACTTTACCGAGGGCGTGTCGGAGCAGTCGCCACCAGTGTCGATCGACGACGTCGCCGCCAACTGCCTGGTGATCGAGGACATCCTCGAGCGCGGCGGCAAGGATGACGCCGAGCCGCTGTGGAACATGGCGCTATATGCCGCCGCCTTCACCACCGATCCGTTCGGTGCGGCCCACCGGCTGTCGGACAAGGACCCACGCTACACCCGTGACGGCACCGACAAGAAGCTGCTCGAGAAGATCAACGCCCGCGCCGCCAACGCCGCCGCTGGCTGGCCCAAGTGCGAGCAGTTCTCCGCTCTCCATCCAGGCTGCGCCACCTGCCCGCTGTTCGCCTACAAGAAGTCGCCATTCAACCACGCCCGCCGCGCCGAGAAGGTGTCGCCGCAGGAGTTCATGCCGGCTGCCGGCAACGACGAGCTGATGCCCAAGGGGTATTGGCGGAACAAAGAGAGTCATGTCTGTGGCACGATCACCCCTCCCAAGGCACCGCCATTCCCTGCCGTGATCATCGACTACCCGATCCTCGACGGCGGCATCGAGCCGATGTCCGGCGACGTGATCTACCGGGCCAGGATCGGCGGCGTCGAGGTGTGGCGTGATCTTACTGTAAGCGCCAACACCCAGCCAGCCTCGATGGCCGGCGCCATGGCCAAGGGCAACGGGCTCTATATCAACCCCAAGAACTACAGCGCAGCGAGGGATTTTTTCGTGTCCTGGGTATCCCATCTCCAGACGATGAAGCGCATGACCAACTCACACACGTTCGGTTGGACCAACGACGGCAAGGGGTTCGTCTTCGACGACAAGCTGTACGGCCCCGAGACCACCGACATCGTCCACCGCGGCAAGCACGCCGACCCCAGCTTCAAGGTCGTTGGCGAGCTGAAGCCGTGGCAGGACGCCATGCAGTTGGTCTACGGCAACATGCCGCTCGAGGCTGTCGTCGCGACCGCCTTCGCCGCGCCGCTGGTCGAGCTGGTCGGCTCGTCGTCACTGGTGGTGTCGGTCTACTCGGCGCTGTCCGGCATCGGCAAGACCACCGCCATGATGCTGGCGCAAGCCGTGTGGGGCCACCCGCGCACCGGCATGTCGGCGCTGAACGACACGCAGAACTCGGTGATGAAGAAGATCGCCGACCTGAAGTCGCTGCCGGTCTACTGGGACGAGCTCAAGACCAAGGACCAGCTCGACCAGATCGTCACGCTGGTGTTCCAGGTGACGCAGGGCAAGGGCAAGGCCCGCCTCACCCGCGACATCGCCCAGGCCGACGCGCCGTCGTTCACCACCATGTTCGTCGTGGCGTCCAACCTCGGCATCGCCGAGAGCGTCTACGCCCAGACCGAGTCGACCGAGGCTGGCGGGCTGCGCGTGTTCGAGATCGTGGCCAGGCAACTGGCCAGCCCGATCGCCAACCACAGGGCCAACCAGCTCGTCATCCCGGTGCAGAGCAACTACGGCCACGCCGGTGCCAACTATGCCGAGTGGCTGGCGCGCAACAAGAAGGTCGCCATGCAGGTGCTGGGCGCGGTCAGCGACGACATGGAGTCCCGCCACAAGTTCTCGCCCAAGGAGCGCTACTGGCGCATGACCATGGAGACGATCCTGGTTGGCGCCACGCTCGCGAATCATTGCGGCCTGACACGGTTCGACATCGAGGGCCTGAGCGGCTTCCTCGACGAGACGCTGAGGTCGCTGCGCGCTGACATGAAGCACCAGGAATACACGACCATGGCGACCAGCGTCGACATCAGGGGTCTGCTGCAGGAGATGATCTCCGACATGCGAGGCAACGGCCACCTGATCATCACCGAGACCATACCCGCCACTGGTGCCGGCAAGCCGCCGAAGGTCGGGCTGGTCTACCCGCCGTTCCTCGCCGACCTGCTGAGGCTCGGCGACGTGTGGGCGCAGATGGGGCAGCAGGACGGTCGGCTGCGCGTCCGCCGGCGGCCGTTCGATGACTGGCTCCGCAAGCGCAACATCAACACGAAGACGGTTCTCGATGGGCTGAAGGGGCACTACATGGTGCTGCCGTCGAAGACGACGATCGGCGCCGGCATCGCCGGGCTCGACGCCGCGTCGCGCATCGGCCAGACCGCCTGCTATGATTTTATTCCTCTGCCTCCCAGCCCCGGTTCCGATGAACCGAGCTGACGCGGAGGTTGCTCTTACCGTTGCCGCCACCGTGGCGGATCGCTCGCTTGTGGTCGATGTCTTTGCCGGACAGCGCCCCCTTGCCGTACTCTCTCACCATGTCAGCGCGGGCAGCGTTGCGCTGGGCGCGCTTCTTTATCTCTTCGGGTTTTCCATGGAAGCGTTTGTACTCGGCCTGGTAGTCACGTCCGCTTGACATCGCGCTTCTCCAGCCGCTCCTCGACCACCCGGTCTATGATGCTCGTCACGCCGGTAGCGACAGCGTGCCAGAGGCTTTCGGTGTCGAGGTTGATCTGCTCGCCCTGGACGTAGTGCGCCCCCTTGGCGACGCTCGCACGGCTCGCCTGTTGCAGGGCCGTCGCCAGTGCGTCGATCAGTTCAGCTCTGTCGGTCATGTCCTTCATCCTCTGCCAGGGCTCGAATGTATGTGGGTCGAACACCCATTCATAGCCCGGGATCGGGGCCGGGTAGCCATGCTGCATGCACTGCAGGTCAGTCGATGTCAGCGTCACTTGTCCCCCTTGCACGACTCGATCAGCGCCATCTCGCGCTGCGCTACGTACTCTGCGTTGGCGCTGGCGACCATATAGATCACCGCCATCGTGATGATCTGCAGGATCACGATGGCCAGCAGTGCCGGGTGCCCGCGCAAGTCCCCTACCATGCTGACGACCCTGTCGATCACGGCTTGGCCTCCAGAGCGGCGCGGGCGATGTCTCGCAGGCGTTCCGCTCGGTCCTGCTCGTGCATACCTGCGACGGTTCCATATGCAGTAATCCGCCCCAGCACCCCCTTCAGCCGGTCAATCTCGTCGGCTCCATCCAGAAGAATAGGGCAGTCGGTCAGGTCGTTGTGATACGCCTGCCGCAGCTTCTCTGCGATGTCGATCATATCCGGCCAAGCAGGAACAGGATCAGGACGATGACCAGCAGCACGCCGATCAGCCCGCTGGGGCCGTAGCCCCACGAGCGGCTGTAGTTCCACCCCGGGTAGGCACCGAGCAGCAGCACGATCAAAATGATTATCAAAATGGTGGACAGGGGCATGGCTATCTTCCTTCCGCGCTCTCCTGAAGGGCAGTCAGGAACTGGTCGTGGTAGGCGGCGATCTCGCCGGCCTTGTCGTGGCCGTTGATGATGGTGCGGGCTTCGACCGGGTCGTCTTCGAGGTCGTTAAAGAACTGCCCTAGCTTGGCTCCGGTGAACCAGCCCTCGGCCATCCCGCGAAACATGACGCGCGTTGCGACAAGGCTGTCGAGTGCCATCTCGGGATGCGCGACGAGATCACGGTCATCAATGAGGCCCAAGGCTGCACTGGCGTCACGGTAGTTCTCCTCCCACGTCAGGTGGACGTAGCCCCTGCCGATGTAGGGGTAGTAGTCCTTGCTGGTCAGGTACTCCTGCGATCCCTGCTCGGTGTTCGGCCACATGGTGTAGCCGGTCTCGTGGTAAACAGTCGATAACATGTAGGCCAGCCAGCGCACGTCGCTCATCGGCGTGCCGCCGTACTGGTTCTCGAAGATCGCGAGGATCAGGTTCTGGCCGTCGACCTGCACCTGCTCGAGCGCGCCCTCGAACAGCACGTCCCTGACGTAGTTGAAGTAGCTCTCGCGGTCGAACCTCATTGCCTGAACCCCACGAACAGCAGCACCACGATCACGGCGATGATGGCAGTCGTCCACAGCATGGCTGGGGTGATCCTCACGTCTTACGCCACCGCCCCATTCATAAACCAGCCGGTCATCGAGCCTAGGCCGTTGCCGGCATTCCACGCGGCGGCGTTCATGGTCGAGCCGAAGAAGATGTTCCAGCCGCCGATACCGACTGGATCAACAGGGACGCCACCGCTCCAGAAGCTGCCGATGTTGGTCGGCAGGTCGATGAACGCATTCTTGACGGCGATGTAGGCGAGAGAGCCGGCTATCAGGCTGGTGCCGGTCGGTGATCCACCAATTGACCCGTTGGCGACGCGCTGCCAGTCGACGACGCCAGTCGTCGGGGCCACCGTGTTGGTGAACGCGGCGGCTACACCGTTGATGTATATCTGGCCCTTCGGAGAGGCGCTCCCGTCGAAGGAAGCCACGACCTGAAGCACCCCACTCGCGTTGGTGTAGGTGTTGTCGGTCGTGCACGTCCACAGCGCGCCAGCCGCCGTGCGGAAGTCGAATTGAAGCTTGTTGTTTCCGAGACGGGTGACGACGGCCCGGCCGTTGCTGCCATTGAAGATGGTTCTGATCGAACCGTCCGCGCCGAAGCCGTTGATCAGGAACGCAATCGTTCCTCCGGCCGCGTCCGTGATGTTGGTGTTGAAGTCGCGCGTGAGGTAGTCGCTGGTGCCGTCGAACGTCACGTAGATCGGGGTGTAGCCGGCCGCCGCGGTGGTGAAGGACACGTCGGGAGTGACAAGGCTGGGGTTGCCGGCCGCGTCCTTGTGCATGTGGTAGATGTGGTAGGTCGTCCCCGGCGTCAGGCCGGTGGCGTTGATGGTCTTCAGCCCGGACGAACTGATCGGCAGGTCGGTCGGACGATACGGCGCGTTCGCCCCGGTGTGGTCCTGCCCGTTCTCCACCTGCAATGCGGTCGGCTGCGTCGTGCTGAACGTGCCGACGGTGTTCAGCGCGCCGTCGTTCGAGTCGGTGGTGACGGTCAGCGTGGCGGTGGTCGGGCCTGTCTGCACCGCTGTCGACAGGGTGAGGAGCGGAGCCGTTGTGTCGCCGCCTCCGCCACCCACGTCCTCCACCGTGCCGGTCAGCGTGAAGACGTTGCCGGTGCCGTAGTTGACGTTGTCGGCTTCGAGCGTGGCCTTGTTGCCGTAATAGATGAGCTGCCACGAGCCGGTCAGCGCGCGCAGAGCGCCGGTCGACGCGTAGATCGTGTTGAGACCGGCCACCGTATTGGTGTCGGTGAACGAGTCCTTCCAGGCGGCGAAGCTGAAATTGCCGTTGAATTTGTCGACACCCGAAGCGTTGGCCCCGATCCTCCAAGTATTGCCGTTGTCCGCCACCGCGCCGTTGGTCAGTATCGACGCGGCTTCGATTGTGATCGGCGCGCCGTTCTTGGTCATGCAGACGCGCCCGGTGGAGATGTCGTAGGAGAGGGTCAGCGTGATGAGGTTGGTGTCGGCAACGGTCGGGATGACCCCGTTAAAGCGGGCGACCAGAAGATTGACGTCGCCCGTATTGCGCAGCTGGACGCGCAGGTCGCGGCCTTGCAGGTAGATCAGGATGCGGCTGAACTGCGTCGAGAACAGCGTCTTGTTACCGACCGGGTTGATGTTCGCGCCTTGGAACACGAACGTGCCAGCGTCGCCCGTGCCAGCTCCGAGCGTGCCCGACGCGATGATGGCGAAATCGTTGGCGCCGTCCCATACGGTCTGCGGGTAGGTGACGGGGGTGCCGCCGGTTGGCGCGGGCGGGGCGAACGCCGGCGTGGATCGACCACCGCTGCCCAGCACATAGCCGCTGCCGGCGTAGCCGATGCCCGCTGTCGCCGGATAGCTGCCGGCCTTTGGAACGTAGGCGTCGATCAACTCCTCGATGGTGAGGTTCGACAGGCCCTTGGTCGGGTGCCCCGTAAAAACGGTAGGGTGGTCCGACGTGCCGGACACGGTCTGCGGCAGGACGATGTAGTTCCCGTATTCGCCGGTGACCTCCGTCCCGGTCCATGCACTGCCGTGCGCGAAGCCCTGAATGATGTTGTTCCAGATGCGGACATTCGAAGACGGCTGGTCCGACGACACCACGATCCCGGTCCCAAGCTGGGGTGTCGGCGTGAACGCATGATCAAGTGTGCCGACAATCGTGTTGTTGAACACGTCCGCGCCGGCCACGCCGGCAAGCTCCAGCCCGATGTTGGCGCTGACGACGATCAGGTTCTCGGCAAAGCGGATGGTCTGGTAGCTGGTCGGGCCGACCGGGTCGTTGAACTTCGCGCCCGTCGCGCCGGGGACGACGCCGTCGTACAGGAAGCGGGCCTTGCCGACGAAGGCCACGTTGCCGATGACGTCGATGTTCGAGATGCCGGCATCGAAGCTGAGGCCGAGCGACGAGTGCGCTCCCCCGGTCGGGTTGGTGACGGGGTCATATGGATAGTCGTTGGTGCTCATCGCCCATACGTTCCACATGATATTGTCGAGCAGGTCGACGTTGTCACTGCCGGTGCTGATCGTCGTGAAGTGGTTGTAGCAATCGTGGAGGATGTTGTTTTTCGCCACGCTGTTGGTGTGGGCGGAGAAGACGAAGGCCCGGGTAAGATCGTGTATCCAGTTGCCGTCGATCAGCCAGTCGTCACTCGGACCAGTGCCGTTGGTCGCGGCGATGCCGCGCATGAGGCCGTTCAGGCCATTGGCCGTGTGGTTGCGCGCCGTGAACAGCGTCAGCAGCGATATCTCATTGCCTTGGAACTTGATGTGGTCGGAGCTTTCATAGAGGTCGATGATGCCGGCGGTCTCTACCTCCGTGGTGCGGTCGCGGATCATCCGCAACCCACGCAAAGTCAGGCGGTCGATGATGCCGAGAGCCAGAAAGCCGCGGATCGTTGCCGGGCGTACAGAAGCGCGGGCGTCGATCACCAAGGTGCGCGCGCCAGACATGGTAGCTGTCGCCGGGACATAGCCGTAGGCCGTGATAATAAGCTCGGCGGTGCCTGCCCGCGCCGGCAGGCTTATCGGCCCGGCATTGGCGGCATTGGCCCCGGCACGCAGCTTGATCGTCCCGCCGCCGGTGCCAGCGGCGTTGTAAGCCGCCAGTATCTGGGCGTTGTCGGGCAGCACGGACCATTCATTGGGGTTGGTGTTGATCGTCAGTGTGAACGGCGCGCTCGTGCCGAGCGCCCCCGTCGCGGTGCAGCCAGTCCAGACGTACTGGACATCCGCCGGCACCGCCGAAGGGATAAGCGTCGAGCCGCCAGTGAAATGGTTGGACCCGACCGTGCGCGTGCCGAGCGTGACCGAGGTGATCGTGCCGCCGGTGCTGACGATTTCTTTCAGGGCGTCGCCGTGCCCGACCAGCGTATTGCGACCGAACCCGTTGGCGAGCGTCTGGTTGGCGACGACTGGTGCCGAGACCGACGCGGTCGTGAACGGCGCCCCGGCGGATACTTCCGACTGATTGCCGGCTGCGTCCTCGTGCATGAAGTACGGGTAGTAGGCCGTAGCGGGGGTCAGCCCTGTCGCGAGAAACGTCTTGGTGCCGGGAGAGGTTACCAGCTGTTCCGGCGGGCCATACGGAGCGGCTGCGCCGAGATGGTCCTGATGGTTCTTGACCTGATCCTTGCCGGGTTTCACGGAGCTCGTCGTCGCCACGGCAAAGAGCGGCCCGTTGCCCTCGTTGGTATCGACGGAGAGGGTCGCCGTCGTGCCCCCCGTCTGCGTGCCGGTCGGCAGCGACAGGATAGGTGCAGTCGTATCCTCGACAACGACCGGCGGCTCCAGCCAGTCAGCGGGCTCGCCGCGGGCGTCGTAGCCCTGGTGGTACTGCATGAGACGTTGCGACCGGCTTGGCATGGCTACTTTCCCTTGCTCTTGCGTTTCGGCAGCTTGCCGCCCTTGTCAGCCTTGCTGAATTCCTTGCCGACCTTGGCCGGGATGCCGAGCGTCGACTTGCCCGACGCGGCTGCCCGCATGGCCCGTCGCTGCTTCTCGCTGACCGGTGGCATCGTCGACTCCTACTTCTTGGCGTACTTGCTGCGGTCCATGATCTTGTCGACCGCGTCCTTCCTGGCACCAGCCGTGATGTCGTTCACCACTGTGTCAGCGGCGATCGATGCAGCGCCACGCCTGGCGATCTTGTTGCCCGCTGCCGTCATGGGTGCGTCGGGGCCGCCCCACTCCGCCCGGTCCGCCGCAGCTCCCCTGGTGATCCTGTCAGCAGAACCCTGCTTTTCCTTGGCGTACTGGTCGCCGTACTTGCTGCCACGCCTGATGGCGGTCGCCGCATTCGGACTGCCGGGATACCATTTGTCGCGTTGAACGTTCTCGAATCCCTTGGGGTCTTTGCGTGGCATGCTGGCCTCCTATTTTTGCAGCGACTTCTCCAGCTCGCGCCGATTGCGCTCGCGTTCCTTCTTCGAGCGCATCAGCCCGCCCATGTCGATGCGCTCCTTCTTGTCCTTGTGGCTGCGATTCCACTCTGCCACATCCTCGCGGAATATGCGCTGCGCCTCGGCGGTGTTGCCGCGCTGCTTGGCGGCAGCCCAGCGGCCCATCAGGGTCTTGCGCGCACTGGACACCTGGTTCTTCTCGCGCTGCGCGCGACCGGTGCCGCCGGTCTCCCACTGCCTGGCCGAGCTGGCCGGGTTAAAGCCCAGCCCCTTGACGATCGCCTCGCCGATGCCGACTGGCTTGGCGTACTGCTCGCCTGTCTGCTTGCTGATCGTCCCCTCTTTGTAGAGGCCGATCGCTTCCTCCATGTTCTTCATGAACTTCGGCCACGGGAACGCACCGTAGATGTCGCCATCCTTGAGCGCCTCGACCGTGTCGAACGCCATCTGGCCACTGGCGCCGATCATCATCTTGGCCATCCACGCCTGCACGCTCTCCTCGTCCTCGAGGTGCTTGGGCTGGCCGAACGTGAACAGGCTGTCGGCACCAAGAGCCGACGAGGTGTCGACGCCAGCCAGCCTTGTGGCGCCGTGCATCAGCGCCTCGGCCGGCGCGCCGCCGATCAGCTGCGAGAACCACTCCTGGATGCCGTTCTCCCAGTCGTCCCAGTCATCGTCCGACAGGCCGAACATCACCGCGGTGTTGGCCAGCATGCGCGCCACCTCGACCATCGGCAGGCCGCCGACGCCGGCGAACGCCATGGTGGTGAGGCTGAGCCTGGCCAGCGTCTTGGCCGCCAGCTTGCGGGTCGCCGGGTCGGACGACGGCGCGATCAGCTTGGTCAGGTTGCCGTAGAACAGCTGGCCATACATGACGCCGTACTTCTTGAACTGCAGCGGCGCCCTGAGCAGCGGGTTGTTGAACATGCGCGGGCTGTTGGCGCGGGCGTAGCCGCCCTGGCTCTGCTCGACGACCGACCACGCCTCGCGCTGCGCGTCCTCCACCGACATGTTTTTGCGCCTGGCCAGCCGGTAGGTGACGGTCGCGGCGTGGTAGCGGTTGATCGACTCGGCCGCCTCCGGCAGCCCCTTGGCGACGGTGGAGACGCGGGTCAGCCCCTTCTCAACCGCGTTCATCTCCTCCTCGGAGACGGCCGCCGCCTCGATGCCGGCCGCGGCGCCGAAGCCACGGTCGATCCCGTACTTGTACATGGCGTGCAGCTCGGCGGCGTCGGCCTCGTTCTTGGTGATGTCGAACCAGATTTTGTCCTGGACGCCCATTCCGGCCAGCTGCGCCTCGGTGATCTCGTCACTGCCGTAGCCGACCAGGCTGCGGCTGGCGTTCCAGGTCTCGCCGAAGCCGGTCTTCAGGGCCTTGCTGACGCCGCCCATCTTGTAGAAGCGGATCGTCTCCGACCACACCGCGGCGTCGCCGTACTTGGCAGCCAGGATCGGGTAGGTCGTCATGATCGGCTGCATCAGGTTGATGATCGTGTAGTGCGGGCTGAACAGGTGCCGCATGAAGGAGACGTTCATCACCTGGTCGGCGAAGCGGCTGAGCGTCGACGTCTCGGCCGGCTTGCCGAGGTCCTTGAAGCGCTTCATCAGCTCGCTCTTGAGCAGCTGCAGCTGCTCGATATCGTCGCCTGAATTGGTGCGGCGGCGGTCGTTGATGTACGTGTCGAGCGCCACCTGGTGGTCAGCCATCTCGGGCGCCAGCTCCATGTTGGCGAGGTGGCTGGCCCACGCCCGGTTGTGCTCGCGCATGGCACTGGTGAGGTCGAGGTCGTAGCCCATCTGGCCGGTGCGCTTGAGGTGCTTGGTCAGCGCCGACGGCGTCGTCATGGCGCGAATCGCGCTCTCGCGGATGGCGTCCTGCACCGCCTGCTGGCCGATCGTGTTGGAGCCGGCCGCGGTCTGCTCGGTGTGCTTGAGCAGCGTCGCGATCTGCGACGGCAGGATGTCCTGGTGGGTGTTCTCCTCTAGCATCTGCCGGGTCAGCGCCACCGACGAGACCTGGTGGCCGGCGTCAGCCAGCGCCTTGCGGTCGCGCAGCAGCGTGTTCTTGTTGTCGTGCATGATCATGTGCTTGTTCTGCACGGTCACCACGAACTGCCGCACCGGGATGACGACCTGGCCGGCGTCGTTGATGTAGACGCCCTCCTTGGTCTTGACCTTGAGGCCAGTGGCCGGATCGACGTAGCGGCTGGTCAGCTTGGTCAGCATGTCGGTGCTGCCGGTATAGTCCCTGGCCTTGTCTTCGCTGGTGAACAGAAAGCGATTGCCGTCCGGGGAGGTCGGATCGGCAATCGCACCTGCTGGCGTCACGAGTTTCTCAATGGCGGTGACAAACCATTTGCCTCGCCTCGCCAGCGGGAAATAGAGCCCCTTGAGGGCCCGCGCCTCGGTAATATCGGCCAGCCGGTCGGCGGCACTGCCGAGCGCTTCCCTGAATTCCTTGTCGAGCGGGGTGCGCTCGTCTTCCTTGCGCAGCGGGCCCTTGTCGAGCACCCAGTCGACAACATCCTGCTCGGTCTTTCCGGCCGGCAGATTGCCACGCGCACGGTAGGTCTTGAGGGCCGCCTTGACGACGTAAGTTACTGTAGCCTTGGTCTCCATCTCCCAGGCCTTGCGGTAGTGCTCGGCAGCATCGCGGGCCACCTTCTGCACCGCTGGCGAGAACGTCGCGAACTCCTTGGCCAGCCGCGCGTGCGCCTCGCGCCGGGCATGACTGGTCGGGCCGGTCTTGGAGATGTGGCTGTTGGAGGCGTGGCTCAGCGGCTCCATGTGGTTGACGCCGAGGCGGCTGGCCTCGTGCAGGTTCTTCGACAGCTTGGCCATGGTCGGCTTGTCGGTGGCCAGCTTGCCCAGCTCGACCTCGATGCGCTCGCCCATCTTGCGGTACTTGCTGCGCAGCGGGTCCTTCCTGAGCAGGACGTCGGACAGCTTCTGGAACGGGTTGTCGGTGCCGCCGAACTTTTCTGCAGCCCAGCGCTGCAGCTGGCCCAGCGTGGCCACCGCGTTGGCCAGCTGCTGCCGCTTGACCGACAGGCTGCCGCTGGTCGCCCAGTCCTTGACGCCCTCGACGCGCTGGTTGAACTCGGCCTTGAACATGATCGCGTCGGTCGGGCCGCGTGGCCGGGCGCGCGGCAGCCCCTCCATGCCGCCGAGCGAGTCGAGCACGCCCCTGTCGTGGGCCTCCCAGGACTGCTTGAACTGCGCCGCCGAGGACTGCATCAGGTGCGGATGCAGCGCGATGACCTGCTCCATGTAGGTATTGCCGCGCTGGCCGCGGATCATGCCGATGGCGTTGGACACGGCGCTGGTGAATGCGCCCCACCAGGTCTGCTGGCGGCCGCCGGCGGTCGCCGCGATGTCCTTCTGGATCGAGCGCGGCACCACGAACGACGCCAGCATGGTCTGGAAATCGGGGTTGGAGAACGCCTCGGCGATGAACTCGTAGCCGGTCATGTGGGCGCCGCGCCCACCCGTCAGCAGGCCGTACGATACGTTAAGTTCATCCATCTGCGCGTCGGTCCAGCCGCGACGGCGCAGGTCCTTGAGCAGCGCCACGCGCATGCGGTCGATGATCTCGCGAGTGCCCCGGATATTATGGTCGTAGGCAGATACCGTGGCGGCGTGCGTCAGCTCGTGCAGCAGGACGTGCTCGTAGGGCGCGCCGGCCAGATCAGCGGCGGCCTCGTCGGTGATGAACACTGCCGGGTCGTGCTCGCCCCACCCCGGCATGAACACGCCGGCCGGCGGCTCCATACCGTCGCGCTCGCCGACGATCTTGGCCATGTCCGCGACCGAGATGATGTGCACCGGCGTGTCGCCGACCAGCTGCATCAGCCGGCGGCGGTGCATGTTGCGGAACATCGAGAAGAAGCCCTGGTCCTCGGCGATTCGCGCCGCTTCGGCGAAGCCTTCTCCAGGTCCGTCGACGTCCTTGACCTGGCGCAGGCGCTGCGAGGCGGTCGCCGTCTGGGCCTCCACGGTGATCGGCTTCCCGCCCGGGCCGTAGGTGGTAGCCGTGCCGAAGCCGGCAGACCTGCGCGCGTCGCGGGTGGACTGGCCCACGGCACGGGATATTGCAGCCTCGCGGCCGCCCTTGCGCAGGGCGTAACTGGTCGGGACCTCGCCCTCTTCCTGGCGATAGGTGCGGTCGACGCTCTCGCCCTCCTCGAGGCGGTCGGCAACGTCGACGTCGCTGTCGTCGCCGGTGGTCTCCTCGCGCAGCTGCGAGCCCTTGATCTTCTCGTTGGTGACGAGGTTGTTGAACGCCTCGACGTCGTCGTTACCGATCAGGTAATGCGCCTGCCAGAACTCGCCGCCGCCATAGCCGGCGACGTCGGCCTTCTTGCCCATCAGCTTCTTGGCGAAGATCGCCAGGTTCTCAAGCTCCGAGTTGGCGTTGCGGTCGTGGCGGCCGGCCAGGTTCAGCCCCTTGATGGCGTTGTAGAACGCCCTGAGGTGGCCGACCGCGATGGCGGTCTGGACGTCCTCGGTGGCCTTCGGCGGGATGTCCGGCAGCTGGATGTTCCGGGTCGCCTCCTTGACCTGGCGCTCGGCCTTCTTGGCGCGGGCGCTCGGCCCTTTGGGCGCGTCGGCTTTCGCCTCGGCCTGGGCGACGCGCAGCTCCTTGAGCGTTGCCTCGAGCTCGGCGATCTTGGCCTGGCGCTCGGGCGTCGTGTCCTTGTTGCGCTTCTCGCGCACCAGCTGCGCGTGCCGCATGACCAGCGGGTCGCGATCGGCCGGGTCCTTCTTGAGCTGCAGCTTCTCCTCGCTCATCACCGAGTCGTCGGACTGGACCTTGAGGCCCTCAGCCGACATGCCGCTCGCCTTGGCGCGCTCCTTCTTCTGAGGGGTCTTGGCCTCGGCCTGCTCCGTGCGCTTGGCCGATACCTCCTTGGCGGCCTCGGCCTTGGCCGCGGTCTTCATCGTCGAGACAGCTTCCTCGGCGGCGACCGAGCGCTCGTCGAACTCCTCCTGCTGCTTGCTCAGCCGCTGCTTGACCGTCTCGGCAATCTCCTCGGCAGAGGCACGCGCCGCCTCGGCCACCGACAGGCCGGGCTGCTCCCTGCGCTTGCGGGTGACCACCTCGGCGGCGACGTCGTGCAGCGTGTCGCGGTACTCCGTCAGCTCAGAGACGGTCGAGCGCTGCAGGGTGGGTGAGCGGTCAGCCAGGTCGGCGGCGTGACGGGAGGCTTCACTGCGCGCTGGCTTGGCCGCAGCGGCCTCAGGCTGCGTCGCTGGAAGGCTCGGAGCCTGCGGCTGGCGTTCCGGTGCCTCGACCTCGCCAACGCGCTCAGCGACCACGCCTCCGGTCGGCTTGGGCGCCACGACGGTCGTGAGCTTCTTGCGCTGGGCGATGCGCTGCTTGACCTGCTCTTCACGGGACAGCGGCGCCGCAGGCTTGGCGGGGGCCGCGGCCTTGGCCGGCTCGGTCTTGGCCGGCTCGGTCTTGACCGGCTCGGGGGCCTTGGCGACAGGCTCCTCCTTGGCCTTCGATATCCCCCTGATGATCTCGGCCTTGGCGCCAGGGATCGGAGCACCGGCCGCGATCGCCGCGTCCACCGCGGCCTTGTCGACCGGTGGTGCCGGCGCCTCGACGATGGCAGGAGTCTCGGCGGGCAGCAGCGCTGCGACCTGGCCGGCCAGATCGGGGGCGGGGGATGGAGCCGCCGTCCCCAGCACAGTCGGCTCATTGCCTTGGAGGGGCTGAGCCGCTGGCTCGACCGCAGCGGCAGCGGCGGGGATCGGCGGTGTCTCGGGTGTAGCCGCTACCGCCGCTGGCGTCTCGGCCAGATTGACACCGGTGCCGAGGTTCTCCCCGATATTCGCAGCCCCGGGAATCACAGGCGGCTCTACGACCGGTGTTGTTACCTTCGGCGTCTTGACCCGCGGCGTCTTCTTCGACGTCTGCTGCTCCTGCTTGGCGACGACGGCTGCAGCGACGTCCTGGGCGATGTCGCCAGTCGTTACGGTCGTCGCAGCGGCCGCCTTCTCCTGGGCGCGGGCGGCGTCGTCCGCGGCCTGGGCGGCGACCTGCTCGCGAGTCAGCCGGGCCAGCTCAGCCGCAGCGGCGTCGGCGGGGGGAGGAGCTTCGACATCTTCCTCGTCTTCAGGAATCACCGGCTGGTCGGTGCGCGTCGCTACCGGACCGGCGCCAGCATCGCCACCGACCGAGCCGGCGATACCCGCCTTGAGGGTCGGGTCGACATCGTCGGTAGCTGGTGCGCCGACCACCGGCTGCGCCGTCAATGGCGCCGCTCCGGCTGGCTGCGCTGGCTGGTTACCCCCGACATTGCCAGGGGTTGCCGTGCCAGCAGCTGCTGCCGCCGCGGGGTCTGGCGCGGTCTCGCCGGCCGGCAGTGCCTCGTTGGCCTCGCCGCCGGCTGCAGCCTTCTCGGCCGCTGCCTGGCGGTACAGCTCGCGGACAGGGGCGCCGATCCTGCGCTGCTCGCCGACCTCGGCGATCGCTCCGCCGGGAGCGCCGCCGATCGTGCCGACGACGAGGGAGTTGAGGACATTCAGCGAGCGCTCGGCAAGCTTGATGTCGCCACCGGCCAGCGCCTGCGTCGTCTCGTCGATCGCCTGCTGCACCGCCTCGGTGCCGCCCTCGGCGAGCGTGCCCTTGACCAGGCCCTTCTTGATAGCCTCGCCGAGCAGCATCCTGACGGCGTCCTTGCTGACCTCCTTGCCGGCGATCTTCATGACGAACTTGGTCGGGGCGAACGCGTCGAGGGCGCCGACCGCCGCGCCGGCGGCGGTGACGGCCCCGAGCAGCGTGTGCGGATCGAGCGTGCCGTCGGCCAGCGCCTTCTGGATGCCGGCGTCCTGCAGTGCCGAGTCCAGCGAAGCGCCCGGGCCGGAGCCGAGGAAGGCCGCGCCAGTGCCGGCCACGAATCCGGTCCCGGCACCAGCCAGCGTGCCGGCCCCCGGCAGTACCGAGCCGGCAGCACCACCGATGGCCGCGCCGGGCAGGCCGCCATAAGTCATGCCGCCGGCTACGCTGCCGGCCACCGAGCCGAGCGACTCCAGGCCGTAGGTGACAGCTTTTCCGAAGCTGTCGACCTCGCCGATACCGCCGACCTGCAGGCTGGCGTTGCGCGGGTCGGCCTGCTGCTTGGCCCTGTCCAGCATCCACTGCTTGAGCTCGTCGGTCGGTAGCTGCGACGCCTGCGCCATCTGGGCCGACGACAGCAGGCTCTCGCCCATGCCGCGGTAGGCGGTCTTGAAGCCGCGGGTGACGGCGTAGTCGCTGGCCGGGTCGTAGACCTCGCTCGGCTTAGGCGGGATGTAGTCGACCGGCTCGTAGCTGTATTGCTTGGCGGCGGGCTTCGGCTCCTGGCCACCGATGACCACCTTGGGCAGCTTCAGCTCCGCCGCCGACGGGATGGTGATGGTCTCGTCTGAGGTCCCCGGCTGCGCCTGGCCGTTCTTGTAAATGTTCTTCGGCCCGATCTCGGGGACCGCTGTGGTGGGCAGCGGCTCCGGGATGTAGTCGACGGGCTCGTAGGAGTAAGGCATCTACGGGGTCTCTTTGAGCCAGGACCACTTGCCGTCCACCATCTTGCCCCACTCGGGTTGCTTGGTGTCGGGATGGATGCGCTGCTCGGCGCCCTCCACGGGGGGTATTCCGGCACTGGTGTCGGTGTCGGCCATGGTGAAGCCCAGGTTCTCCAGCTTGGTGGCGTCGTGGCCGCTGACGCGGTACGCCGCGCCGACGAAGGCGTCCATGATCGCCTTGTCTTCCGGGCTCTGGCTCTTGTCCCAGATCGCCTTGGCCTGCTTCGCCTTGTTGACGTAGTCGTCGAACAGCACCGGGTTGAGCTTGTCCTCCGGTATCTTGTTGCCGGCCTTGGCGATATCGATCGCCGCGTCGCGCAGCGCCTGCTTGTTCTCCGTCTCGGCGGCGCGGGTCTCGGCCTCCTTCTTGCGGCGGTCGGCTTCCTCGGCGTCGGTGAGGGTCTCCTTCCTGACGATGCCGTGGCGGCGATCCTCCTCGGCCGCGGCACGCTTCTCCTTGGCCTTCTCCTCCT
>Ga0193696_1000219_pt1 | contig 22256 bp, 16 predicted proteins | sample L3m1metaG_FD_145074 | JGI IMG/M metagenome (GOLD analysis project Ga0193696, IMG submission 145074) | Soil microbial communities from a riparian zone of the East river system, Colorado, United States - L3m1 | ecosystem: Environmental > Terrestrial > Soil > Riparian zone | place: USA: East River... | reverse complement strand
ATCAGAGAAGAGTGGCGGCTCGCGCGCGAAGCTCACAAGGATTTGCAGGTCGCCGGCATGCCGGGCACCAACCTGCTCCTCGTCGGCTCGCACGGCGCGGTTCGCATCGTGATGGAAATGCTCTGGCTGGAACTGCGCGAACCGATTCTGACCTGGCGTCCGGGGCAGACGCTCGACCTGCCGACACCAGGACGCGCGTCCACCCTGGTCCTCCACGACGTCAACGAGCTGACGGCCGACGAGCAGCGGCGTGTGCTGGACTGGCTCGATCACACGGGGGGCCGCATTCGCGTGGTCAGCACGTCGAGAACGTCGTTGTGGCCACAGCTGAAATCGGGCACGTTCGACGACGCGCTGTACTATCGGCTGAATATCGTCTGCGTCGACATCGAGATGTAGCCGCGCTCGGCCGCTTCCCCGGCCGCCTTCACAGTTCGACACACCACTGCCGCCGGGCATCGGGCCGCGCATTTGCTCGCGACAGGCATGTAGGTTGTATTTCGCAGGGCGTGAAGTACCGCGACGCCCGCATTGCCCACGTAGTCGCGCTGATGGCGATGCATCGCTCGGATCCGCTGCAAGTGGAAGAGCTCGCCCGGAAGGTGAATCTCTCTCCGTCGTACCTGACCCGGCTGTTCCGCGACGAGACCGGAAGCGCACCGGTGACGTTCGATCGCGCCCAGCGCCTCGACCGCGCGCACGATCTCATCCGCAATTCGTTTCTGAGCATCAAGCAGGTGATGGCCGAGGTCGGCTGGAGCGATCCGAGCCACTTCTGCCGCGATTTCAAGCGCCGGTTCGGAGTCACGCCGAGTGCGCTCCGGCGACCGGGCCGCCGCTGAGCGCCGTCCTGCGGATCAGCACGCGCTTTCGCCAACCAACAATCGCATCCGCCAAGACAAGGAGCGTCGCTGCAACGAACTCGCGAAACGATCTTGCAGGCTCGCCGTGACGTGAAAAGGAGATGCAGATGAAACAGGTCACGGTCGCTCTCGCTCTGATGGTAGCCACGCTCGTCACTCCACTGAAGGCAGCAGACAAAACCAGTATCAACACGACGCAGATTCCAGTTACCGGCGCGGCCGCCACTGGCGAGAAGTTCGCTGGCACGTTCACCCTGCTGCGATTCGCGACCGACGACGCCGGCAAGCTCGTCGCCGTGGGAACGATCGCCGGCGCGCTGACCGACGCCAGCGGACAGGCGCTGGGCAGTGCCTTCCAAACCGTTGCCCTGCCGGTGGTCGTGAACGGCGGCGGACAGGCCGTTCAAACCGCCGTCATCACTCCCCAGGCCGTCAGCTGTGGGATTCTGCATCTCGACCTCGGTCCGTTGTCGTTGAACCTGCTGGGGCTGCAGGTGAATCTGAGCCGCGTCGTGCTCGATATCACGGCGGTGCCTGGCGCCGGCAACCTGCTCGGCAACCTGCTGTGCAGCGTCGCCAACCTGCTGAACAATCCAGGCGCGCTGGCGCAGCTGCTGAACCAGATTCTCGCGATTCTCCAGGGTCTCTAGCGCCAAAACAGAGGAGGGTGGATCGATCCGTCCCTCCTCTGCCTCGACATTCCCTTCCTCGTCACCCTCCAGACAGCACGAACCCTACGTACTTGTGGTATTCGTTCCGCCACAAATGAGAATCGTCGGCGGCTGGCCTACAATCAGGCCCTCCAAGGAGGTCGGCCCAGTGCCAGAGGTTCACGTGCCCCACCTCGACGACGAAGAGGAAGCCGACGCCGGACCACCACCGGGACGGCGCGACGCCGGCGATCGCGCCAGGCCCGACGCGACCCAGCGGTCGAAGTCGTTGCTGAAAATTGGTCTCGAAGTGCTGCTGATCAGCACCGGCGTCTTCCTCGGCCTGATGGGCGAGCAGTGGCGCGAGCGCGCGCGGCACCACGAGGTGGCCGAGGCATCGCTGCGCCGTTTTCGCGAGGAGATCCTCGCGAACCGCAAGGCCGTGGCGGCGGTCAAGGATTACCACACCACGACCAAACAGAGTCTGGATGCCTTTTTCGCGGCAGACGCCAGGACGAGATCCACTCATGATGTGACGGTCCGTGGAATACAGCCGGCATCGTTCGAGCGTACGGCGTGGGACCTCGCCCTGATGACGCAGTCGCTGACGTTTGTCGATCCGTCGCTGGCCTTCGCGCTCTCTCGCATATACACGACTCAGCAGGGGTATGCCGACCTGTCTCGTGGCATTCTGCAGGCGATGTACTTGCTCCCGCCGATGAGCGAGAATCCGACCCCATTCTTCGGCGCACTGTCGGTTTACTACGGCGACATCGTCTACTACGACCCCAAGCTGCTCGAGCTCTACGACGAGATCCTTCCGCAGATCGATCGCGCGCTCGGCGAAACATCCGCCGAACGGCCGCGTTGAAATGACGCGTCAAAAAAGCGAATGCGCCGCGCGGCTATGAGCGACGAGGATTCGAATCGGCTTCGCCACATCGGTCACATTCGATCGACGCTGAAGAGTCGCCACTCGGCGCCGCGGCAGGGCTCCGAGGGAGCTCCCGATGCGTGGCTCGAAGTGGATGCCGCCTTCACCCGGGCGCTGTCGGGGATTGCCAAAGGCGACGAGGTGATCGTCATCACCTGGCTCCACCGGGCGGATCGTGAAGTCCTCGAGGTGCATCCGCGTGGAGATGCCGAAGTTCCGCTCGCCGGCGTCTTCGCCACACGGTCGCCTGACCGGCCAAACCCGCTCGGGTTGCATCGCGTCACCGTACGCGAGCTCGAAGGCACGCGCCTGCGCATCGGACCGATCGAGGCAATCGATGGCACGCCGGTCGTCGACATCAAGCCGGTTCTCGCCGATTGCCCCGACGGATAGCGTCCGACCATCTACACTGAAGGAATGCGTCGCGAGCTCCTGCCGATGCTCAAGCTCGCCGGGCCGGTCATCCTTGCCGAGATCGGCTGGATGAGCATGGGCATCGTGGACACGATCATGGTGGGTCCGCTCGGTCCCGCGGCGATCGGCGCATCCGGCATGAGCAACTCGATCTTTTTCGCCGTGGCGGTCTTCGGCATGGGCGTCATGCTGGGGCTCGACGCGCTGGTGGCGACCTCCTACGGCGCGGGCCGGCTCGACGACTGCGTGCGCTGGCTGCAGCACGGCATCCTGGTCGCCCTGGTCGTTGCGCCCACGATCATGCTGGTCTTCTACGGCGCGTTGACCACGAGCACGCACTGGGGGCTTCACCCCTCGGTGCGCGCGCAGGCGCAGCCCTACATGGCCATCCTCGGCCTGGGCGCGGTGCCGTTGCTGCTGTACGCGACGTTCCGGCGCTACCTGCAGGGCATTCACGCCGTCAGACCGGTCATGGTCGCGCTCGTGACCGCCAACCTTGTGAACGTTTTTGGCAACTGGGTGTTGATCTGGGGTCACCTCGGCGTGCCGGCGTTCGGGATCAATGGGTCGGCGTGGGCGACTGTTGGAGCGCGGGTCTACATGGCCGCATTCCTCGGCCTGGCGATCGTGCGTGAGCACCGAAGGCGCGGCGCCACCCACACGCCTGTGCCGTTCGCCTTCGACGCGGCGCGAGCCCGCCGTCTGCTCGCGTTGGGCGTGCCGGCTGCCTCGCAGGTGACCCTGGAGGTGGGCGTCTTCGCCGCGGTCAGCGCATTGGCGGGAACGCTCGATCCGGTGTCGCTCGGCGCGCATCAGATTGCGCTAAACATCGCGGCGCTGGCGTTCATGGTGCCGCTCGGTCTGGCGTCCGCGGCGGCGGTGCGCGTCGGCCACGCGGTTGGCGCCGCGGACGGGCGGCGCGCGGTTCAGGCTGGGTGGACGGCGCTCGCGGTCGGCGCCATCATCACCGGCAGCATCGGCGTGTTGCTGATCGTCACACCGACGCCGATGCTCCGCGTGTTCACGGACGATCCACAGCTGTTATCGATCGGCGTCCGCCTGCTGTCCATTGCCGCCGTCTTTCAGCTGTTCGACGGGACGCAGGCCGTGGCGACCGGCGTGCTGCGTGGCGTGGGCGATACGCGCACGCCGATGGCGGTCAACGTCGTCGGCCATTGGGCGTTCGGGCTGCCTGTGGGCTGGTGGCTCTGTTTCCGGCGCGGGTGGGGCGTGGCCGGCTTGTGGGTGGGTCTCTCGATCGGGCTGATCTTCGTCGCGACCGTGCTGACGGTCGCGTGGCACCGGGAGTCGCGGAGGTTCATCCTGCCCCGGGCGGTTGCGCCCGCAGTGCAATGAAGTACGCAGTGTCCGCCTTCAGGCGGACCTCGTGAAGTCCGGCTCAAGCCGGACACTACGTACGACACAGAAGCGAAACGGCTCTAACGGAAGTTCTTGTCGTCGGCCGACGGCCCGTAGATCGCGGGGACCTTCGCGCCCATCAGACGCAAGTAGACGGTCATCTGGCCGCGATGATGCGCCCAGTGGTTGATGGTGTCCTGAATCATGGCGTAGCGCGGACCCTCCTGGACGACGTTGCCGCGGGCCTTCAGTTGCCAGGGCGTGTGCAAGTGCTCGTCGGTCGTCTTCTCGAGCGCCACACGCGCATCCGCTGCTGTCTTGTCGAGCGCCTGCACCAGCGCGGCGCTCGTCTTCTTCGGCTCCGGTTTCATCGTCGAGCCGTCCGCGGGCGCCACGTCGAGGTCGTTCTTCGTCACCTGCAGCGCGATCCATGACGGAATGGTCGCGACCATGTCGGCGAGGTAGCCGAAGATCATCGACTTTTCGTGCGGCTTCCAGTCGTACTTCCCTTCAGGCACCTGCTCCAGCGCCCGCCGCGAGCGATCGACCTCGCGGTTCAATTCGGCCAACAGAAACTCGTTCAGCTTCATGACGTCTCCTGTCACCAATCACACCACAATCTCACGATGCCTGCCACGCGTGGCGGACGCCCGACGATACGGCTAAGGTAAGCTGGCTCGGCCGATGCCCCGCAAGCGCGCCTCAACACCCTTTCTTCGCGAGCACTCACTCAGCCTGACGCTCGCCGGAATCCTGATTCTCCTGTTGCTGATGTACCGCCGGTCAGATCCGTCGACGCACCTGGGTGCGCTTTACGGCAACGCGATTGCCGACTGGCTCGGCGTCCTTGTATTCGTGATCGCGACCAAGTACTTCTTCGAAATCGGATCGGGAGAAAGCCGGCGGCCGACCCGGCACTTCCACGAGCGCGTCGCCCGTTTCCTGATCGGGCACTCGCTGACCATCGCGCTGGCACTCACCGGCGCTGCCTGGGTCGTCGTGTATGCGAAAAGCGATGTGGATAGCAGATGGGGTCAGGTGATTGGCAACATCGTGTCCGACTGGACCCAGCTGCTGGGTCTCGTCATCATCACCAAATACGCGAGAGAGCGGGGTTCCAAGGAAGGACGGTGAGCGTTCATGCAGACGCCGAGCTGCTCGAATGCGTGAACAGCCGCTCCAACGTGTTCCTCAATTCTTCGAGATCGACCGGCTTGACGAAATGCGCCGCGAATCCAGAAGCCTCGGACCGCGTCCGATCCGCGTCCTGGCCGTACCCCGTCACGGCGATGGTGAGCGGGGGCGCGGCCAACGTTCGCAACCGCTCGGCGACTTCATAGCCGTCCATGACGGGCAGACCCAGATCCAGCAACGCCACCTGCGGCTGGAACTGCTCGGCTTTTGCCAGCGCCGATGGACCATCGACCGCTGTCCGGACGTCGTAGCCGAACGTCCGGAGGGCGTCTCCGAGCATCGACAGCGCATCGTGGTTGTCGTCGACGACGAGGACGCGTATGGCCCGGTCCTGGACTTTCGGCCGGGACGGCCGTCGATGCGCCTTGACGGACGCCGACGCCTGCGCCGCCGGCAGCCGGACGATGAAGACGCTTCCGCGACCGACGCCGTCGCTTCTCGCCTCGACGCTTCCTCCGTGGAGCTCCACCATTTTCCGGACGATGGTCAGTCCAAGGCCCAGGCCGCCCTGCGAACGGTCGATGGCCTGCCGGCCCTGCACGAACACCTCGAAGACATTCGCCAGCATCTCCGCCGAAATGCCGATCCCGTTGTCGCTGACATGCAGTTCGAGCGTGCCGCCGTGCCGGCTCGCTTCGACCTCGATCCGCCCCTGAGCCTCCGTGTACTTCGCGGCGTTGGTCAGCAGATTCTGCACCACTTGCGAAAGGCGGCCGGCGTCGCCATGGACGACCATCCCGCGGCGTGGAATCCGCACGGACAGGTTGTGACGACGCTCTTCCAGCAGCGGGCTCGCCATCTCGATGGCCCGAGCCACGATTTCGGCGAGCTCGACGTGCTCCAGCGCCAGTTCGACCTTGCCGCGGGCAATTCTCGAGACGTCGAGCAGATCGTCGACGAGGCGCATCAAATGCCGGACCTGCCGGTCGATCACCGCGCGCTCCTTGCCCAGCGCCCCGGCGCCATCGCGGAGCGACATCAGCTGCAGCGCCGTGAGGATCGGCGCGAGCGGATTGCGCAGTTCGTGTCCCAGCATCGCGAGAAACTCGTCCTTCGCGCGATTCGCCGCTTCGGCGGCGCGCCTCGCGTTGGCCAGGTCGGTCACGTCGGTCGCGATGATGGCGATGCCCTCGACGCCGCCGGCCGCGTCTGGTATCGGCTGATAGATGAACCGCAAGAACGCGTCTTCGGCCGCGCCGGCCGGCCCGCGATTCAGCCGGACCCGCATCGAGTCCGCAAGAAATGGCGTCCCGGTGGAATACACCGTGTCGAGCAGTTCGTAGATGCCCTGATGCTCGAATTCCGGAAACGCTTCGCGCACCGTCCGGCCCACCAGCGGCCGATGCGCGACCAGCTGGGCATAGGACTCGTTCGCGAATTGAAAGACGTGCTGCGGTCCTTTCAGCAGCGCAATCGCGACTGGAGCGTGCGTGAAGATGGTCGACAGCTTGCGGTCGTGAGCTTCCGCGATGGCATCGACCTCGGCGCGGAGCAGCTGCGCCTCGACGCGCGCCATCAGCTCGCGCGACGAGAAGGGCTTCACCAGGTAGTCGTTCGCGCCGGCGCGCAACCCTTCGATTCGCGACTCTTCACCGGCGCGCGCCGACAGCATCAGGACGCGAGTGTCTCGCGTGCCAGCCTCGGCGCGAATCTCGCGCAGAAGACCGAATCCGTCGAGCGTCGGCATCATGACGTCGGCAATCACGAGATCCGCATGATGGCTGCGCAGGAAGTTCAGCGCCTCCAACCCGTTGCTCACCACCTCCACCCGCCATCGTCCGCCAAGCAGGTGCTTGATGTAGGCCCGCATGTCGGCGTTGTCGTCGGCGACGAGGATGGTCGTACGGTCGTCGCGTGCGACCTCCGCAACCGGCGACGCCGGCGCTTCGGGCAGCCATCGCAGCGCTTCTTCCACGAACGCGTCAGCGCCCACTCCCGTCGAGGGGAGAGACCGCGCCCGCGCCACTTGTGCGGCAGGCAGGTGGCCGTGGCCGAGCGGCACGCTGATGGTGAATGCGGTTCCCGCTCCCAGGACGCTCTCCACCTGGATGGTGCCGCCGTGCAGCTTCACCAGTTCGTGCACCAGCGCGAGGCCGATTCCGGTGCCTTCGTGCGTCCGCCCTTTGGTCGCTTCGACCCGATGGAAGCGCTCGAAGACGTGGGCGACCTGATCCGCGGGGATGCCGCTCCCGGTATCGCGCACTTCGAGCGTCGCATGGTCTCCTGCGCGTCGGGTCGTGACGCGGATCTCGCCTTCGAACGTGAACTTGAAGGCATTCGAGATCAGATTGAGGACGATCTTCTCCCACATCTCGCGATCGAGATAGACCGGATCCGCGATCGGATCGCAGTCGACGATGAAGCGGACACCGGCCTTGTCGATGGCGGCGCGGAAGGCGCTTGAAAGCTCCGTGGTGTACTCGGCGAGATCGACCGGTTCGTAGACAGCTTCGATGCGTCCGGCTTCGATGCGCGAGAAATCGAGCAGCGTATTCACCAGCTTGCGCAACCGCAGCGCGTTTCGATGCGTCAGCGTCAGCGCTTCGCGGTGAGCCGCGGAAAGGTCGCCGTCGGCAAGCAGTTCCTCGACCGGCCCGAGCATCAACGTGAGGGGCGTGCGAAACTCGTGGCTCACGTTCGAGAAAAACGCCGTCTTCGCGCGATCAAGCTCGGCCAGCCTTTCAGCCCGGCGACGCTCTTCCTCGAACGCGCGCGTATTCGCGATCGCCGTCGCGATGTGTTCGGCGGCCAGCGTGAAGAAGGTCAGGTAGGCGTCGTCCAGCGCCCGGCGCGGGCTGACGCCGGCGACCACGGCGCCATACGGGCGATCGGCGCCCGGCCGCGAGAGCGGCAGGACGACCGCGGTATGCGCCGGCTCCGGATAGGGTCCGCCGGACAGTGGCGGCTCGAATCGAGCCGCGAGCGCGCCGGCAATCTCCTGACGCCCGTGGGTGAGCGCGGCGTTGCAAGGCCACGCCTGCTCCTCGGCGCCGAGGATCAGCTCCGGTGCCGCCGCTGGGTGCGTCAACGGAATGCCCATGGCGGACACAAGACGAGCGACGGCGCCGCCCGCATCGGTCAGATAGAACAGCGCGAACGGCACGTCGATCTGGTTGCGTTCGAGAATGGTGGCCGCGTTCGTACACGCGTCGATATCCGAGGTGACCGTCGCCGCCGATTGCGCCAGGTCGCGCAGCGTGGCCAGCCGCCGTTCACTGTCGACGCGTCCGGTGGTTTCCGCGACCACGGCGAGCAGGCCGCCGACGCCGCCGGTTTCGTCGCGGATCGGGCTGTACGACAGCGTGAACCAGCAGTTTTCCGGGTAGCCGTTCCGCTCGAGCGGCAGATACCAGTCGTCGATGGCAAAGGCCTCGCCGCGGCGCACGCGCTCGAACTCCGGGCCGACGATCGGCCAGACCTCCGGAAAGATGTCGGCGCCCGCCTTCCCCAGCGCCGGATGCTTCGCGCCGAGGACCGGCCGATACCGATCGTTGTAGAAAAAGCGGAATTCAGGACCCCACGCGACGACCATCGCGAACCGGGACTCGAGCATGATGCTCACCGCGGTTCGCAGGCTCTGGGGCCAGGCCTCGACCGGCCCGAATGGCGTCTGGCTCCAATCGGTCGCGCGCATGAGCGCGCCCATGTCCCCGCCACCTGACAGGCAATCGTAGGCGGCCTGTTCAACCGATCGCCGGGGAGCCGTCACCTCTGAATCTCCTACGCTCATGGATGGGCTTGCAATGATTTCTGATAGTCTCGACGCCTCTATGCCCTGAACGCCAGGCGCTGCGCCTGCTGCTGCGCTTTCAGCACGAGCTCGGTCGCCAGGTAGCAGTGCGCCTGGGTCATCGCGGTCTCCGTGCGGTTGAGCACGTCATTCACCAATTGCTCGCCGTACGACAGCGGTACTTTCGAGCAGTCGATGTAGCGCGTCTCCTTCTGATCGACGAGAAACAGGTGGCTCTCGCCGGGGCGTCCGGCGATGTCGACGTTCTTGCGCACCTCGATGAACCCGTCGGTCCCAAGCACGGTGAGCCGCGTGTCGCCCCATGTCGACAGACCATCCGGCGTGAACCAGTCGACACGAATGTACCCGGCACCGGAATCGCCGCGCACCATCATGTCGCCGAAGTCCTCGAAGTTCGGATACTGCGGAAAGTGGACGTTGCCGACCTGCGCCGAGACCACCTCCGCGCGCGTCGATCCAGTGAAATACAGAAACTGATCGGCCTGATGCGAGGCAATATCGCAGAGGATGCCGCCGTAGCGCGGCTTCTCGAAAAACCACGCGGGACGTGTCGCCGGAGCCATGCGGTGCGGCCCGAGCCCGATCGTCTGCACGACGTGGCCGATGGCGCCCGCCTTGACCAGTTCGGCCGCCCGGATCGTCGCCTGATTCTCGAGCCGCTCGCTGTACATGATCGAGTAGATGCGGCGCGTCTTCGCCTGCACCCGCTTCACCTCGGCCAGCTGCTCGAGCGTCGTGATGCCGGGCTTGTCGGACATGTAGTCCTTGCCGTGCTGTATCACGCGAACGCCGATCGGCGCGCGCTCGGACGGGATTGCCGAGCTCAACACCAGCTGAATGCTCGAATCCTGAAGAACCTCGTTCTCGCTGCGCGCGAGCTTCGCCTGCGGAAACCGCGTCTGGAAATCCTTCACGAGGTCCGGTTCTTTGGCGTAGAGCCACACCAGTTCGCCGCCGCCGCGCAGCACCGCGGCGACCTGGCTGTTGATGTGGTTGTGGTTGATGCCGATGACCGCGAATTTGAGTCGCGGCTTGCCGCTCTGCTCCACGCCGCTCCTTCGTGCAGCGGCGACCGCCCGCTCCGTTCCACCCGCCGCCAGCGCCGGCAGCACGGTCGATCCCGCCATCGCCTTCACGAACGTCCGCCGATCGACTCGTTGTCTCGCCATACTCGCTCCAGGTGTCCCCGGTTGGGGAGCCTAGCAGAGCGGGCGCGGCCGTGCACGAGCAGATTCAACGCTGAGAGACGCGGTGCAGGTTATGCACTGAAACCCACGGAGGTTCAAAAAATGAATCGAATGCCCTGCTCGGTCTGGCCTTCGGACTGTTGGGTGCAGTCAATGGCTCTTCGGCGGCGGACAAGACATCCACGACGGCGGCGCTGAACGACGCGCGCGGTCAGTCTGTCGGCACCGCCAGGCTCTCGCCCAAAGCCGGCGGCGGAGTTGCCATCGCGCTCGATCTCAAGGGGCTGCCGCCGGGTGAGCACGCCATCCACATCCATCAGGTGGCGGCTTGCGATGCGCCGACGTTCGAGTCGGCCGGTCCGCATTTCAATCCCGACAGTAAGCAGCATGGTCTGAAGAATCCCCAAGGTTCCCATGCCGGCGACATGAACAACTTCATCGTCGCCGCCGACGGCACGGCGAAAACGACGGTGGACGACGCCCGCGTCACGATTCAGAGCGGAATCAATTCGGTCTTCGCCGGCACCGGCACCGCGCTGGTCATCCACGCCAAGGCCGACGACATGACGAGCGATCCGGCCGGCAATGCGGGCGATCGCATTGCGTGCGGGCTGATCGCGACGAAACCCCCAAGTACAGGCGGAAATCACTGATGCAGATCACGGGCGTGTGCCTCGAAGGCCTCCGCCTCAGCGAGAAGCTGTCGACGCAGGCGCAGCTCGCGGTTGACAGCCGACCCGCGCCTGCCCATCGCGACGAACTGTGATATGACGGCGGGCGATCCCCGCAACGCGGCCCCGATTGTCCACCCGAGCACTTGTCCAGGAGAGAACGTCTCAGTGGGCGAGAGCTGGTGCTCAATCGTGGCCGCCATCCGCGCCCGAAGCGCCGGCGTTCTGGCCACGTGCGAAAAGACGACTTGCTGAAGCTTCATGGGAGGGCCGAGGGCCCCTTCGTCCTTCCCGAGGAAGAAATACGGCAGCGCCGCGACGTCCCGAGCCCGCCACCACCGATGCAGCGCCGCGTCGGTTCCCTTCGAGATCGCCGGGGCCAGGCTGCGCGCCTGGAGCAGCGCCTCCGTGATGCCGTCTCCGATGACGAACTCTTTGTGATGCCCGGCGTCACCCACCAGCGTCCAGCCGCTTCCGGCGGATCGTCGAAAAAAATACCGCTCCTTCAGAGTGCCACGGACACGTTCCTCTGGCGCTGCGCCGGCGATCAGCGGACCGGTCACTGAATCGGAGGCCAGATCGGCAATCAGAGCGCGGTCAGGATCGGTGCGCCACGCCATGGCTTCCTCGACCGAGGGCAGGCTGCCGATCAGCAGTCGATCGTGATCGGTCTGAAAGATCGCGCGGATGTGGCCATCGGTGTTCGCGACGTACATCCCGAATGGATAGGCTGGATCGGTTCGCCAGAAGGCGGGAGCCTTCCAATAGCTCCAGAACATCGCTCGCGGAGCATCGTATGCCAGGTACTCTTCCGCCTCGACCAGCCGAGCGATCGTCGAATGGCGGCCGTCGGCTCCCACGACGAGGTCCGCTCTGAACACATGGTCCTCTCCCGCCGGCCCGATGGCTTGCACGCCGACGACGCGATCGCCGTCGCGCACGACTGCGGTCACCCGCGTGCGGTCCAGGACCTCGACGCCGGCCGACGCTGCCGCGTCTTGCAGGAGAGCGTCCAGCCGCGCCCGTCGAGGACAGTATTCGGCTCTCCCGCCGGAGAACTCGATATCGACGACGGCGTCGTTCTTTCGCAACCGAACCAGACGCGTCGCCGGGGCCACCGCGCGGACAGCGTCGCCGACACCCACTTCGTCGAGCACGTCGAGACCCGGCGGATGGATCGTGTGCGTCGAGAGAACCTGATCACTGGGCAGTCGGTCCTTGTCCAGGAGCAAGACCGAAGCGCCGGCCCGGGCGAGGAATGTCGCGAGCGTGGCCCCGGCGCACCGCGCCCCGACAACGATCACGTCATGACGGGCATGCGTCGTCATTGAGGGCATGTCACAATCGTCGCAGCGGAGGATCCGGGCGAGCATGACCGCACGCGCCGATCGCTTGACCATGCGCGCCAAAGCCGCGGACCACGTGGGTGCCGTCCCGTCGTCCTACCCGGCAAGCAGCCTGCGCGTGTTCGTTGACGCGCTGGAACGGCTGGACTACCGGGTCGGGCCCCTGCTGGCCGACGCCGGCATCGGTCGCGCGGATATGGATGACCCGGACGGGCGCATTCCGTGCACCGCCTGGATTGCGACGTTTCGCCGGGCGCTCGAACAGCGCCCGATGAAAAATGCGGGCATGCGGCTGGCGACCGTGACGCCCATTGGGGCTTTCCCGCTCATCGACTACTTGATCGCGACGTCCGAGAACGTTGGCGAGGGGCTCACGCGCCTTGCGCGGTACTTGCGTCTCGGCCGAGTTCACAGTGACGCTCAATCTGCTGCACTTTCGTCAGGAGACTCAACACCAGTTTCGTGCCGCCTACGCGAGCTTCTGCCACCGGCCGGATGATGTTGCAGAGATCGTACGTGTACTAGGCTGTCCGGTGCACACTGGAGCGTCCTGGAACGGATGGGCACTGTCGCGCGAAACCTGTCAGATTCCGCTGCGGCGGCGGGATGCCATCCTGGGCCGGTTACTCCAGCAGCAAGCCGACGAGGCCATCGCGCGCCTTCCGCCAAACGAGGGTGTGGCTCTTGACGTGCGCCGGGCACTGGCGTCGCGCGTTGGAGGCGGCGACGTCCGCATCCAGGCGATCGCCCGGACACTTGCGACGTCGACGCGATCACTTCAACGACGCCTTGCTGCGGCAGGTGTCTCGTACCAGCGACTGCTCGACATGGCACGCCAGGACGCCGCCGAGCGCTATCTGACCAGCTCTGCGCTGTCGATCGGCGAGGTCGCGTACTTGCTCGGTTATTCGGAGCCCGCCGCCTTCAACCGGGCGTTCCGGCGCTGGCACGACGAAACACCTCAGTCGTTCCGCCAGCGTCACCGAGCCGGTCCTGTTCAGATGAGCGTGACGGCCGCGTCAGGGCCTTAGGCCCGCGTTCCTCGCCATCGTCGCCGACTTGGCGCGCTGGAAAAGAATTCGTCTCAGACCGGCCCAAGATAGCGATCCAGCCAATCGAGCATCTCGCGGATGATGTCCTGCAGCCGCGGGATGTGTCCTCCCTCGAACAGCGCGAAGCGCTTCTGGTCTGGCGGCGGACCGAGCAGGTTGAAGAGCGGCCGCTGCTGCGTCTCGATCGGTCTCGCGAAATCCTGTCTGCCGCTCACCATCAGCGTCGGCGTGCGCACGCGCGGCGCGAAGTTGATTGGTTCGATTTCAGGAGCATTCGGCACGGCGACTACCCCCCCACCCAGAAGGATGCTCGCCTTGAACCGCGGCTCGAGCGCCGTCAGGATCGGACCGACGATCCCACCCAAGCTGAAGCCGTAGTAGGCGATCCGCCCTCGATCGATGTCGCGTCGTGTCTCCAGATAGTCGATCGATCGTCCCAGATCTTTCGACCAGGCGATCGTCCGATCCCGTTCGCCGTTAGGACCGGTGGCGGCCGATCCTCGCCGTTCGAACATACCGAGGTAGACGGGAAACATCACGGCGCGGCCGCTCCGGATGATGAAGTCGAGGAATCGCATCGGCAGTTGACGACTGGACCCTCCGCCGCCCGGCGGGAAATGGATCACCGTCTGGAACGGCGGAACGGCGTTCTTCGGCAGGAACAGATACGCCTGCATGCGCTCGTCGCCGTAGCCAGCGTCGTACGACACGGTCTCCTTGCGCCACTGGCCCTCTTCCTCGACGGCGTCGACCGTTTCCTTGAGCGGCCGCCGATCGTAGGCATACATCCGGCGGATGACCTCGAACACCTCGTCGCCGACCGGTTTTTCCTGCGTGAAGTCGCGGGCCCGTTGATCGATCGCGTTGAGTGCGGCCTGGGGCGGCGCCTTGATGTACTTCACGCACCTGAAGCCGTAGGTCGGCTGCCGGTCGAAGGGCGCCTGCGCATCGAGGTCGGTGAACATGTAGCTGGGCTCGTTCCAGCCGCCTCCCGGGATGAACCGGCGCGCGCCCGACGCGGTCCAGCACCACTCCTTGACGTTGCCGGCCATGTCGTACGTGCCGAGCGGACCGAGTCCCTGATACTGACCGACCCGTGCGGGCCCCTTCCCGCCGTAGTTGCTGGCGGTGACAATGTCGGAGAAGTTGCCGAAACGGGCCGCGTTGTACCAGTGAAACGCCGTGGGGAGACTCTTCCCTGCGAACGCCGCGTACGCCGCGGCTTCGTACCAGCTCACGCCGCCAACCGGATAGTCGGCCTGCCCTTCCGGATAGGTGCCGAGCTCCCATGTGGCAGGTCCGGGCCGCCCGGTGGTATCGCGAAACGCCGCCATCGCTTCTTCCCACGACAGCGTCCGCGCGCCAGACGTGAACGGCTGGGTCCAGTACGACCGCGTGCGATATCCGCCGGCGTCCACGAACGTCTTGAATTTCCGGTTCGTGACTTCGAATTGATCGATCCAGTAGTCGTCGAGGAGGATCGTCTGTCCACGGAGGGTTGCCGGCCCACCGGCGGCGCGCAGCATATCGGGAGGCGCGGTGTTCGCAGGGCTGAGCGCGAACGCGATCGGCGGCCCGACCGCTGCGACGGCAGCCTCGAGCGGCTGGAAGCCAGCCTTAGAGATTCGGAAGCGGAGCATTGCGGCGGGAACCCGCACGGGCTTCAACGGTGATTGACCCAGCGGCACCCAGGCGGCATCGCGAGCTCCGTACCCTTTCATCAGCACCTCGGCGCCAGGCGGATCGGTGGTGATCGAGGTTTCGAACGTCAACTCGTTCCACAATCGGGCGAGGTCCGGATCGTCGGGCAGCACGGCGCGGGCCTCTGTCGCCAGGCGGTACGCAGCGTCAAGGTCGTCGCGCTCGCTCAGCCGACGGATTTCCGGGATGGCCACCGTTCGCGCCCAGCGCATGCGCGCGTTCGCCGACCACCACCACCACCCGAGCGCGATCGCGACCACAGCGATGGCGGCAGTCGCGCTGATGACCGCCGGCCGCCGGACCAGCGCGCGCACGTCGAGGCGCCCCGCGGTCAATCGCTCCCGCATCGTTTTCAGCCGGTCGGCGACCTCGCGCGCGCCCGGACGGCGCGCCGGCGTCTTCTCGAGGCACGCGGTGACGAGCGCCTCGATCGCAGGCGGCACGTCGCTCCGGCTCGAACGGATCGGCGGCGGTGTCTCCGAAAGAATGCGGGCGACCGTGACGATCGACGAATCGCCGGCGAACGGCTTCCGGCCGGCGAGCATCTCGTAGAGCACGGCGCCGAATGAGAAGATGTCGGAGCGATCGCCAATCGGCCTTCCCTGCGCCTGCTCCGGTGACATGTACGCGACCGTGCCGACGACGATGCCCAGCTCCGTGGCGGGCGCAACCCCCATCGTCGCCGCATCGGCCTGTGCGGCAGCGGCCAGCGGTTTCGCCAGGCCGAAGTCCAGCATCTTGGCCTGACCGCCGTCGGCGATCACGATGTTGGCCGGCTTGATGTCGCGATGGACGATGCCCGCGGCATGCGCCGCCGCGAGCCCGCCGGCGATCTGCTCCGCGAGCTCGAGCACGCGATCGACCGCCATGCCGCCGCGCGGGATCAGCTCGTTGAGCGGGCGGCCGCCCACCAGCTCCATGACGAGGAAGTCGATGCCGTCCGCGTGATCCACTTCGTGGATCGTGACGATGTTCGGGTGATTGAGCGCGGATGCGGCGCGCGCCTCCTTGAGAAACCGATCGCGCCGATCGCGATCGCCCGCCGCGCCAGGGGCGATAACCTTGATCGCAACGACGCGTCCCAGACGCGTGTCGATGGCGCGGTAGACGACACCCATGCCACCCTGCCCGATCAGGTGTTCAATTCTGTAATGCGAGAGGGTCGTACCAACCATGGGCCGCACCCATTATCCATGCGGGCGGCGCGGCGACGTGCGTCATTCCGTTGAACACTGACCAAGTCCGGCGGTGACTTCGCCCGTCGAACCTGTTCGTCGTCGGGTCCTGTCGGTGATCTATCCGCCGGAGCTGGTCGGCGATCGCTGACCCTGGAACAGCTGCGGCGCGAAGACCGAGAGGTAATCGCGCCAGTTGAGCCACGTGTGTGCACCCTGGCTCTCGATGAACACGGGCTTGAAGCCGTGTTTCTTCAGGAGCTCCACCGTGCTCCGCGTCGTGTCGATCAGGAAGTCCTCTTTCCCGGTGCTGAACCACAGGAGGTTGAGGCCGCGTTTGGTGACGGCGTTGTCCAGTGCGGCCAGATTCTGTTTTTCCCAAGCCGCGCCGAATGGCGTCGTGGTATCTGCCGGCGTTGCGCCGCGCGCGCCGCTGATGATCCCGGAGCTGAACACGCCGATGTACGCAAACTTCTCCAGATGCGGAATCGCGATGTTCAGCGTCTGATTGCCGCCCATCGAAAGGCCGGCGATGGCGCGGTTCTGCCGGTCCGTCAGCACTCGATAGTTCTTCTCGACGTACGGCAACAGGTCGGTCTGGAAGTCGTTAGCGAATGGATCCGGTCCCGATCCAATCCCGGGATTCGCTTGGGCCGCAGCCGACGGAACCGTTCCGCCGAGCGCCGCGCCGGCGCCGTTGACGTGCCCCGCCGGCATCACGACGATCATCGGCTTCGCCTTGCCCGCGGCGATCAAGTTGTCGAGGATGAATCCAGCGCGGCCGACCGACGTCCACGAGTCGTCGACGTCGCCGGCGCCGTGCAGCAAGTACAACACCGGATAGCGGTCACGGTTGCTTTCATATCCCGGCGGCGTGTAGACATGCATCCGGCGGATGCCCCCGAGCGCCGTCGAGTTGTAGTGAACCGACGCAACCGCGCCGTGCGGAACGTTCTTCGTATCGAACACCTCGGAGCCTGACACCACCGCCAAGCTGTAGACCGTCGTGTTCGTCTGGCTCGTCATCGGATTGCGCGCGTCGACCACGGTCACACCGTCGACCGTGAAGACATACCGGTACGCGCCCGCCGGCACCGGACCGAACGTGCCTTCCCAGACACCCTCACCGTTTCTGGTCAACTGAGGCGGCTCCACGCCGCGGCCGCCGACCCCCGGGATGTCGCCCGGACTCCGCAACTCCACCTTCCTGGCCTCGGGCGCGAGCACACGGAATGTCACGCGGCGATCGCCATTCACCTCCGGCGAGACGACGACGGGGCCGGGAGGCGCACCGCGGCCCTGTGCCGGAGCCGGCGGCTGGCCGATCGCGGGCGCCGCGGCGGACACCGACCCTCCGGGAACGAATGCTGATGCCGCGAGCACACCGGCGAGCATTCCGCCCAACACGACATCTCTCAACAGGAAACGACGCTGTGTCATACCGGTCTCCTGGGGCGGATTGTAATCGGTTTCATGAGGGGCCCCGGCGCAATAAATTACGGCGTCGATTCATCGGCGAATACGGCTAGGCTATCGCCATAGGAATGGCGCGCACATGAGGCAGAGGTTTCTCGCGTTGGCGCTGGCGGGCTGCCTGGCCGCAACCGCCGCGGCGCAGGTCACCGATCAGGGTCTGCTCAGTCCCGATCCGCAAGACTGGCTGATGTATTCCGGGACCTACAACTCACACCGGCATTCGCCGCTGCGGCAGTTGACCCCCGCGAACGTGCCTCGGCTGCAAGCGAAGTGGGTGTACCGGATGGCCGGCCACGACGCGATTCAGGCGGTGCCGATCGTTCACAACGGCGTCATGTACATCTCGCAGTTCAATCGCATCGACGCCCTCGATGCGCGCAGCGGCAACATCGTCTGGCAGTACCAGCGGCCGCCGTTGACGCGCACCCCGCAACGCGGTACCGCAATTTTCAACAATAAGCTGTACGTCACCGCCGCCGACGGCGCGCTCGTCGCCATCGATTCGCGCACCGGCCACACCGTCTGGGAAACGAAGGTCGCCGGGCCGTGGCGCCTGGCGGGCCAGGCGCCGCTCGTCGCCAAGGGCAAAGTGATTGTCAGCGGCAACACGCCGAGCGGATTCATCCAGGCCTACGACGCCGAGAGCGGAAAGTATCTGTGGACGTGGAATGCCGTGCCGCAGAAGGCGGGGGATCCTGGAAGCGACACCTGGGCGGCCGATTCGTTCAAGCTCGGGGGCGGTCCGGTGTGGGTCAGCGGCAGCTACGACCCGGAACAGAACGCGATCTTCTATGGGACCGGCCAGCCGGGATCGCAATGGGCCGGCGAGGTGCGCGAGGGCGACAACCTCTACACCGACAGCATCGTCGCGATCGATGTCGACACCGGGAAGATCAAGTGGCATTTCCAGAACACGCCGCACGACGTGCACGACTGGGATTCGCTGGAGATGCCGGTGCTGATCGACGTCCCCTTCAGAGGGCAGAGCCGCAAGCTGCTGGTGCAGGCCAACCGGAACGGCTTCTACTACATCCTCGATCGCACCAACGGGAAGTTCCTGATGGCGACGCCGTTTGTCACCAGAGTGAACTGGGCGAGCGGTCTCACGGCTGAAGGGCGTCCGATCCTGAACGTCGGCCACGAGCCGAGCGTGGAAGGGTCGCACACGTGTCCATCGACCGCGGGTGCCACCAACTGGCCTTCACCGGCGTACAACCCCGACTTGAATTACTTCTTCCTCGTGGCGCAGGAAGGATGCGGTCTCGTGATGCGGACGACCGATCGCCCCGGTGCGGGCGGGGGCTATCTCGAAAGTCCGAAGCCGGAAGAGGCGTGGCAGCTCTACGTTCGCGCGCTGGACGCCACCACCGGGAAAAAGATCTGGGACTATCAGCAGATCAGCTCGTTTCACTACGGACCTGGTGTCTTGTCGACGGCCGGCGGGCTGGTGTTCGCCGGCGAGCACAAAGGACAGATCAGCGCGCTCGACGCCCGAACCGGCAAGTCGCTCTGGCATTTCAACACCGGCGATCTGATCACGTCGTCTCCAATCAGCTACGCGATCGACGGCCAGCAGTACGTCGCGATTGCATCGGGCGGCAACATCCTCGCATTCTCAATGCCATAAAAGACGATGAAGCGAACCATCATTCTGGCCATCGTTCTCGTTGGCGCGTCGTTCTCGTTGAAGGCGCAGGGCGGCGCCGGCCGCGGCGCCACCGACCCCGCCGCCGTAAATCCCGTTGCCGGGAATGCGCAGGCGATCGAGCAAGGACGAGACATCTACAACCGCACCTGCACGACCTGCCACGGCCCTGACGGCGCCGGGGGCGAAATGGGTCCCGCGCTGGGCGCACCGGCGCGCCGCTACGCGCTGGCAACCGACGCCCAAATCTTCGATGCAATCAAGAGCGGCATTCGCGGAACGTCGATGCCGGCATTCGGCAGCCGCCTGCCGGACACCGACGTCTGGAAGGTGGCGGCGTACATCCGCGGGCTGCGCGGCACCGCCATCGATGCGCCCTCCGCGGGCGATGCCGCGCTCGGCGAGCAGATCTTCTGGGCCAAGGGTGAGTGCGGGAATTGCCACGTCGTGAAGGGCAAAGGCGGATTGATCGGACCGGACCTCACGAACCTGGCCGGCACCCGTAAGACCGTCTCGATTGTCGATGCGCTCACCAAGCCGCTGCACAAGGTGTTCGGCGACGGCGGCGCGATTCCGAAAATTCTCATTCCCAACACCACCTATCAGCCCGTGCGGGTGACGAGCGCCGATGGGAAGGTGATCACCGGCGTGCTGAAGAACGAGGACAGCTACTCGCTGCAGGTGATGGGCACCAATAACCAGCTGCACATGTTCGACCGCGCGAAGGTCAGGGTGGTGTACGAGACGAAGACGCTCATGCCCACCGATTACGACAAGCGGCTGGCGCCCGAAGAATTCAGGAACCTCCTCGCGTATCTGACCCGGCTGCACGTCCCGGCGCCAACAGCCCCGGCCGGCAGAGGCGGTGCGGACGCGGCCGCGCCGGCAGCTGACTATCTCGTCTTCGTCGGCAGCTACACGAATCCAACGCCGACGACCACATCTGCGTCCAAAGGGATTTACAGTTTTCGCTTCGACACGAAGACTGGAACGCTGAGCCCGATTGGCTTGGCGGCGGCGACGGTGAACCCGGCGCATGTGTGGGTGCACCCCAACGGGAAGTACCTCTACGCCGCCAACTGGGAAACCGGCGACAAGGCGGTCGGCGACACGGTCAGCGCCTTCGCCATCGACCACGGCAGCGGCATGCTCACCCTGCTCAACAAAGTCAGCGCGCGCGGCGACCGCGCGAATCAAGTGGTTCTGGATCCTGGCGGCAAGGTGGCGGTGACGGTGACCTACAACAGCGGCACTGTGACCGCGTACGGCGTCGAGGCCGACGGCAGACTCACTGAAGGCTTCTACACCGATCAGCACAGCGGCGCTCCGCTCAGCCCGCGCCAACCGGGTCCGCGCGCGCACGGGGTGGTGTTCAGCAAGGACAGCCGCTTCGCGTTCGTCGCCGAGCTGGGACTGGATCGCGTCTACACCTATCGTCTCGATACCAGCCAACGGACGATGACGCCCTTCGATCCGCCGTACGTCAGTCTGAAAGCCGGCTCAGGGCCGCGCCGGCTCCAGCTGCATCCGAATGGCAGGTTCCTGTACGTGAACCACGAAACCGATTCCGCGGTCAGCGTGTTCGAGGTCAACGGCGGCAGCCTGAAAGAGACGCAATCGACATCGACGCTGCCCGCCGACTACAAGGGCAACAACTCGACCGCCGAGATTCAAATCGACGCGGACGGCCGGTTCCTCTACGTGAGCAACCGTGGCCACGACAGCATCGCGGTCTACGCCATCGATGCGAAGAACGGGACGCTGACGCCGGCCGGGCACGTGCCGAGCCTCGGCAAGACACCCAGAAACATCACCATCGATCCGACCAACACCTATGTGCTCGCCGCCAATCAGGCCGGAGACAACGTCGTCGTTTTTCGTATCGACCAGAAGACGGGTCACCTGACGCCGACCGGATCGCAGCAGCCGGTTGCGCAAGCCGCCGCGGTCGCCTTCGTGAAGGCGCGGTGATGCGTCGTGCTCACGCGATCGCCACTCGGGCAGACCGCACGCGCACGGATTTCCCCGCCTTGGGTTGCCGCCGCACCGGGAACTTCGCGATGCGATTCCCGACGGGCGGCGCCGGCCATGCCGGCCGCGGCACGGCGCGGCTCGGAATCAGTCCGACGAATTGCTCCACGAGCGCCGGCGCGTACGCTCCCTGACGCGCCTCCAACCGCATCGTCGCAACCGCGGCGGCGGTCGAGAGCGCCTTCCGGTACGGGCGCTTGGTCGTCAACGCATCGAACACGTCGACGATCGTCACGATCTGCGCCACCAGCGGAATCTCGTCGCCGGCGAGGCCATCCGGATAGCCGCGGCCATCGAGCCGCTCGTGATGGTGGCGCACGATGGCTCGAACGGCGTCAAGCGACCGGACGGTGCGGCACAGCTCGTCCCCGACGACCGGATGCGTCTTGATCAGCGCGTACTCGCGGGTCGTCAGCCGCGATCGCTTCAGAAGCACGCGATCGGGGATGGCGATCTTGCCGATGTCATGAAGAAACGCACCTCGGCGCAGAGCGACGAGGTCGGCCCCATCCAGTCCGCAGCTCGTCCCGAGCGCCGTGGCATAGGCCGCCAACCGCTCGCAGTGCCCGTGCGTGCTGGAGTCGCGCGCCTCGACGATGCGGCCGAGCGTCAGGAAGAGCGCTTCGGCAGATTCGAGTTCGTCGGTGAGGCGCTTGACGCGAACCAGCGATCGGACGCGAGCCGCCAATTCCTCCGAGTCGACTGGCTTGGCGAGGAAGTCGTCGGCGCCGGCAGCCAGGCCCGCGATACGACGGTCCCGCTCGTGGCTGCCACTCATGAGCACGATTGGAATCAGCCGCGTCGCGT
>Ga0193696_1000217_pt1 | contig 22328 bp, 20 predicted proteins | sample L3m1metaG_FD_145074 | JGI IMG/M metagenome (GOLD analysis project Ga0193696, IMG submission 145074) | Soil microbial communities from a riparian zone of the East river system, Colorado, United States - L3m1 | ecosystem: Environmental > Terrestrial > Soil > Riparian zone | place: USA: East River... | reverse complement strand
TGTCGCGACACCGACATCGGGATCGCCGACGCGATGATCGAGCGCCGGCGGGAACGACAGACGTTGAACGCGCTGCACGATCTCGTCACGTATTTGCGTGGCGTGCGCGAAGAGCGCAAGGCGGTCTTCGTCATCACCGACGGGTGGCGTCTGTTTCGTCCGGACACCTCTCTCGCGCGGCAAGTGAACTGTCAGGTACCAACAGGGCCGCAGGTGACCATCGATCCGCGGACTGGTCGGCCGACCACCAAGCCGACGCCCAATACGCCCGGCCGTGGCCTGACCAACACCGACGCCGATCCGCAGATCTGCGAACGCGATCGGATGGCGCTGGCGATGCTCGAAGACGAGCAGTACTTTCGGGATTTGCTCCAGGCGGCGAATCGCGCGAATGCTTCGTTCTACCCGATCGATCCTCGAGGACTGGTTGTGTTCGACGAACCGATCGCGAAGCCGACGACAAGAGGGTTCCAGCCGATGACGCCGCTGACGGTTGACGCCTCGCGGTTGCGCGCCCGGCTCGACTCCTTGCGCACGCTCGCCGAAAACACCGACGGCCTCGCCATCGTCGATAGTAACAACCTCGCTGCCGGCATGAAGCGCGTGGTTGCGGATCTCAGCTCGTACTATCTGCTCGGCTATTACACGAACACCAAGCTTGATGGGAAATACCACGCGATCACGGTCCGTGTGAAACGCCCCGGCGTGCAGGTCCGCGCGCGGAAGGGGTATCTCGCGGCGACGCCCGACGCGATGACCGCCGGCCGGGGCGGCGGTCCCGCTGCCCCGAAGGGCGGAGAGCCCGGCTTTGAAGCGAAGGTTGCTGCCGACGCTGAAGCAGCAGCCGTCAGCGCCGCCATTGGTCCGCTGGCGGGATACACGCGCGAAGTGCCGCTGCGGGTCCAGATGGCGGTCGGCTGGAAGCCCGGCGACGCGGCGTCCGCCGCGCTGTGGGTGGTGGGCGAGCTCGGCGGGGTGGCCGAAGCTGGTCCCCAGTGGAACGAAGGGTTCGACGCGACCGCCACGCTGACGACGCCTGCCGACGTCACGGTCGCGACGGGTCGGATCACGGCGGCCCGCGGCGCGCGGACCTTCCGCATCGCGATCACGCCGTCGCAACCGCTCGCCGCCGGAGAGTACGTCCTGCGCGTCGGCGCGCGCGCCGGTCCCTCGACCATTCCGTCGCGCGAGGTGCTCCGGTTCGCGATTCCGGAGGCGCCGGGTTCAGCCGGCGCGTTGTTCATCCGCCGCGGCCCCACCACCGGCAACAAGGAAGTGCCGACGGCGGACTTGAGATTCCGCAGGAGCGAGTCGGTCCGCCTCGAAATCCCGACGTCGGCCGACGCCGCGGGAACGGCGCGTCTTCTGGATCGCACAGGGAAGCCGCTGGCCGTGCCGGTCGTCGCCGCCATTCGAGACGACGCGGATGGATCGCGCTGGCAGACGGCCCAGCTCGCGCTGGCGCCGCTGGCGCCCGGTGACTACGTCATCGAGATCGCGAATGGCGAACGGCGGATGCTGTCGGCGTTCCGCATCGTCCCCTGACGACACTAACCGCAGAGACCGCAGAAACCGCGGAGCAATAGTATTCTCTCTGCGAGTTCTGCTAGTTCTGCGAGGTCTGCGGTTATCGTGGTTATGAGCCGCCGAGCGAGAACGTCAGCGTCCACGGTTTGAGCGGCTGACCGTCGGTCCCGAGAATCCCTTCCTGCAGCTCCACTTTCAGCGTGCGGAAGCGTTCGAGCGGCTTGGTGAACTTCAGCTCGAGAACCCGGTTGGCGGCGTTGTATTGAAACGTGAATTCTGCCTGGGGCGTCGTCGGCTCGCCGCGTTCGGTGCTTTGCGCCTCGAGATACCGCGCCCGGATGTGTCCCCTCAACGTCTTGGTATCGAGATCGCGCGTGAACTGGATCCGGACGCTCGTGGTCAGCGAGACATCCGTTTCGTCCTCGGTCGGCGCGCTGAACACCACGGTCGGCGGCGGCGCGGCAGGCACGCGGATCGGCTCGTCCTCGGTCGCGACCGGCTCGGTCGGCGGCTTCGACAGCGTCAGGCTGCCGGCTTCGGCGTCCAGCCACAGCAAACCGCGGGCCTGCCGAATCGTTCCCTTGACCTGCAGCCAGCGCGAGGAATCGATCCGCGAGTCGAGGGCGAGCTCGAATTCCTTGCCGTTCGTGTCTCGAATCTTCGGGCGCATGTTCGACACCCAGATCGCGGCGTCCGCCGAACGCAGCACGAAATCGTAGCGGCTCTTGTTCGGCGCATCCGGCAGGTCGCCCATCAGGTTGCGGCCCGAGTACTGCCCCGTGATCGTCACCTTTTGCTCGAGATACCGCGACGGATTGAGAACGACCGTGCGGATGGGCGGCGCGGTGCCTGGCGTCGGCGGCGGCGCGGCCATTACCGCGGTCGCGACGATGGCCGTCACTTCGCCGGGCCGCGGCCACGCACCGTCCGGATCGAAATGAAAGGTCGCGCGCAGGTCGTAGCCGCTCAGTTTGGGCTCGTCTGGCTTCATGCGCCCGATGTCCCAGAATTCGCCGCGGATCTCGTCGACGCCGTCCGGCGCGCTGCCCTTGAAGACCAGCCGGATCGACGCGGTGTCGTCCGACACTTTGATGCCGTCCTGTTCGAGCGCGACCTTGCCAACGACGACGACGGGACGTCCGTGATAGAAGCCAGGGTAGGCGAGCAGTGCGCCCAGGTTCGCGGCACGACGCGTTGCCGGCTGCCCGGAAACGAGGGTGCTTGCCGCGATCAGTGAGAGGACTGCAACCGCGCGAAAGATTTGTGCCGGCGGCGTGGGGTAGCGCAGGCCTTTCCGCCTCCGCTCGCCGGGGATCACGGGCGAGCTACGGCGAGACGCGCCGAAGCGCAACGCGCGAAGGCGGGCAGGCCTGCCAACCGCCGCCTGAGCAGCCCTAAAGGGCTGCGCTACGAGGATCTGCCGACGCCCGTTCACATCACCTTCTTCTGCGCGGCACGCGAGAGGATGACCGCCAGGGCAATGAACAGCAGCGCGCTTGCCATGTAGCCGCTGGTGCCGTCATGCAGGAACGGCAAGGCATTACCGATCGATTGCGGAATGCCGATCTTGCCAGTTCCGACGAGCACGGCGTAGAGGATTCCGCATAGCGATCCGCCGGCGATGAGACCCGAGCTGAACAGTGTCCCGGCGCCGACTTCCGATTCCTCGACCTTGCCGGTCCGGCGTTCGACATACGCCCGCACGAGGCCGCCCGCGAAGATCGGCGCGGTCGTGGCGATGGGGAGGTACGACCCCACGGCAAATGACAGCGAGCGGATCCCGCAGAGCTCGAGCGTCACCGACACGAAGACGCCGACGAGGACGAGTCCCCACGGCAGGTTCTGATTCAGCAGACCTTTGATGATGGTCGCCATGAGTGTCGCCTGCGGCGCCGGAACCGCGGGCGAGCCGATGCCGAACACGCTATGCAGATACAACGTCGTCCACCCGATGACGCCGGCCGAGGTGATGACGCCGATGATCAGCCCGAGTTGCTGGTAGATCGGCGTCGCGCCGACGAGATACCCGGTTTTCAGATCTTGAGACGTGCCGCCGGCGTTCGCGGCCGCAATGCAGACGACCGCGCCCACGCAGAGCGCGATCGGCCCGTATTGGTTGCCGGTCCAGCCGAGCGCCACGAACATCAGGCACGTGAGAATCAGGGTCGCAATCGTCATGCCTGAAATCGGGTTCGAAGAGGTGCCGATCAGGCCCGTGATACGCGACGACACGGTGACGAAGAGGAAGCCGAAGATGATAACGAGAATGGCCGCGAGGAAATTGCCCTGCGTGGGCATTTTCGGCGCGACCGCTAGAAAAATTGCCAGTAGCAACGACCCGCCGAGGACGAAGACGGTGGGAAGATCGCGCTCCGTGCGGACCGTCGCAGCGCTTCCGGCGCCTGCGCCGAAGTCTTTGATGCCTTCCCGTGCCGACGCGATGATCGTCGGCAGCGTGCGGCCCAGTGTAATGAGGCCGGCGGCCAGCACCGCGCCCGCGCCGATGTAGCGGATGTACGCGCTCCACAGCTGCGCGGCGCTCATTTCCAGGATCTTGAACGGCTGCCCCGTCGCCGGGTTGTTCGCGAAATTCGGGTGAATCGGCGGGAACGGCACGGGAATGTACGAGCCGAGAATCGTCAGCAGCGGCAGCAACACGAGCCAGGAGAGCACGCCGCCCGCGAACATCGTGCCGGCGATCCGCGGACCGATGACATAGCCGACGCCCATGTATTCGGGCGAGATGTCGACGTTCAACGTCGCGTTGGGAAACTGACTGCTGCGCGGCGTCGAGTAATCGAGCTCCGTGAGGAAGAGGTTGAAGACCCACGACAACGCCTTCCACAAGGCGCCGATGCCGACGCCCGCGAACACCATCGACGCCAGCTTGCCGCCCCTCTCGCCTGCGACGAGCACATCGGCGCAGGCCGCGCCTTCCGGGTACGGGAGCACGCCATGCTCCTTGACGATCAGCGCCCGCCGCAGCGGCACCATCATCAGCACGCCGAGAATGCCGCCGGCGAACGCCAGCATCGCGATCTGGTAGTAGTTGAAGTAGGCGGGTCCGTCGGGCGTCAGGAAGATCAACGCGGGGATGGTGAAGACGACGCCGCCGGCGACAGATTCCCCAGCCGATCCAATGGTCTGGACGATGTTGTTCTCGAGAATCGTCGAGCCGCCGAGCCGCTTGAGGACCGAAATCGCCAGCACGGCAATCGGAATCGAGGCGCTGACCGTCAGACCGGCGCGCAGTCCCAGATAGACGGTCGACGCGCCGAACAGCAGTCCGAAGAGGACGCCGATCACGATCGCCTTCAGCGTGAATTCGGCTGGCGACTGCGAGGCCGCCACGTACGGTTGAAAGGCAGTCGATTTCCCGGCAGCAGGGGCCTTTTTTGCGGCAGCAGTAGCCATGGGGCCGGATATTAGCATGCGCTTTTTTGGTACAATCTGCTTTCGCTTGTGAAACAGTCGAACAAAGCGCCGTCGCGCGCACAGGCGGGGCGCCAGACCGCGGATCAGGTCTCGGAGCTCACCACCAATCGCCTCTCCGTCTACCTTCGCTGCCTCAACGCGCTCGAAGACGCCGGCGTCCGCACCATCTCGTCGCAGTCGCTCGCCGAGCAGTTCCACCTCAACGCCGCGCAGATTCGCAAGGACCTCGCCTACTTCGGCGAGTTCGGCGTCCGCGGCGTCGGCTACTACGTCCGCGACCTGAAGCGCCACCTGCGTCAGATTCTCGGCCTCGATCGCAAGTTGCGCGTCGCCATCATGGGCGCCGGCAACCTCGGCCTCGCCCTCGCGGACTATCCGGGCTTCCGGCAGGAAGGCTTCGAGATCTCGGCACTCTTCGACAACCTCCGTGAGAAAGTCGGCCAGCAATCGCGGCTGGGCGTGCCCATCTACGACATCCACGATCTCAAGAAGATTGCCAGGCGCGAAGGGATCCGCATCGCCGTCATTGCCGTGCCGGCACCGTCCGCGCAACACGTCCTCAACCTGGTCGTCGCCGCCGGCGTGAAGGCGGTGCTCAATTTCTCCCCCGGCACGCTTCAGCCGCCGCCGGACGTGAAGCTCAAGAGCGTGGATCTGACGGTGTCGCTCGAAAGCCTCTCGTTCTTCCTCGCCCAGGGCGATGGCGAAGAAAACTAGGTCGCGTGGGCCGGGTAGGTCGGGTAGGCCGCAGCGTGCCGCGCTGTCGCACGTCGATGCGCGCGGACGCGTGAAGATGGTCGACGTCGGCGCCAAAGCAGTGACCGCGCGCGAAGCGATCGCGCGCGGCAGCATCACGATGTCGCGCGAAGCGCTCCGGCTGATACGAACCGGCCGCGTCAAGAAGGGCGATCCGCTGCAGACCGCGCGGCTGGCCGGCATCCTCGCGGCGAAACAGACCTCGGCGCTGATTCCGCTCTGCCATCCGCTGCCGCTGACTGGTGTCGACGTCGAGCTGACGCCGCGGCCGCGAGGCTACGACATCGAAGCGCGCGTGCGCACGACCGCGCAGACCGGTGTGGAAATGGAAGCGCTCACGGCCGTCGCCGTCGCCGCGCTGACCATCTACGACATGGTCAAAGCGGTAGACAAAGCGATGGTCATCGGCGACATCAAGCTGATGTTCAAGTCGGGCGGACGATCGGGCACCTATACAAGGCCGTGATCATCCTCGTCGGCGTGATCAGCCCGGCGGCGATCTGGGTCCTGCCGCGTTCCTTCGTGGATCAGCTCCGCCGCGACTTTCCCCAACATACGTTTCTCGAGGCCTGGGATCGCGACACGCTTCGCCGGCTGCTGCCCGATGCGGACGTGGCGTTCACGCCGTTCGTCGATCGCGACGTCTTTCCTGCGGCGACGCGCCTGCGCTGGGTGCAGAGTCCGGCGGTCGGCGTCGGCAGCCTCATGTTCCCCGAGCTGCTCGCCAGTCGGGTCGTCGTCACCAGCGCGCGCGGCATCCGGGCCCGGGCGATTGCCGAACACGTCATCGGTGTGACCATCGCCCTGGCGCGCCGGTTGCCCGCGGCGATGCGCGCCCAAATGGCCCACCACTGGGCGCAGAACGAGCTCGAAGGACCCACTTCCGGCGTTCGCTCTCTCGACGGCCTGCGCATGGGGATTGTCGGTCTCGGATCGATCGGCATGGAAATCGTCAAGCTCGCGGCGCCGTTCGGGATTCGCGTATCCGGAATCCGTCGCCGGCCTTCCGGATCGACTGGGTCGCCGATCGCCGGCGTCGACGACGTGCTCTCGCCGGAGCGCTTGCCGGAGCTGCTGGAGAAGAGCGACGTCGTCGTGCTGGCCGTTCCCCATACACCCGAGACCAAGCAGCTGATCGGCCGCGTCGAGATCGATCGGATGAAGCGCGGCGCCTTCCTGGTGAACATCGCGCGCGGCAAGCTCATCGACGACGCGGCCGTTGCCGACGCCTTGCGCGACGGCCGGTTGGGCGGGGCCGCGCTCGACGTCTTTACGCGCGAGCCGCTGGAGGCATCGAGTCCGTACTGGGATCTGCCGAACGTCATCGTCACCCCGCACACGTCAGGCGCCATGCCGGACTACTGGACGCCGCTCGTCGCGCTCTTCCATGAGAACCTCCGGCGGTTCGAAAAAGGCGAGCCGCTTGTGAACGTCGTTGATAAGATCGCAGGATACTGACGTGAGAACCCTGGCTGCGGCCCTCGCCGCGACGATCATGACGATCCCGCAGATCCCGACCGGATCCAACCTGCCGGTGTTCGGTTACCAGATCGTGCATGTGTACCCTCACGACGCGAAGGCGTTCACGCAGGGGCTGCAGTATCTCGACGGCGTCTTCTACGAAGGCACGGGACAGGTGGGCCAGTCGTCGATTCGAAAGGTCGAGGTCGAGACCGGAAAGGTTCTGCAACAGCGAGACGTGCCGCCACCGCATTTCGGTGAGGGCATCACGGTCTGGAAAAACGATCTGCTGGAGCTGACGTGGCAGACGCACGTCGCGTTCGTGTACGACCGGACGACCTTCGAGCCGAAGAAGAAGTTCAGTTATCCGGGTGAAGGCTGGGGGCTGACCCACGACGGCGCGAACCTGATCATGTCCGATGGCACGAGCGAGCTGCGCGTGCTTGACCCCGTCACGTTCGTCGAAAAGCGGCGCATCAAGGTCACCGCCGCCGGAACGCCGCTGCGCGATCTCAACGAGGTCGAGTTCGTGAAGGGCGAGATCTTCGCGAACATCTGGATGACCGATTACATCGCCCGGATCGCGGCCGACAGCGGCAAGGTGACGGGTTACATCGACCTGCGCGGCCTCCTGACGTCCGCAGAACGCGCACGCACCGACGTCCTCAACGGCGTCGCTTACGACGCCAAAGGGGATCGCCTGTTCGTCACCGGCAAATGGTGGCCGAAGCTGTTCGAGATCAAACTGGTCGCCAAGGCCAGGTAGGTGAGGTGGGTCGAGTGGGTCAGGTGGGTCACATAGGTCGTACGTAGTGTCCGGCTTTAGCCGGACGTCAGTCGCAGGTGTTCGAAGATCACGCCCTCGTCGGGTCCCGTGCCGCGTTTTCTGACGACGAGATCCCCTTTGACTGGACGTGGATACAGCGGCGTGCCCGGCCTGCCACCCTCCTTCGCTGACGTCGTCACATACAGATCCTGAACCAGCCCCGCGTCGATCAGCTGCCGCGCGATCGTGCGGCCTCCGATGCACGAGATGCGGGCGATTCCCATTTCGCGAAGCTGACGAAAGGCGTACGGCAGGTCCCTGGCCGTCGGCATCGTCAGGACCGTCATCCAGGGGCGTTGCGCCACCGGCGTGACCGTCAGCTCCGTGCCCGCGCCGACCGTGACCACGACGACGCGCAGCTCGGGTGTGGAGAACAGGCGGCCGCTGAAATCGAGCCCGCGAAGCGTCGCGACGATTTGAACCGGATGTCGCGGCAGCCGCAGCGACGCGCGCAGCGCGACCAGTTCGGGATGCCAGATCGACAGGACGATTCGGCCGCCGCGCACCGTCTCGGCCCCTGCCATCACCGCGTCAGCGGCGACGCGTGACAGCCCCTCGTAGATGAGATGCTTGTCGGCTTCGCCGCCTCCGAGAGACGAGGGATCCGCCGCGCCGGTGTTGCCGTTGTGCGACCGCACGAACACCAGGCTCGTCGACGGCAGTTCGTTGGACGGCGCCGCTGAGACATAGAACGGCCCATCGAACATCCGCCGCGTCCACGCGTTGCCGATGGGGATGACATCCGCCGTCGGCTGGTCGACCCCGGAGACGAATGGCGAGAGGACCGCGCGCGCCGCCTCGGCCTCCTTCCACGCGACGAACTCGCCGAAGCTCTCGCTCCTCCTGTCCATCCCGCCTATCCTGCCCCGGGCGGAGGTGGTTCGATGTGAATGACCGCGTCCGCGATTTGGGGATATCGCGCCATCAGCCGGTCCTTGACGACATGAGAGAGCGCGTGGGCATCTGTCAGCGGCATGGCCGGCGGCAGCCACACGTGCAGGTCCAGGAAGACGTGATCGGTGGACCCGCGCGTACGGATGTGGTGGCAGCCGAGGACCCCCGGGACGCTCATCACGACGCGCTCGAGATCGGCGTCGGCGATGACGATGCGATCGCTGAGGATGCCGGTGGTGGCGCGCGCAATCTGAAAGCCCGAGTAGCTGATGAACCCGGCGACGACGAGCGCGGCGAGCGGATCGAGAATCGGCAGGCCGAGCCGCGCGCCGACGAGCGCCGCGATGACCGTCGCCGACGTCCAGACATCCCCGCGTGTCTGCGTCGCATCGGCCAGCAGGAGCTCGCTGCCGAGCCGCTCTGCCTCCTTCGACTCGTAACGGATGACCCAGAGGTTCACGAGGACCGTGGCGATCATGACGACGAAGCTGGCGACGCCGATCTCGTGCGGGACTCCGCGTCCCGTCAGGCGGTTGGCGGCGTTGCGCAGCACTTCGACGACGACCAGCAACAGGAACACGGTGACGCCCGCCGCCGCGACTGTTTCGTACTTGCGGTGACCGTAGGGATGGTCCGCGTCCGGCGGCTGCCGAGCAGCCCGCACGCCGACGAGGCCGACGACGTTGGCCGCGCCGTCGGTGAGTGAGTGGAAACCGTCGGAGAGAATGCTGATGGCGCCGCTCGCGTAACCGAACGCGATTTTCGCGGCGGCGACCGCCAGGTTGAGGACGAGGACGCGCAGAAGGACGCGCGCGACGTCGGAGTATCTCGTCGGGGCTGGCGGCTGGGGCCTCGCCGTGTGTCGCGCCGGGGCTCGGGGCTCGGGGCTAGCTGCGGGCTCGGGGCTGGCTGTCGGGTGCGCGCTCACATGCGGATCGGCTGCTTGTCCATAGGTAGCTAGCCCCAAGCCCCGGCACGACGGCCGCTAAAACACCCTGGCCGTCGGAACGGGCCACCAGCGGAGCTGCACTTTGCCGATGATGTATTTCTTCGGCACCATCCCCCAGTGCCGGCTGTCGGAGCTGTTGTTGCGGTGATCGCCCATCACGAAGTAGTAGCCGTCGGGAATGACCTGCGGCCCCCAGTCGTCGTGGCTGCGGTACTCGTTCGGTACGTAGTCGTCCTTCAACGGGATGTCGTTGACATAGACACGGCCGTCGACAATGCGGACGGTGTCGCCTTCTTCCGCGATCACGCGCTTGACGAAGGACTTCTCCGGATTGAGCGGGTAATACAGCATGACGATGTCGCCGCGGCGCGGCTCGCCGATCCGGTACACCAGCTTGTTGACGATCAGACGATCCTGATCTTCGAGCGTCGGCGCCATGCTGAGACCCTCGACGCGCGCCACCTGGAACAGGAACGTGACGATGAGGACCGCGTATACGGCGGCCGACACGAGGGTTTTCAACCACGCGACGAGCTCTTCCTTCACTTGCGCGAGGCGGAGGTTCGTATTGAGCGAACGCGCAGAGATCTCAGCAGGCTGCGCGATTTCTATCGGCTGCGCGATTTCGATCGGCGGCGCGACGTCGCGCAGGTGGTCGGTCACCACCTCCGTCCCCGGTTGAAACTCCACCGGGACGGAGGTCGCGTCTGGGACGGAGGTAGCGTCGTACGCTACAGCTTCAGGTACTCGCGCAGCCGGCGCGTCTGCGTCCGGCTCACGGGGATTTCCGTCGACTTCTCGTCCTTCATCCGAAGGATGTAGTTCCGGCTGAACCAAGGGACGATCTCCTTGATCTTGTTGATGTTCACCAGGTGCGATCGGTGCACGCGCCAGAAAACGCTGCCGTCGAGCCGCTCGTGCAGTTCGTCGAGCGTCCGGTAGTTCGACACCCCCGTGTGCTGGCTCGTCACCACGGTGATGCCCTCGTCCGCCAGCGAGGCGTAGATGATTTCCTCCGCCTGCACCAGCATGAAGCGTTCGCCGACCTTGACGGCGAGCCGTTCGCGCCGGCTCTGGCGTTCGGCAACGAGTTGTACGATCTTCTCGAGCTGGTCGTTGATCGACGGCCCACCCGCCGTCCGATCCGTGCCCACCCGCCGCCGGGCTCGCTCGAGCGCAACCTCGAGTCGCGCCGGGTCGACCGGCTTCAACAGGTAGTCGACCGCGTTGACCTCGAAGGCCTCGATCGCGTGCTGATCGTAGGCCGTGACGAAGATGATGTGCGACACCGCCTGCGCGTCGACCATGCGCCGCGCCACCTCGAAGCCGGTCAATCCAGGCATCTGGACGTCCAGAAAGACCACGTCCGGCCGCAGCCGCTCGATCGCGCTCAGGGCCTCGATGCCGTTGCCCGCCTGACCCAGTACTTCCACGCCGCCGATCTGGCCGAGGAGGTATCCCAGCTCATCCCTCGCGAGCTGCTCGTCGTCGACCAGGACCGCCCGCAAATCCATCTTACGCCGTTACCCGCTCGGGCAGCCCGAGTTCCGGAATCTCGACGCTGGCGCAGGTGCCCTCGCCGGGCACGCTTGTCAGCCGCAGATGATAGTGCGCGCCGTAGATGGTGCGGAGGCGCTCGTTGACGTTGCTGAGGCCGATGCCGCCGCCCATCGCCTTCTCGAGCCGCTCCTCGGTCATCCCCAGACCGTCGTCGTGCACTTCGATAATCGTGTGCCCCTCGGACACCCGCGTGCGAATGGTGATGCGGCCGCCGCCCACCTTGCGGGCGAGCCCGTGCTTGATCGAGTTCTCGACCAGCGGCTGCAGGAGCATGCTCGGGACGATGACGTCGAGCGTGTTTGCGCTGATCTCCTTGACGACTCTCAGCTGCGGGCCAAACCGCACCACTTCGATGTCGAGATACTCGTCGATCGATTCGAGCTCTTCACGGAGCGTGACGAAGTGATCGGTGCTGCGCATCAGGCGGCGGAGCAGGCCCGAGAGCTTCGTAATCAGCATGCGCGCCGTTTCCGGCTGCGTGCGGATGAGCGACGAGATGGACGTCAGGGTGTTGAACAGGAAGTGCGGGTTGATCTGGTTCGCCAGCGCTTCGATCTTGGCGGCGAGGAGCAGGGTTTCCTGCTCCTGCAGGCGATGCTCGATGCGCGCGTTGTTCCAGATCTTGATCGGCGTCGCGACGCACAGGACCGTCGTCAGGAGCACGGGCAGCATCATCCAGGACCACGGCGGCGACGCGGCGAGCACGAACAGCCGGTGGTGATCGGTCCAGCGCATGCCGAGGGTCTGACCCAGCAGCTCGAGCGAGATTGGTGCGAGCAGGAGCACGACTTGCCAGTCCGTCTGCAGGCTTCGCAGCATGCCCCAGGCGCGGCGGGGCAGGCTGGTGAAAATGAACGGCGAGAAGTGCCAGATGGCTTCCTTCGGACAGACCTCGCGGATGCCGCCGCCGGCGAAGCCGCAGCCGACGGCAAACGGCAGCGCCGCCCATTCTCCGACGAACAGCGGCGCCAACCCGAGCATGCCGCCAACCGTTGCGCCGGCGTACGGGCCGGCGATGAGGCCCGCGAGAAACGACCCTTCCATCGTCAGGTCGGCGGCGTCGTAGTGCAGCAGGAGACGTGCCCCGACGCCGGCGGCCAGGGGGACCCCGAGGCTGAGGGCGAAGACCAGCCGATCCGGCCAGGCGCGGCGCTCGAAGATGAGGATGTGCCGGAACCGGCGGTACCGCACCAGCATCGTCGCCAGCGTCGCCATGACCGCGACCTTGACGAGCAGCGTCGTCAGGAGGAAATACTCGGGCGTCAGCAGTCCTGGACCCTGCATGGATTTACTTGATCTTATCGGCCGGGTACACTGAGAGCAATGGCCGTCATCCGCCCCTTTATCATCGGGTTCGCCACTACGCTCAAGCATTTGTTCAAGAAGCCGATCACGGTGAACTATCCCGAGCAGAAGTTCCCGATGTTCCCGAAATTTCGCGGCAAGCAGGTGCTGATGCGCGACGAGAACGGCCTCGAGAAGTGCGTGGCGTGCGGCCTGTGCTCGGTGGCGTGCCCGGCCGACGCGATCTACCTGGAAGCCGCGGAAAACGACGGCTCGGTGCAGGCCGGTCCGCGCTACGCGTCGGTGTATCAGATTCACAAGACACGCTGCATCTTCTGCGGCTATTGCGAAGAAGCCTGCCCGGTCGGCGCCATCTTCATGGGCAAGGACTACGAGCTCGCCGTCTACAGCAAGGACGACTTCGTGTGGGACAAGACGGACCTGCTGGTGCCGGCGTCTTCGACGCCGGTGGGCGCTCCGTAGGGAATAGGGATTGGGGATTAGCCAGCCGCGGCCGCATCGACCGCCTACTCCCTACGGCCTAATCCCTACGCCCTAATCCCTGACTGAGATGCAGATCGGCGCCCTCGGCGACATCCACGGCGCATTCGACACGGTTCAAGACATCATGAGTCGGCACGGCGAGGTCCCGCTGTGGGTCTGCGTCGGCGACGTCGCGAGCAACGAGGGCGAGTACTTCGAGCCGTCGGCGCCACTCTATTTCATCAAGGGCAACAACGAGGACTTCGACGTCCTGGCCGAGGCGGCGAAAGGCCGGTCGCCGGCCGCGGCGCTGCACTACCTCCCGAATGGCGGACCGCACATCGTGGGACCGTGGCGCGTCGCGGCGCTCGGCGGGACGTTCGCGCCGAGCTGGTACAACACGCCGGCCGCCGCGCTGCCGCCGTCGAAGGGGCCGAAGCCGTCAGCCGCATCGTTGAAGCTGGGCAAGTCGCGCGACGACAAACGGCGGCACTTCGTGCGCGAGGAAGTCGTGGTGTGCAAGTCGCTGACGACAATCGATCTCTTCCTCACCCACGAGGCGCCGCGGCCGTTCTATCCAGCCGGGCGCCGCATCGACGCCGGGAAAACCGCGCTCAACGACGTGCTCGCCGCGATGCACCCGCGGATACACCTGTTCGGCCACCATCACGAGTTCAGCGACTCGATGCGCCAGGGCGTGCGGTCGATCGGGCTCGACGTCGTCACCAAGTCCTACATGCTGATCGATGCACAGACGTTCAAGACAGAACGTCTCGATACCTGAATCTGGTAATCTGGTAAATTGGAAATCTGGTCATTGATTGAGTCATCGATCTCGCAATCCATTACCCAATTCCCAGATTCCCCAATGACCCAATGCTGATCCCGTTTCTCGAGTCGCTCGAAGAACGCGTCCTCGTCTGCGACGGCGCCATGGGGACGATGCTCTACGCCAAGGGCATCTTCATCAACAAGAGCTTCGACGCCCTCAACGTGACGCAGCCCGATCTGGTCGCCGAGGTGCACCAGGAATACGTGCGGGCCGGCGCCGACATCGTCGAAACCAATACGTTCGGCGCCAACCGCATCAAGCTCGGGACGTTCGGCATCGCCGACCGGCTGCACGCCATCAACGAACAAGGTGCGCGCATCGCGCGGCATGCAGCGCGCGAGCAGGCTTACGTGGCCGGCGCGATCGGTCCGCTGGGCATCCGCATCGAACCATGGGGCAAGACCGGCGTCGACGAGGCGCGCGAATACTTTCGCGAGCAGGCGCAGGCGCTGGCCGATGGCGGCGTCGATCTCTTCATCCTCGAAACCTTTCGCGACCTGAACGAGATCAATGCGGCCATCGATGCGGTGCGCAGCGTGTCTGATCTGCCAATCGTCGCGCAGATGACGACCGAGGAGGATGGCAACACGCTCGACGGCACGCCGCCCGAGCGGTTCACGCCCGAGCTGGAACGGCGCGGCGCGACCGTGATTGGCGTCAACTGCGCCGTCGGCCCCGCGCCGATGCTCGACACCATCGAGCGCATGGCGGCCTCCACCAGGCGAAAGCTCTCCGCGCAGCCCAACGCCGGCAAACCGCGCGATGTCGAGGGCCGCAACCTGTACCTGTGTTCGCCGGAGTACATGGCCTCCTATGCGCGGCGGTTCATCCTGCACAACGTGCGCGTGGTCGGCGGCTGCTGCGGGACGACGCCGGAGCACATCCGCCAGATGAAGACGGCGGTGCGCGGCCTGGCGCCCGCGGTGGTCCGCGCCGGCGCTCCGGCTACCAGCGCGCCGAAGCGGACGCGCGTCGAGAGCGCGATCAGCAGTCCGCCGGTCGCGCGCGAGCGGAAGTCGCGGCTCGCGCAGGCGCTGTCCGACAAGCACTTCGTGTTCGCGGTGGAGCTCCCGCCGCCCCGCGGGTTTCAGACCGACGCGGCGGTTGAACGCGCCCGCCGGCTGAAAGCGCGCGGCGTCGACGTGATCAGCATCCCGGACGGCCAGCGCGCCGGCGCGCGGCTCAGCGCGCTGTCGCTCGCCGTGCTCGTGGAACAGCAGGCGGGGATTGAAACGGTTTTGCAGTACGCCTGCCGCGATCGCAACCTGCTGGGCATTCAGTCGGATCTGCTGGGTGCGCACGCGATGGGACTTCGCAACGTCCTTCTGGTGACGGGGGATCCAGGGCGCGTCGGCGATTATCCGGACGCGACGGCCGTATTCGACGTCGATTCCATCGGTCTGACCAACGTCGTGAGCCGTCTCAACCACGTGTGCGACATCGGTGGCCAGGCGATCGGGGCGCCGACGGGATTTCACGCCGGCGTTTCGGTGAACCCGGCGGCGTCGAACCTCGACCAGGAGCTGCGCCGTTTCGCCTACAAGGTGGAAGCGGGGGCAGAATTTGTCATCACGCGACCCATCTTCGACGTCACCGCCTTCACAGCGTTCCTGAAACGCATCGAAGACGCGAAACTGCCGGTGCTGGCCGGGGTATTCCCCTTCGAAAGCGCCAGAAACGCGGAATTCATGGCCAACGAGGTGCCGGGCGTTCGGGTGCCGGACGCTCTGCTGGAACGCATGCGGCGGGCGGACGGCTCCGAAGCGGCGATCCGGGAAGGGATCGCGGTTGCCCGGGAAACGGCCGTCGAATTGAAGGGTGCGGTCCAGGGGCTGCAGGTCTCCACGCCGTCCGGGGACATCGAGGCAGCGCTGGCAGTCCTCGATGGACTTCGCTGACAGACCGGATGTATAGTCGCTGAGCCCGCGTTGGGCCGGCACACAGCTTGAACGTTATCAACTGGTTAGCCGGTTCCGAGCTGTGCAACTGAGGGCACCTGATGGCCTTATTTGAACCCAGTCGTCCGCACGAAACGGAAGAGATCCTGGGGTCTGACGCCGCGACACGTGCCCTGTCGGTCACGGCGGTCGAAAACGATTTTGTTACAAAAGTTTACGAAAAGCTCGCCTCCGTCTACGACTTCACGTTCGGCCCGGTGCTCCATCCGGGGCGCGTGGACGCGATCGAGCGCATGGGAATCCGGCCGGGCGATCGCGTCCTGGAAGTCGGCGTCGGCACGGGCATCAACGCCGCGCTGTATCCACGCGACTGCTCCGTCACGGGCGTCGACCTCTCGAGCCCGATGCTCGAGAAGGCTCGCGAGCGCGTCGCGCGCAAAGGCGTCCGCAACGTACGCCTGCTGCAGATGGACGCCGCCAACCTCAAGTTCGGCGACGACACCTTCGACATCGTCTACGCGCCGTATGTGATCAGCGTTGTACCAGATCCGGTTGCAGTCACGCGTGAGATGTGCCGCGTCTGCCGTCCGGGCGGCCGTATCGTCATCCTCAACCACTTCCGCAGCCGAAACGCCATGGTGGCGTGGGTCGAGCGGATGATCTCGCCGTTCACCGTGCACATCGGATTCAAGTCCGATCTCGATCTGCCCGCGTTCCTTGCGCAGGCGGAGCTCAAGCCGGTGTCGATCGACAAGGTGAACTTCCCGCGGATCTGGAGTCTTGTGACCTGTATCAAGGCCTGAGAGAAGTACCAGACTTCAGCCTTCCGACTTCGCACTTCAGTCGCCCTTAAAACCTTCGTCACTCCCGGCACGTCTATCTTTATATGCGCCGGATCGCGCTCGCAGCGTTTGTGTGCATTGCAGTCGTCGCGCCGGTGTCGCCAGCGCAGGACCCTCCGCTTCCCGACCCCGACCGCTTTCTTCAGCAGGTGCGCGAGCACCTCGAGACTGACGACGACCGACAGACCGGCTACATGTACGTCGAGAAGCGCCGGGAGCAGAAGCTCGACAGCGCCGGCAGGCCGACGGGCGAGTCGCTGAAGGTGTTCGAGAGTTATCCGGGTCTTCCGGGCGAGGAGCGCTGGCGCCGGTTGATCTCTGAGGACGGACGCCCAGTGCCGCCGGCGGATCTGGAAAAGGCGGATCGCGAGCGGCGGGAGCGCGCCGAGGCGTACGCGCGGAAGCTGGCAAAAGATCCTGAAAAGGAGCGCGCGATCGAGACGCGAGCGCGCGAACAGCGGAAGCGCGAGCGGTCCGAGTCGATCGACGACGCCTTCCGCGTGTTCGACGTCCGCATGATCGGCCGCGAGATGGTCGAGGGGCATGCGACGATCGTGTTCTCGCTGACGCCGCGGCCCGGCGCCAAACCTCGCACGCGCGACGGCAACATCATGCGCAATTTCTCCGGCCGCGCCTGGGTCAGCGAATCGGACTACGAACTGGTCCGCCTCGACCTCGAAGCCATCGACACCGTGTCGTTTGGATTCGGACTGCTGGCGCGCGTCCACAAAGGCTCGCAGGCCTCGTTCCGCCGGCGGAAGGTCAACGGCGAGGTGTGGCTCCCGGCGATGGCGACCTACACCGCCAGCGCGCGTGTCGCGCTCGTCAAGGTCATGCGGCGCGGCGGCGTGATGGAGTTCTCGGACTACAAGAAGTTCAGCGTCGACACGTCGACCACGCCTGCTCGGCCGAAGTTGCCCTGACGCTGTCAGCGGCTCGTCGCGCCCTCTTTGAGGAACGCGATCAGCGGAGGAATCGTCTTCGCTGGTGCTTCCATGTGAGGGACATGCCCGAGGCCGGGAATCAGGAGCAACCGGCCGTTTCCGTTCGGGATGCTGTCCGCGACGAATTTCATCCGTTCCTTGAACACCGCGGCCGAACCTGGCAGGTTGTCTTCGGCGCCGCCGAACGCCAGCGTCGGTGCCTTGATGTGCGACCAGTCACCGACGACCGGGTCGGCATACAACATCTGGCCGATCAGCGTCTGCACCATCGCCAGCCGCGGCCAGTCGGCACTCAGCGTCCACGCGTAGCGGACGCGCGTGTAGGTCTCGAATTCTGGCGTCCACGCCGCCTGGTTGTGCGAGACGTAGCGCATGATGCTCGCACGGATTGACTGGTAGGTCGTGCCGAGGGTTCGCTTGTAGCCGTCGTCGGTGCTCTCCCACGGCCGGCCGAACCGGCCATCGACGAGACCGATCGGGTTGTAGAGCACGACACGCTCGGCGACATCCGGGTACTGCGTGGCGAAGCGCGCGGCGAGCATCCCGCCCATCGAGTGTCCCACGATCATCGCCTTGTCGATGCGAAGGCTCTGCAGGATGAGGCGCGTGTTTCGCGCCATGTCGTGGAAGTTGTAGGGGATGATCGGCTTCGAAGAGCGGCCGTAGCCGATCTGATCGGGCACAATCACCCGGAATCCTTCCTTGCGCAGCGCATCGATCACCACGCCGAAGTAGAAGCCGGCGAAGTTGTTGCCGTGAAACAGGACCACCGTGTGGCCGTTCGGTTGCCCGGCCGGCGGCACGTCCATGAAGGCGATGCGCACATCCTGGCCGTACAGCGTCAGCGGGAGGTAGGCGGTCGGGTACGGGTAGGGAACGTCCTCGCAGGTGATGGAGCCGGGCTTGACGTCGGTTGGTGTCGCGGGCGCCGGCTGCGGCTGCGCGGACGTCATCGCAGGAACAAGGACCAGACAGAAAACGGATAACGGCAAGAGCGCGTGCTTCATGGTCGTGAAAAAAGCGGTCATGTACTGCCTCAGGTTAACGGCTAGCACACGCGCAATCAACACCCGCCTCGCCGGCGACGGATGGGCGGCTGGCGTGGCACCGATCTTGAGCAGCATTGGCCCGGGAGATCTGTCATCCGTCCTTCACTAGTGGCGCAGATGGTGGACTTCCTGCAGACGGCGCGTGCCGGGCCTCTCGGATGCTCAGCTCAAATACTTCGAGAACATGATCGCTGTCGAGCGGAAGTGGTTGAACGCGCGCCGTCAATAGGGCGAGGTGCAAGGTTTCCCGCCTCCGCCGTTCTAGGGGCAGGAGGACATATGAACCGCTTCGCCTATCTGATGGTTACAGTTTTCGCCCTCAGCGCCAATCCGCACGCCGACATGTCCGCGACATCCCCCCACCCGGTGGCCGGGGATGTAGAGATCCTCGTTGGCGATGTGCCTCAACCTCGGTACGCGCACGCCGGCCGCTGGTACGTCGAGGCCCGCAAAGGCTTGGACTATGCAATCAGATTGCGCAACCCCTACGGCGTTCGCGTGGCGGTGGCGCTCTCGGTCGACGGGCTCAACACGATCGACGCGCGTGAAACTAGCGCCGCCGCCGCGCGCAAGTGGGTCCTCGGGCCGTTCGAAACCATCGTTATCAGCGGCTGGCAGACGAGCCAGACCGAGGCCCGCCGCTTCGAATTCACGACGGAACCGAACTCGTATGGTCAGGCGCTCGGCAAGACTGCCAACCTGGGTGTGATCTCCGCCGTGTACTTCCGGGAGCGCGTGACGACAGTCTCGCCCTACACCGGCAACGATTCCAAGGATCGCCCCGCGCCGTCAGCGCCGTCGTCCCTTGGAGCCGCAGAACAGAGTGCGGCCGCAGCAAAGAGAGCGGACGACGAGTACGCCGCCACGGGAATGGGTCGCCGCACCGCGCACCCGGTCACGGAAGTCCGTCTGAATCTCGAGGACGCACCGGCGCAGTCGATGACCATCCGCTACGAGTTCCGTCCGCAGCTCGTCAGACTCGGCATCCTGCCGCCCGCTCGCCCCGCCGACCCGCTGCAGCGCCGGGAACGCGCGCGTGGCTTCGAGCCGGGCTTTTGCCCGGAGCCACCGCATCAACGCTAAGCGCCGCGCTTCAGCGTGGCGGAGCGGTGAAGCAGAGTCCGGCGTCGGCAACACTCGGCCTACGATGGGCCGAAGGGCTGCTCGATCGACGGACTCTGCGGCGTGAACAGTTCTGCGCCGTCGGCTGTGATGTGCATGTCGTCTTCGAGCCGCACGCCGAACTCGCCTTTGATGTAGATGCCTGGTTCGTCGCTGAACACCATGCCGGGCTGCGCCTTCAGCGCTTTCTCCCATCCGTACATGTTGTTCTTCACCAGATACGGCCACTCGTGCCCGTCCATCCCCATGCCGTGACCGAGACGGTGGGTGAAGTACTTGAACCCGGGGCCATAACCCGCGTCGACCACCACCTTGCGTCCCGCGGCGTCGATCGACTCGAGCGGCACGCCCGGCTTCGCGGCCTTGAGTGCCGCCGTCTGCGCCTGGTGGACGATGTCGAAGACCTTCTTCATCTTGTCGGTCGCCTTGCCGAGCACGAAGGTTCGCGTGATGTCGGATTGATAGCCCTCGACCGTGCACCCATCGTCGATCATGATGATCGTGCCCTCGCGGATCGTCTGCGGCGTGATCGAGCCGTGGGGAAGGGCGGTGTATTCACCAACCTGAACGCTGGCGAAGCCGGGGAAGCCGAGCCGCCCGTACGCCGCGTTGACCAGACCGCTCACCTGGTTCTGCGTCATGCCGGGCTGCAACGCGAGGAACACCGCCTCGTAACACTTGAGCGTGACCTGACACGCGAGCCGCATCAGCTCGACCTCGTGCGAGTCCTTGATCATCCGGCAGCCGGCAGTGATCGGCGACGCGCTCGCGACGTGGAGCGCCGGCGCCGCGCCGCCGACGCTGTCGGCGAAGACGAACTTCGTCGTTTCCTCGACGCCGATGCGGCCGGTGGCGATGCCGCGATCCTTCAGGCCTTGCGCGACCTTCTCGAACGGGCTCTCGTCCTCCTGATACACCGAGACGTCGGTGTGCGCCATCGGGCCGCCGACCAGCTGTTCGCGCGTGCGGTCTTCCTCGAAGGCCGGCGTCACGATGTACGGGTTGCCGACTTTGGGAATGACGACCGCGAACAGGCGCTCGCTGTTGCCCCAGCGGATGCCGGTGAAGTAGTTGAGCGAGGTGCCGCCCGCGAGGATGATGGCGTCGATCTTCTGCTCGCCCATCAGCCGCTTCGCTTTCTCGATGCGTCCGCGCCGCTCGTCGGCCGTGATCGGCTTCGCCTTGTCGCGCATCGACGTCAGCGCAGCAATGCTCGCCGGCAGCGGGCCGGCGGGTTCGCCGCCGCCGCGGCGCTGCGCGGACACGGGTGAGACGGACAGGCCGGCGGCCGCGCCGGTGAGCGAGAGAAAGGTGCGCCGGGAAAACATCACGGTCTCCTTCTGATCGGCGGGCGAGCCGCCGGAACCTTTCGAGGAATGACGAAGCGCAGCGCGAGTCCCACCTGGACACCGCCTGCGTTCAGGGACACCGAACCGCCACCCGCGTCCGTCAGGTCCACACGCGCATGTGACGCGCTCACGGACACGCCCAGCGCGACACGCCGGGCGACCAGGCGCGTGACGTCGGTTCCGACGTGGAACCCCGCGTGGGTGCGCGATCGGTGGTCGAGCGTCGCTCCGGCAAAGGTCGCGGTGTCATATGGATACGTCTCTGCGATCGTCACATCCCGCACGACGTCCTGCCCGACGACAAACAGCGACGGACCGCCGAACAGATCGATCTGCCAGCGCCGCGTCCGCGTCGGCGGCATGACCCAGCGCGCCTGGATGTTGAGCGTGGTCTCCGTGTGATCGAGGCCCGACGCGGCGCCACTGACCGATCGCGGCCTGCCGAACACGAACGGGTGCGGCACCCTCGCGTCGACCGCCGCGGTCGTGCCGCGCGTGAAAAATGACACGTCCGCGCCCACCGCGAGGTTACGCCAGACCCGCGCGCCCGCGGCCACGTCCACTGCCGGCGCCTGACGGATGCGATAGCTGGTATCGACTTCGGCCGGCTCGACGAACGTGACCGGCCGCGCGACACCGGCGAAGCTGGCGGACGTGATTCTGGCGGCGCCATCGACGATCACGTAGCCGCGGTCGGTCCAGCGTACCGGCTGCGCGCCGGCCGTCGACGCGGCGAGAACGATCCAGACACCGGCGAGAAAGCGCGTCATCGCGGCGCCAGAAGCGTGACGCGAGGCGTGGTGAGCGTGATCGCCCGGCCCGAATCGTCGACGGCGTGGAAGGTGAACTGCGTGCTGCCGCTCGTCGCCCCTTCGAGGTTGACGCAGAATGCCGCGCAGGCGTCGGTCTGCGCCAGAATCCGGTCGCTCCGCGGACCGCACGATCCGAAGAACACCGCGAAATTGGCGCCGTCGCCGTCGTCGGGGGTCAGCTGGCGCCCGCCGGCATCGTAGTAGTCCCCATGCCAGTTGGTCATGCGCAGGTTCGCGTCACCCGCCGAAACCGTGAGGGCCATCAACCAGCTGGGACGCACGCCGCCGCACTGCGCCGACGATCC
>Ga0193696_1000215_pt1 | contig 22543 bp, 18 predicted proteins | sample L3m1metaG_FD_145074 | JGI IMG/M metagenome (GOLD analysis project Ga0193696, IMG submission 145074) | Soil microbial communities from a riparian zone of the East river system, Colorado, United States - L3m1 | ecosystem: Environmental > Terrestrial > Soil > Riparian zone | place: USA: East River... | reverse complement strand
TTCATCGAGGGAGCCATGGAGCCAATGATTGAACCTCTCATGGCTTACGACCTCGAGCAGAAGCTGGCGACGGTCAATAACTGATCCTCCGCATGGAGATCAAAGCGTTGATTTTTGATTGTGATGGCACCCTTGCCGACACCATGCCCCTGCATTGGCAAGCCTGGCAGATGATCACCTCGCGGCATGGGGTCGTGTTTCCGGAAGCGCGTTTTTATGCGCTGGGCGGGGTTCCATCGCGGCACATTTTGCAAATGCTGCGTGAGGAGCAGCGGCTCGCGATCGATCCGATCGCAGTGTCGCGTGAGAAGGAGGAGGAGTATCTCAAGCTCATGGCGCAGATCGGCCCTATCCATGAGGTCGTTGAGATTGCGAAAGATCACGCGGGCAAACTGCCGATGGCCGTAGCATCCGGCGGTACGAAACCGGTCATCGAAAAGGTCCTGCGCCATCTCAATATTCGCGCCCTCTTTGCGGCTGTTGTCACGAGCGAGGATGTCGTTCACCAGAAGCCGTCACCCGACATCTTTTTGGAAGCCGCGCGGCGGCTCCAGGTGCCGCCAAAGCAGTGCCGTGCGTATGAAGATACGGACATTGGACTGACTGCGATTCGAGCTGCTGCTATGGACGCGGTCGACGTGCGAACGCTGCTGAAATTGCGGCAGGAAAACTCGCGGAACGCTGTGAATAACACTGGGTTAAAGACCCCATAGCCATGGCTTTAGCACAAGCCTAGGGTCGCCACGTTGCTCAATTGTAATAGTAAAGGAGGAGGCATGTAAGGGTGCTGCCAGCGTGACGCCGACCTGTCACGCTGGCTTTCTTATTCTTGAGTTGGGCGCTCGGATGCGTTTTGCTCGGCTCATGTATCGCCTCTCAATTCTGTTCTTCTTCGCAGCTCTTTCCATTCGTGGAGCAGAGCTCAAGCTGGGCATCATCGGCCTGGACACTTCGCATGTGATTGCTTTCACGGGCCTGCTCAACAAAACCGACTCCAAAGACTACGTTCCCGGCGGAAAGGTCGTCGCGGCCTTCAAAGGTGGAAGTCCTGATGTGGAATCGAGCCGCTCGCGAGTGGACGGCTACACAAAGCAACTCCAGGAACAGTTCGGTGTGAAAATTGTGGATTCCATCGAAGATCTTTGCCGGCAGGTCGATGCGGTTTTGCTCGAAAGTGTCGATGGCCGGCCGCACCTCGAGCAGGCCCGGCCAGTGATCAAAGCGCACAAGCCGCTGTTCATCGACAAACCAGTTGCGGGTTCCTTGCGCGACGCGATTGAGATTTATCGCCTTGCGAAAGAGAACAACGTGCCGCTTTTCAGTTCATCCTCGTATCGCTTTTACGGGACGATTCTCGAGTTGAAGAAAGCGGATGTCGGTGAAGTCCGGAATGTCATCTCTTACGGTCCAGCCCACCTGGAAGAACATCATCCGGACATGTTCTGGTACGGAGTGCATCCGACGGAGGCGCTGTTCACGATTATGGGCACGGGATGCGAAACGGTAGCGCGCACCGCGTCCACCGATACCGACGTGATCACTGGTACATGGTCCGGTGGCAAAATTGGCACGCTGATCGGCCTCCGTACGCGCAGCACACCCAGTAAAGTCGTTGTATTCGGCAGTAAAAATGTCGCAGAGCAAAAGGCCGGCTCCGACGGCTACGCACCGCTCGTTCGGGAAATTATCAAGTTTTTCCAAACCGGGGTTGCTCCCGTTTCGCCAGAGGAGACCATCGAGATGTTCGCGTTCATGGAGGCCGCCGACGAAAGCAAACGCCAGGGCGGAAAGCCCATAAACGTTAGGGAGCTGATAAACCGCCATCGCTAGACTTTTCCGATCGCGGCGACTCGCGCGGCAGCGCTGCATTCAGCTTCTCCTCAACAAGCCGTTCCTGCAAACGATTGCGCACGATCAGCAAGCTCTCCAACTCTCGTTTCGTATTGAAGTATGGGCGGTAGCGAATTGGCGCATCCACGTCGCGCGCCACTTTTTTCTCAAGCTCGGCGCTAATTTGCGCAACGCGGGCTCCCGACGACTCGGTCTTTGCCTTTAACCCGGCGAGCACACCATCCTCCCTCTCCTCGATTTGCTGCCGAATCTTGTCCATCGTGTGCTTTAGAGCTGCGACTTCGAGGTGTTCCGGCGCATAACGCTCGGTGAGGGACGCGAGTTTTTGCTCGGCATCGGCGAAGCGTTCGAACAATAAGCCCAACTGTTGGTCTGGAGTGACGAGTGGAATCGCGTTTCGGAGCTCGCGTCGCGACAGCGTCGTCAGTTGCTTGTACAAATCCGCCAGATGCTGGTATTCGGAAGTGGCATCGACCTTGAGTACCTGGAGTCTGCGAATCGTCTCGGTCTCAGGTCCGGGTGCGTTGCCATCCCCTTGCGCGATATAGCTCGGAATACCCAGTTCAAGTCGAAGCTGATCCATTCTTCTTTCGGTCGCCTGAATCTCATGATTGATTCTATCCAATTCTGCATCGAGAATTTTCATTCCTTGCTCGTACTGTTTCGTTTGTTGCTCTTTCTTTGCATCGGCGATCCTGGGCGCGGTCTTCTTTTCTTTTTGCGCGGCGCCGGTGAACGTGACAGCGAGGAGTGCAATTACTATTGCAGCGGCACAGATCGAAATCGTGCGCGGCGTGGGTTTGAAGCGACTGATCATACGGATTCTCCTTTTGACTTCGTGTTTGTGGTTGATGATTGGAACGAGAGCGGGCGAAATGTCAGTTGAGGTGATCTGTTCCGCAGCTTTGATCAGCACGGCGCCATAAGATTGGCGTTCCTCGCCGCGCAGGTGAGACAAGACGATTGCATCGCAGAGCGCTTCGCGTTCGGAGCGCAGGCGGCGCAACGCAAACCAAACGACGGGATTAAACCAGTGCAGCGCCTGAGTCCCGATCAGCGCCCAATTCATCACGTTGTCACGGCGACAGACATGAACGAGTTCGTGAAGAATCGCGAGCCTCAACTCCTCATCACTCCATGTGGCGATCATCTGCTGCGGGATCAACAAACACGGTCGAATCACACCGAGAACGGATGGAACCGTCAGCGACTCCGTAACGAGCAGCTTTACGGGTCGATGATACCCAAGGATTTCCTGGGCGCTCCGCAGAAGCGTGAGGAGACGCGGATGGCAGAGCGCCGGTTGACGCCGCGCCCACTTAAGGACTCGTCGGTAATGCAACAAACAGCACAGTAAGTAAGCGGCTGCACCAAAGAGCCACGTTCCTGCGAGCACAACACGCGCGGTGAAACGTGTTGCCGGCTTCGCTGGAGCGGGAACTGGCGAGATTGCGGTCGGAACAACCAACAACGGGGTGGCCCTCGGCGGCAATTCGGCTCGGCGTTTCGGGATGCCAGTGTAAAGATTGGACAGACTAAAGCTGCTTTCGGGCGCGACCGGCAGGATGAGCCGAGCGGCCACAAGCAACCAAAGGATGTACGTCCATCGCGCAGGCAACCAACGACGGCAACTCAATTGAATGAGCAACACCACTGCGACCAGGACCATGGCGGCAACGCTCGTTTGCCATAGCCACCCGAGTACCCCACTGGCGATGAATTCGATTGTGCTCACGACTTTTTGCGCTCGAGGATGCGCTTCAATTCACGGATTTCTTCAGGGCTCAGTTTTTGGTGTTCGATAAATCGCGACAGAAATGGCGCGAGTTCTCCCCCAAAGAAACGCCCGAGGAAAGACTGGGTGATGGCGCGCTCGCAATCGGCCGCACTCACTAGCGGTCGGAACAAATATTCCCGACCTTGCTTTTCGAAGGCGAGCGCGCGTTTGCGTGCCAGCCGGCTCAAGAGAGTCTGAATTGTCTTCGGCTTCCAATGCGTTCGCCTCTCCAGCGCTTCGACAACCTGGTTGGCCGTCAGCGGACCACGTTCCCAAATGGCGCGCATGATGACCCATTCGGCATCCGAGATCGGCGGGAGCGAGCGTCTGGTTTTTCGTGCCATCTCTTACAGGTGTAAGAGATGCTGCGCCTACACGTGTAAGATTGCAAGTAAAAAAATGCTACTCCAATTTTCGCCGCAGTCTCTTTGCCCGACGCACCCAGACCCGGTCGCGTTTGCGTTGGAATCCGGGCGCGTGCAGATCATCCGACAATAATTCGTCCACTTGCTGGCGCGCGACATCCGTCTTGCCTTTTCCCGCGTACAGTTCGGCGAGTTGATACCGCGCTCGCGCGTAGGAATGCTGATTCAGCACCTGTTCCCAGACCGCGATTGCATTGTCGATTTCGCCAAGCGCAGCGACCGTCTCTGCCAGCGCCATCAGGGAGTATCCGTAATCGTGCTTCGGGTTCTCCCTGCACACACCTTCCAAAAGCGGGCGCGCTTCGGCGGGCCGTTTCAATCGGAGCAGGCATTGGCCGAGGTGGGCCCGAATATCGATATCTTCGGGATCGCGTTCGATCGCGGCGCGATAGCAGGCTTCCGCTTTTTCAAGCTTGCCCTGTTGGAAGTAAATGTCGCCAAGTTGAAAATGGTGATGCGCCTTGTCGAGATGATGGATTTGCGCTTGCAATTCCTTGATGCGGCGGCGGTCGTGTGCGCCCGGCAGTTCGAAGCCACGCATCGCTTCCGGCGATCCACGGTAAACATAAAAGAAATACCAGATCGCTCCGAACCCCGTCGCGCCAATGAACAATGCCCAGAGCCATTCTTTGCGGCGAACGGCATCGATGAGCATCCAAAGGGCAAACACCGCAAAAAGGAACGTAAGCGGGGAACGGAAAACCCAATCCAGGAAGCCCAGGACCATGCGGGCCAGCCTATGCAGGCACGCGGGCAAGCGCAAACCACTATTGGCGGCTGGACTTCGCGCGAGGACCGCTGTTAGTGCTCTCGCATGAAATCAGCTCTGGCGATCTGGCTGGCGCTCGTGCCCTTGATCACGCGCGGCTTGTCGCCGCATCCGGATAATCCGCACTATTTTCTTTTTCGCGGGAAACCCGCCGTCCTGATCACGTCCGGCGAGCATTACGGTGCAGTCCTGAACAAGGATTTCGATTACGTCGCCTATCTCGATGAGTTGGTCGCGCACCGCTTCAATCATACGCGGCTGTTCTCCGGGACGTATTGCGAGCGCGAAGATTCTTTTGGAATTACCGGCAATACACTGGCTCCGGTGCCGGGAGCATTCGTTTGTCCCTGGGCGCGGAGTGAAACCCCGGGATGTTTCGACGGCGGCAGCAAATTCGACCTGACGCGGTGGGACGAAAAATATTTCGCGCGACTCAAGGATCTTGTGCAGGAGGCGGGCAGGCGCGGCATCGTCGTGGAGATGAATCTGTTTTGCACGATGTACAGCGACGCGATCTGGGGCGCATCGCCCATGAATTCCGCGAACAACATCAACGGCATTGGGCGCGTGAGTCGAAATGAAGTTTACGCGTTGAAGGAAGAGCAACTGACCGCTGCCCAGGAAGCGGTCGCGCGCAAGATCGTGAATGAGCTCAACACTTTCGATAATGTCTATTACGAAGTTTGCAACGAACCTTACGAACGATCCGGAATGCACCCGGATTGGCAATCCCGGATCGTTCAGGTGATCACCGAAGCCGAGAGTTCGCTTCCAAACAAACACCTCATCTCGCTGAACGACGAGCACCGCGATGGCAAAATCACAAAGCCGCGCCCGTTGGTTTCGATCTACAACTTCCATGCTGCCACTCCCGAGTCCGTCACTTTAAACTACGCTCTTGGCAAGGCTCTCGGCGACAACGAAACCGGCGGCTCCGCGCGTGACGACAAGACTTATCGCGTTCAGGCATGGGAATTTATCCTCGCAGGTGGGGCGCTCTTCAGTCACCTCGACTTCTCTTTTGCGACTACGCATCCGCGCGGCACTTTGCGCAATCATAAATCGCCGGGTGGCGGCAGCCCGGAACTGCGCCAGCAGCTCGGCATCCTGAAGAAGTTCATCGAGGGCTTCGATTTCGTGAGAATGACCCCGGATAAGTCGATCGCGGCTCTGCCCGCAGGTACGCGCATTTTTGCCCTTTCCGAGCGAGGACGGCAGTATGCGATCTATCTTTCCGGTGCCAGACAGACAACTTTGTCATTGGACCTTCCTGCCGGAAGCTATCGAGCTGAGTGGATAAACACTCTGAGCGGTCAAACGGACAAACGGGAGGACATCCGCGGGGGAACTGTTGCGCTTACTCCGCCCAATTACCGGGAAGACATTGCCCTTCGCGTTCTTCGCACGCGCGGTGAGTAATTGCAGCTGCCTGGGCGCGATGCGTTTGGCACTGCAAATTTTGCCCTGAACCACCCTCGGTGTATCGCTTCCACGAATCGCCGGCGTTCGGCCCAACATCCTCGACTGCGTAGACTGCGCGTTTTGGTTGCGGCATTGTCGATGCTTCCCATTAGCCGTGCAAATGCGCCCTTGCAGGTCGGCCCAATGGATTGGGATGGCCGCGCTCTTTGCATCTGCCACGTCCAGTCCCGGCGCAAGTGACGGGCCTGTTACGCAAAAGCAATTGGACGAGGTACGACAACAGAACCAGCAATTGCAACAAGAGATCACTCGCCAGCGCCAGCTCCTCGAAGAACTCCAGAAGAAACTCTCCGCCGTCGAGCGGAATTCCCCTCCGGCTCCTCCAGCCGAACCCGCCGAACCGGTGGTGGCCCGCAAGATCGGAAGCGGCTTTAGTTTGGGAAAAGTGAATCTGGGGATGGAAGGCGGACTCGCGTTCTTCCGTTCGGAATCCGCCGGCAGCGCTCCACACGCCGAATTTCGGGTCGACGAAGCCAGACTGTTCCTCGAGGCAAATATCTGGAAGGACGTCTATGTTTTTTCCGAGATCAACCTCACAACGCGCGAGGACGGGAATGTCTTCCTCCAGGCCGGCGAACTCTATGTCGATTTTGAAAATATTTCACGCCTCTGGAATCGCGATCGTCAACTCAACCTCCGCGTCGGGCGGATGGACATACCATTCGGAGAAGAGTATCTGACGCGCGACGCGATCGATAATCCTCTCATCTCGCATTCGCTGAGTGATCTTTGGGGCATCGACGAAGGGGTCGAATTGTACGGTTCAATTGCGCAGGTCCAGTACGCGCTGGCAGTCCAAAACGGCGGACATCCGGCCTTGCGCGATTACGATGCAGACAAGTCGATTGCAATTCGCGTCGGTTATGATCCGGTGAAGTGGCTGCATGTCAGCGGCAGCGCGATGCGCACCGGTGCGCTCACTGTTCAGGGGGATGTCTTTTCCGAATTATGGTTTGGCAATGGGTTCATTCGCTCCCTCGGTTCGGCGACGAAGTTCCAGGCCAACCTGCTCGAGGGAGACGTAAGACTGCGGTGGCCGCAAGGACACGTGGCTGCGGCCGGTGGTTACATCAATTACGATGACAATGATGCGACCGTCAACAATCAGCGCGAAGTTTATTATTACTACGTCGAAGCGCTGCAACATCTGACGCCAAAACTCTACGGCGCGGCGCGCTGGAGCCAGATTCTCGCTCCGGAGGGTTTCCCGGTGGCGGGCGACGGAAGCTATTTCGACTACTACATGAGCGAGTTGACCAGGGATCTATGGCGGCTAAGTCTTGGCGCCGGTTATCAGTGGAGCCCCAACCTCTTGCTGAAAGCTGAATATACCTTTAACCAGGGCAAAGCCCTCGGCGGCGAAAAGCGCACTCACGAAAATCTGGCCGCCGCTGAACTCGCGTTTCGGTTCTAGCATGCAAGCAATCTTCATTTGTTTGCTGTTGTGGGCCACCGCTCAACACATGCGTGCGGGCACGATCACGGGAACTGTTCGCGCGCAGGGCAAAGAAGGCGCGACGCAGGACGCGGCCGGCGGAAAATACGACAGCCGGAAATTTAAATTTGTCGAGCGGATCAATTACGCGGAGTTGCGGGATTTCGTGGTCTACATCGACGAAACCCCTGCAAAAGCGCCAGCCCCTCCCGCCGAACCAGTGCAGGTCGTGACAACGAAGAAGATCACGCAAAAAGGCGCGATGTTTTCACCACACGTCCTGCCAGTGGTTGCCGGCACGACGGTCGAGTGGCCGAACAACGACGAAATCTTCCACAACGTTTTTTCAATCTCGGACGCCAAACAATTTGATCTTGGGCTCTACAAACATCCGGAGATCAAGCGCGTCACATTCGACAAACCGGGACGTGTTGACGTCTTTTGCTCGATTCACGCCGCGATGAACTGCGTCATCCTGGTCCTGCCAACTCCGCATTTCGCCGGCACGGACGACAAGGGCCGCTATTCGATCACGAATGTTCCGCCCGGCACTTACAAATTGAGGGCGTGGCACGAACGCCTTCCCAGCCAGGTCAAAGAAATAACCGTTCCGGACAACGGCGAAGTCAAAGTCGACTTCACACTCGGCATCACCAACCTGCCGAAATACTAGATCATGACACAGGCGCCTTCCAATCGACGCTTGAGCTTTCAGGCCAAAGTGTTGATCCCGGTCGTCACCATCATGGTAGTGCTGGTTGCCGTCACGATTTTCGCGGTGAACGGACGGATCACTACTGAGTTCGAGACAGAAGCCGCCCAGAAGCTCTCGGTGGCTGCCGCCGTTTTTGAACACTCTCAACAGATTCGCGCACGCAATCTCGTTTTGCGTTACCGCAATGTGCCGAATGACCCGCGATTCAAAGCCATTTCGCAAAAGGGTGATTCCAAAACGCTGCGCTTTTATTTCAGTGAATTGCTGGAAGACCTTGGCGGGGACATCGGCTTCTTCACAACCGAGCGCGGCGAGCGTCTGGCTGAGACAACGCGGGAGGCCGGTCTGAATCCCCTGGAGTTCGAGGCGGCCAGCTCGCTTTCCGTGCGCGCCGCCCTGCAGGGCCAGGCAAATGTCGATACAGTTCTGGTTGCTGGCCGGGTTTTCGATGTGGTCTCAATTCCGGTTAACGTTGGCAGCAGCGGAAATAACATCGTTGGCGCGCTCACGTTCGGCACGGAGATCGGGCGCTCCGTCGCCGAAGAATTCAAACAACTCACCCATACCGAAATCGTGTTTCGCGCCCGTGGACTTGTCGTCGCCTCGACGCTTCTCAAGCGCAACCTCCAGCAGCAATTGATTAGCGTCCTGGACCGCGAAGAACCAGGCGCTTCCCGCAGTGGCGTTCGTGAACTCGTGCTGGAGAATGAACACTTTTTTGCGTTGGCCGGCCAATTCACCACTCTGGGCGAAGAGAAAAATCTCTCTTATGTCCTTCTCTCCTCTTACGAGCAGCCCCTCAGCGTGCTGCACGGAACGCAACGCATGCTTGCTCTTATCAGCATCTTCGGTATCGCCATCAGCACGGCGATCGTATGCGCCTTGATTCGCAAAATCACTCAACCCCTCCGCGAATTGCGGAACAGTGCTGAAGCAGTCGGCCAGGGCGACTTCTCACGCCGCGTGGCGGTCGCTTCGCGTGATGAATGCGGTGAGTTGGCCCAGGTCTTCAACCAGATGACCGGCAATCTCAAGTCCTCTCGCGAAGAATTGGAAAAGACCGTTGAGACGCTCAAAGCCATGCAGGCCCAATTGATCCAGAGTGAGAAACTTTCGGCGATGGGCGAATTCGTCGCCGGAATTGCCCACGAGCTGAACAACCCGCTTACTTCCGTCGTGGGGTTTGCCGAATTGCTCCAGCAAGCCGATCTCAACGAGCGCCACCGAAGATTCCTGGACCTCATCGTCCTCAGCGCCCAGCGTTGCCACAAGATCGTCGAGAGCTTGTTGAGTTTCGCCCGCCAGCACAAACCGGAGCGCAAACCGGTTAAGCTCCACGAAGTAGTCGAATCCAGCGTCGCGATTCTCCAGTACCAGTTGCGCACCAGCAATATTCAGGTCGTCACGCGCTTCGACCCGAACTTGCCCAGAGTAATGGCCGACCGGCACCAGCTTCAGCAGGTCTTCGTCAATCTCATCAACAATGCCCGCCAGGCGATTGAAGCCTACAAGCCCAGGGGCATGATTCACATCACGACCGAGCCCTGTGAACGCGGCGCGCGCGTCTCTTTCCAGGATGATGGACCGGGCATCGCGAAGGAAAACCTCGCCAAAATCTTTAACCCCTTCTTTACCACCAAGGAAATCGGCAAGGGCACAGGGCTCGGACTCAGTTTGAGCTACGGACTTATAAAAGAGCATGGCGGCACAATCAGCGTGGAAAGCCAGCCGGGAAGCGGGGCGACGTTTATCATCGAATTACCGCTGGCGCCGGACACCGCCAGGACCGGCGACACTACTCAGACGCCAAGGAAAGAGACATTCGACGCGCGCGGCAAAAGAGTGCTCGTCGTCGATGATGAGGAACTGATCCTCCAATTTGTTCGCGAAAGCCTCGCGCCTCTGGGCTGTCAACTCGATGCTGTCGCTGATGGCGAAGCGGCATTGCGACACCTGCGGGACAATCAGTACGATCTCACGATATGCGATTGGAAAATGCCGGGGATTGGTGGGCAGCAGGTTTATGAACAGGCTCACGCCTCCAACCCCGCAACGGGATCACGTTTCGTGTTCATGACGGGCGACATCATGAACGACAAAATCCAGGCATTTCTCGAGGAAACTGGCGCCAAGTGTCTGCCCAAACCATTTTCCGTCGAGGAATTCCGCTCCACTATCGGCACCGCGCTCAAAGCGGCATGACTCGCGTCGGGTGGGGCGCGCTGTGCTCAGCGCACGTGACCTTGCTTTCACGTCTTGAGCCCAAGCCCGAGATGCTCCTTGCAGTATCGAATGCTCTGCTCGATTTCTCGCTTCTGATATTCCTGTTCGGCCAGCTTTCGGTCTTTGCCTTCGGGCGCTTTGTATGGTTCCCGCGGAGTGCCTTTTTTGGCGAGCGCCACGAAACGCGCGAAGTCCACCGCTTTGGCCTTTGGCCAGACGTTCCAAAAATCCGATTTGAGATACGGGATCTCACGATTGAACCCCGAAATGGTTTCGATATGCACCGGCACCCCGGGGCAAAGCTCCTCAAAGCGATCGAAATACTTTTTCCAATCAATCATCCCTGCGCCCATCGCTGTCCATTGCACCGTCGCTCCGTTCTGCGATTCCCAAATCGCTGAATCGCGCAAGCTGGTCGTGACCACGTAAGGGCCGAGTATCTCCAGGCTGGCCAGTGGGTCTTCCATTGTCCACACGGCGTTGCCCGAATCCATGTTCGCGCCGACATATTCCTTGCCTGCCTGCTGAATCAGTTGGACCAGTTCGGCCCCCTGCATATCGCCCGCGTGATTCTCCACGGCAATCTTCACGTGCGCGTCGATGGCCTTCGGCCGCTCGGAGCGCAACACTCGCACGGTGTCAGCGATGCAGGCCTCGATCCCGCCTGGGCCTTTCCGGTCCTCACCGTTCCCAAGAACCACGCGCAGGACGGGTGAGCCCAGCGCCTTCGCCACCCTGATCCCCAGCGCGAGGTGTTCCTCAGCCGCCCCCCACTTGTCTTTGAACGTTTTCGACGTGGGGCAAATGCTCCAGGTGCCCAAATGAATCTGCAATCCTTTGTCCGCCGCCCGCGCTCTGATATCGGCCAGGTATTTGTCATCGAATTTTTCGAAGGCATCGAGATCGGAGATGAAAAGCGAATCGGTTTTCAGCGATGCCGCATAATCGATCAACTCCGGCGCTTTCCATCCCATGGCTCGCACCGAAAAATTATCCAAACCCAGCTTGATATTGCGATGTCTGGGCGGCTCTTCCGCTCCCAATGCTCCACCGGAAACACAGCCTGCCATCGCGAAGGCGGTCGTCTTCAGAAAATCCCTGCGCCGCATGCAAAATTCGTTCACTTTTCGCTTATTCATGATCGAAATCTTTGGCTCAGCCGCTACTCGTAGCCGAATGCCTTCCAAGCGCAAGCCAAATTCCCTGATTGAAACTCTAGTCGTGGGGTGTTCACCCCAATACACCCAGGGGTGATAAACGGACTAATATAGTGGGTTCGGTTATGCTGACAGATGAACGTCATCCGGTAGTGCTGATCGCCGAAGATAATGAGGACGATGTCGTCATGCTTCGGCGCGCCTTCCGCCAACTCGGCCATACGGGGCCGGTCCAGTTCGTGCGCGACGGCGAGCAAGCCATCGCCTACCTCGCCGGTAACGGGCGATTCTCAAATCGTGCTGAGTTTCCGCTGCCGAATTTCATTCTGCTCGATCTTAAAATGCCCCGAAAAAACGGGTTTGAAGTGCTCGAATGGATCGGGAAGCAGCCCAGTCTGGCGCAGGTGCGCACCGTCGTTTTGACGACCAGCGATGCCGTCGTCGAAGTCAACCGGGCTTATGAGCTTGGGGCTGCGTCATTTTTGACCAAACCGCTGAATTTCACCGAATTTAAGGATACTATCCAGGTCTTGTTCAACTATTGGATTAGCCTTAACAAAGCCCCTCAAATCATTCGCCCGCCGCTCCGCAACCCCTATTTGCCTCAGGATTCCGATATTTCCGCCGACCTTTAAATGATTCTGCGCGCGGGGGATTCTTAGAGGCGTAAGAGTGTCGCCCGTGCTTGACTTCCTCCGGTAAACATCTTAATAAAGAATCGGTTCCACGTTAGGCACGGCCATACGCCGAGTTGCTCTATCGTCGACGGCTGATTTAACGATGTTTATGCCGAGTTTTGAAAATAAGCGAGTCGCCGCGTTCCTCGAGATTTTTTAGCCCACTGCTCAACCCTAGCAAGAGACCGGGCTCACGCTCGGTCTCTTCGTTTTTACCTGCCAGTCTCGTTTTCGATCACTTGAAGACCTCGGCAAAGAAGCCTTTCATGGCTTCCCAGGACCGTTTGTCGGCTCTTTCGTTATAAGCCGCCCCTTTGGAATTGTCGGCGCCTGCATTCCAATCGGTGAACGAATGGACCGCATTGCCGTAGGCAGTCAGCGCCCAGTCAACCCTGGCTTTGCGCATCTCCTCTTCGAACGCGGCGACCTCCGTCTGAGGGACAAACGGGTCATCCGCGCCATGAAGTGCCAGCACCTTTCCTTTAATGTTCTTTGCATCTTCAGGATTGGGTGTGCTCAAACCGCCATGAAAGCTGACGACGCCCGCAACGTCAGCCCCGCTGCGCGCCAATTCGAGAGCCGTCGTGCCGCCGAAACAATAACCCATTGCACCGATGCGCCTGGCGTCAGTCAGTTCGTGCTTCTTGAGAACTTCGAGGCCGGCATTCACACGCGCCCGCAGCAGCGAACGATTTTCCTTGTACTTGGCCGCTTCCGCCGCCGCGTCCTGCGGATTGGCGGGACGAATGCCTTTGCCGTAAATATCCACCGCGAACACGTTGTAGCCCAGTTGCGCGAGCATCTCAGCGCGCTTCTTCTCATAGTCACCGAGGCCTTTCCATTGATGCACCACGAGCACCGCCGGCCGTTTGCCTTTCACGGTATCGTCGTAAACCGAAAGGCCCTCGAGAACAGCTTGCCCCTGTTTGTACTCCACGGGTTTGAAGACGATTTTCGCGCGCGCAAGCGACGCGCTTGCCAATACAATAAGAATGATAGTAGCCGTTCGCATTGCGCACTTCTACATCGCGTTGCCTCGCAACTCAAGTGTCCGAATTACCGTGAGTCCTTGACCGCGAAGTGAGTCTGCATTTGAATGCGTTCCACTGCCGATGCGCCGCCTGCTTGTTTACCTCGCAAACCTTACCACGGGCCGCATTATCCTCTGGTGTTATGCGATTTGGTACGTGGTCAATGTCACAAACCACTTCGATACCCGCCCTCGGATATGGCTCACGTCCATCGGTCTAAGCGCGATCATCGGAACGGCTCTGCTCATCAGCACGCGCTCCTCGAGCCGAGGGACCACCGCCCTTGACGGCTGGCAAATTTTTCGCCTCTACCTGATGCCTTTTTGCGTCTCCAGTTTTGCCGCCCTTGTCAAAGACGCTCACTATGTTTTGGTTTTTCCACCGACCCTGAAGGAAAACCTGATCGGCCTGGCGTTAATCATTCTTTTCATCGTAATCGTCTTTGCTCTCAAGCCGCTCTATCGCGAACGTTTGTCGGTTCCCCAATAGCTGCTGCTTCGGACCGCGGGGTCAGGGCTTCTGCTCGTCGGCCAGTTTCAGCGCCCGCGTTAACGTGCTTTCCTGACGGCGTTCCAGCTCCTGGCTGATGGTCCAATGGTAACTCCATACAAGGTTCGAGGGTTGATAAGTGTATGGATCGACCAGCAGCAGTGTGCGCTGAAAATCATCGAGCAGCACTTTGTTGGGCAGGGTCTGAAAATCCAGCAGCAGGCGGTGGTATAGCTTTTGCGCCTGGTTGGTGTATCCTTTGCTATGGAGGAGAATGAACGCCTCGCGGATTTCGACGTGTTTTGAATCGTGCGTGAATTCGCGAACCACCATCACGCTGCAAAGCACCAACAGACCGAGAAAAAGCAAAATAAACTTATGCTGCCGGACAAATGTCACCTCAATTTTGTATGCAGGAGCGGCGGCTCGGCGCAACTGAATTGAAACTCCGAAATCAGTTAAGGGCCGTGCGTCTCTGGCCGATAACTGATTTAGAGGCTTTACGCCTATGAAAGGACCATTATTCGCCAGGCCCAATCTGAAATGGCTGTTGATCACTGCCCTGCTGCTGATCGTCATCGACCAACTGACCACTGCTGTCCGTTCCGACCCACCGCAATTGAGCGCGCAGGTTGTTAGCCCAACCTATCGCGCTTCCGACGCAGAGATTCACAAGATGGTTACCTACGCCATCGAACATCCCTCCGTCGAAACCTACACGCGCGTGGCGGTCTGTTATCAGAATCGCGGTCAGCTTCGCAGAGCGCTCCTCTTTTTGCGTGAGGCCGACAAGGCCGGGCAACTCTATCCGGAAGATTAACAGTGCCTCGCTGACGGGTCCGCTGCGGTCACGCCAACTCCCCCAGGTCTGAACAGCAATCAGTCCCCAGAGTCAAATCTGACGACGGGCTGAATACGCGGTGGTTTACTGCTTGCCTCCGAACCGGATCGCATCTATTGCCTGATGCCCAGTGGTCCGGGAGTTCCCGTCAAAAGGCGAAATGAAATCTCGATTTAAGCGCGCATCCATTGCGTCGTGGGTTGCGACAGCGATCACGCTTTGTTGCCTCGATGGCTTTGCGCAGACGAATTCCCTCCCGGAACAACGGACCGCCTCCTTCCTTGTCCCGCCGGAGTTGCAGAAGCCGCCCACCACCATCGAAGAAATGCTGCCAAAACATCTGCGCGTCGGCAGCGAGCGCGATGCCAGGACGCCCGCGACTTCGCGGGCAGAACCACAGCGCGATGGGCCGGTGCACGTCTCGATGCACTTCTACGGCGAGACGTCCGAAATCGAGGACCTTCGCTTCGACCGCATTTACCGGCAGCTCGAGCAACTGGATCGCCAGGGCCGTTTGATGCAGCCTGATGAACCATCGGATAATCGTTTCGTTCGCGCCATGGATTCGGTCTTTCGTCCCGAGGTCGTCAAGATTGGTGGTGTTGCTGTCTCGTGTTCGGTCATCACCGCCGTAAAACGAAAAAACCCCCTGTGTTTGCTCAATCCAATGGTCATAGGCATCGCGTGGTGAAGTCCTTTGCTTTCATTCGATTTCCCAGCCTATTGGCCGTATTGCTGCCCGTCACCAGCCTTGACGCCAGGCAGACGAATTCCAATCCAAAGCTTGCTGCGATTCCACCATGCGACGCATTGGTCGCCGCGGCGAAAGCGGACGGCATTCCCCTTGACGGCATAGCCCCGGCAGGCGAGGCGGGCTCGCTTAGCGCCGGCGCTTCCATAACCGCGCTTGTCACGCTGCGTCAGAAAGGTGATCGCTGCACCCAATGGCTGTTTTATGTCGAAGCGATGCCACCCGGCGCAAAAGACCAAAGTTCCAAACCGCAAAAACCGATGGTCTTGTACTCCTGTTCCGGTCACAAATTCGAATTTGCCTCTGCACCCGTCCCTGTTCGGCTGAGGACTGTCGGTCCCTTTGTGACGCCTTCTTCGAAGAAAAAGGACATACAAACCAAAGAGGCGCGCTTCGCTCTCGACAAGGGCTTTCTTGGCCTGGGCCTCGAGCAAACCGCAGTTGCCGTAGAACGACTTAAAAATGCCAAAGCGAAAGGCTCACTTTGGTTTCGCAACGCGCCCTTCACCGATGCGGAAATTAAAAAGAACCTCAAGGCCCTTGGCAGCATCCGGCTTTCAACCGAAGAGGAACGCGCCCTCGGAGGCTCGTGCCCCGCGCTCATGTCGTATCTCAACATCGTCCAGCACACCGAAGGCTTGAACGATATCCTGATGCAACTCGTCGATTTGCCCTCGGTTTGGTCCGTCGTGCGCCACGGCGGTGTCAACGCCAACCTCGCGATTGACCAGGACCACCTTGCTCCCGCCGACAGCACGGCGTGGGCATTGCCAACAGCGCAGCCGATGTATGACATGCCGCTTGTCCTCGAATTGAACAAACAACCGGCGCTCAGGATCACGCTTACCGTAACAACTCCCCTTCCCCCGTTGTTGGCTTGTGGCGGAATTGTCGGTCTGCTCGCCGAACGTCCGGACGATAGGGAAACTTATCTCACCGTCCGCGTCCTCAGCGCGCGGTATTCGGCCAGTGACAGCCCACTCGCGAAAAGCGAGTAGCGGCGCCTGCGGGTTGGTCCAAACGCAGCGCAATTTACGAGAAAGCTCAGCGCATATGAATAAGGCATCGTTGGAGGAGAAATTCGCGATGATCCACGAGCACTGGCGGCCGAAGGTTGTTGCGCAAATGAACGGGCAGGAGCTTAAGCTGGTGAAGATTGCCGGAGTTTTCCCGTGGCATCATCACGAGCACGAGGACGAGTTGTTCCTGGTGTGGCGCGGTGAGATGACGATCGAATTTCGGGATCGCCGCATTGCGTTAAAGCCCGGGGAGTTATGTGTTGTCCCTCGCGGGACGGAACATCGCACGATCGCAAATGCGGAAACCGAGGTCCTTGTGTTCGAACCGGCGGATACGCGCAACACTGGCAACATTCTCGACGAAACGTTTACCGCTCCAAACGGAGTCGTGATATGAAAGTGCGACCGGTCGCATTCACGACAATTACGTTGGAAACGACTTCGAGATTGGCTTGACAGGAAAGCGAGGTTTGTGGTGAGGTCGCGTGTAACCAAAGGCACCCGCTCTATGCACAACTTGGCCACAACAGTGGTCGTACGCGCCTGCAAGCGACACGTAATCCTGTGGCTGGCGCTGGGTCTGATTGCAACCTGTTCGACGTTATTGGCTGGGCCTTTCTTTGATTACCAAGTGATCTCGGGCAATATCGTTCCGCTCGAACGAGGAGTTTCTATCAACAATGAGGGGAATGTTGCTTTCATTGGTCAGGATGCGCAGGGACGTGGTGCATTTCTTGTTCGATGGGACTCGGCCAACAAAACTTGGCTCGCGCCTGAATTAGTGGCACACGGGAGTTTTAAGGACATCTGGCTCAATGATGCGAACGATGTGGCAATGGTTTACCAAGCGATCTCAGGCTCGCGACCGATGGCTGGTGTGGAACGGTTTTCCAAATCGACTGGCACATGGACCGCAACGATTATCGCCAAAGGAGACACCGCAAAGAAACCCATCACCATAAACCTCTGTCCCACTACCCCTCCTTACGATTGCCCTTACACTATCTATCAGCGTATCGAACCATTTGATTACATTTTCACGCCGGTCAGCATCAACGATTCCGGTACACTTTCGTTCGTCGCCGGATTGGATTCCAGGTTCTACATCGCTGCACGAAGCGCGTACTCGAAGGCCACAACGCCATCCCTGATTTTGAACTCGTTATCCGACATTCATCCCATTGTGATCAATGACGGGCGTGTCTTGATTAACTCCGGTCTGAGCGACAACTCCGGCATTGTCCTTTACAACTCGGACTTCACACCGAATGAAATTGTCGCAGCCCCAAACCAGGGCTTCACCCGCATCGGCCGTAATCCGGGAACAAGCTCCGACGGCAAGGTGGTCGCCTTCTTTGGGAATCTGTCTGACTCCGCGAAAGCCAAACAGTTCACGGAAGCCAATCGCGACATCGTCCCTTTGCCGGTCACCACCGGGTCGGGAATCCTCGCCAGCGTTAGCGTAAATGGAACGCGCCACATGGTCCGCGTAGCCGGACAGATAAGAAATGCAGCAATTGATCCGGGAGAGCGTTGGGTTAAGACCGCAAATGGAAGTTTTGAAGACAGGGGGCAGGACTATAACTTCAGTGGCAGCTACGAATACTCCAGTCTGGTTGATTACCCGTTCGACTGGGAAATCACATCATTTGATGCGGACGCAGCGATTAGCGTTTCCTCCGCCAAGGCTTTTGAGGACCAGAAGCCAGGACGATATTTCTTGGTCTGCTACGCCGCAACCGACCTTCAGGGAAACACGGGCATCTACACGAGTCGCGTGAATGTTTTCTTGAACCCGTCGGATAACTCAGTTGCTTCGGTCGGCGTCGAAGCTCCGCTTCGGGTGATCAAGGTTAGCGACCCAGTCCAAAACCTGGGAACGGTCAATGGACTGATCACTTCGGACTCGGTTAACAGCAATGGGCAGGTTGCGTTTTTCGCATCCAGCGGCGCTACGGCCAGGATTGTTGTTGGAAATCCAACGTCCCAAGATGCGGTGCGGAGTATGCCGCGATTCGACCCTGACTCGCCTATTATTGAGTTCGTTGTAGCGGCTGATGATCCAAAGCAACCTGGGGATACACAGCGGGAATACCCAAGCCCGGAACTCGTTTGTCCTGGGGTCAACAATGGCGATCCAAGAAACTGCTTTCTGCACTCATCCAGATCACCAACGGATATCACGCAGGTCATTCTTCACGCGACTGCGGGAAACGAGCGCGACGGCCTTGCCAGCCGCCTTGGTCGCTGCAGAGATTGTCAAGATGAGTGCGTTTCAATCCACTACATGGTGAGTAGGGAAGGGCGAGTTATTGAAATCGTAAAAGAAAAGGATGTCGCATACCATGCCGCTCACTTGGATGGCTCGACAAGCCCTAGCGCAAACCTACGCAGCATAGGAATCGAGTTGGTTGACGATGGCGTGGATAAAATTGTTAACGGTACTAAAATCCAAATTTATGGGCACACAGTAAGCAAAGACTGGCTCACATCCATCCAACGAAAAAAGGCGGCTCTGTTGGTGAGAGACATTGTTCATCGCGAACTGATCCCTTCGCTGCACTTGAGCTATGAATATCCGGTGAAGCCTTTCGAGCAGCCTGTCCCTTTGACGGCTGGTACACCTCCGGGTGGAGGGCAGTCGGGAATCATCGCGACGACCCGAGGGATAATTGGACATGGTCAGGTCTTGGACCGCAGAGATAGCAAAACTGATCCTCAGATATTCGATTGGCCTGAGTTCATGTGTATGGTGAACAAAGGCATAGGTTTGACCTTAAATAGCCCCGCCAACCTCCTTGTCACCGACCCGCAAGGCAGGCGAACTGGATACGATTCAATTGCCGGGCAGACGCTCCTCGAAATTCCTGGCAGTCAATTCAGTGGTCCGGGCACAGAACCGCAATCGCTTTCAATTCCTGATGCGACGAATGGGAATTACACTATTCAGGTTGTTGGGACGAGCAACGGCGTATTTCATCTGGATATTTACGCCTCCGGGCAAGACGCGGGACTGACTCGAACACGCGTCGCTGGCAGCACTTCGCTCGGAGCGGTTACAAGCTACACAATGAACCATGATGCGGTGAGTGGAGAGGCTGCAAAGGTGTCTAGCGCAAGCAATCTGCCGCCGGTCACATTCGATGATTTCGCGCAAACAGTTACGAATCAACCTGTGGTCATCAATGTGCTCGCAAACGACAACGATCCGGATGCATTCCTGAACACCAATTCGGTGACGATTGTGACGAACCCGGCCAACGGCACCGTGAGCGTGAACGCGACCAACGGCATCATCACATACATGCCCGCGAACGGTTTTCTGGGCACGAACATCTTCGCCTACACCGTGCGCGATAACGAAGGCGCGCTCTCGGATCCCGGCCTTGTCACAGTCACCGTTACCGCATCAGTCTTGACTACTAATGCGCCTCCCATCGCCTCCGCCGACTTCGGAGCGACGACCAACGGCAACCCGGTGACAATTGACGTGCTCGCGAACGACTCGGCGCCCGACGGCATACTGGACCCGGCCACAGTCACGCTCACATGGAATCCCACGAACGGCACGGCCAGCGTGGATAGCTTCACAGGAGCGATTACCTACACGCCGAACCTTGGCACGACGAATCGCGACACCTTCCGGTACACTGTGCGAGACGATCTGGGCACCGTATCGTTAGAGGCGACAGTGACGATTACGAATGTCGTTATCCAAGCCGGTGTCTCAACGGCTCCTGAGTATTTGGTTTTGCCTGCCTCACAAGGGCCGAGTGATCATCGTTATCCGCGCATCAACAATAGTGGAGATATTGTCTATCAAAATAATGCGGACGGACTCTGGCAGGTCTGGAAGAAGTCAGCGGGCGATCCGACTTTCACATCCGCTAGTCAAATCACTTTTCCCGATGCGCAGTTCACAGACGCAACTTCCCCCGGCATATCAGATTTCGGAAGCATTGTCTGCTATCGTCATCGCACCAATGGCGGACAAACTGTGGAGTCCATCGTCACCTATCCGGGTGCTGCTATTGTTGCGAACGGAGTTAGGCGAGATTATCCTCAGGCAGAAGATTGGCTTGGGCCTTACACCTCTATCTCCAGCGACGGAAAACAGATTTGGGCATCTACACATTATCCATCTGGTATCGATCCACCTCCACCAACCGGGAATTTGTTTATTTCAGGACGCGGTAGCGTTTTCTCACAACAAAGCTATATCGGCTTCAACTGCGACGTGAATGCGCAAGGCGAGTTCGTTTATGGTAACGGTAGCCAGATTTTCCTCAATAATGTTCTGCTCGGCACCGGGCAGTTTCCGAACATCAACGACGTGCCCCGGGGGAGGCCAGATATCGTTTATGCGAACGGAAGCAATCTGATCTCACGCGTCTTCGGGAGACTGCAATCTGGGCAACCGAACGAACTTACCGGCGGCTCGGTGGATGTGAACAAGGACGGGATTTTGGTATTCGAGAGACTGGTCGGCAGCCACTATCAAGTATTTAAGGCGTATCCCTGGGAGCCGCGCATTATTTCCATCAGTGGCACCAACGCGCTCGTCGGTTTGCCGTACCGTTACGACAGCGACAACATTGCTGAGGCATACGGTGGTCCCGAGTCAGAGAACGATCCGCGCGCGGCGACACCTATAACGTGGTCGCTGGTGAGCGGACCGCCCGGATTCAGTATAGATTCGCTGACGGGAAGGATCAGTTGGATACCGACTGCAGCAGGGACTTTCACCGCTGTAATTCGCGCCGCGAATTGGAATTTGGCGCTGGAAGATGTGGAAGACCTGCAGAGCATTAACATCGCAGTGGCGCAACCGGCTGTGCAGATGTTGGATGCAGTGGACTTCCGAACGCCGTACACGCCAGCCTTGCCACAATCCGCAATCAATTACGCAGCGGGCGGCACATCACGCATCGGCACGCTGGCAGATGGTGCGAGCAAGTTGGTTTTGCGGGTCCCGCTGCTTGGTGCGGAAACGACCGCCTTTCCAAATCTCCATTTTGCGATCAGCGGAACAAACCAACTGCGCGACGGCTTGCTCCGCGCGATCTCTCGCAGCGCGTGGACGAATGATGTCCCGGCTTCCGTTGCCACTACTAACGGAACCAATTTCGCGTTGTGCCTTTATGAGTCACCGCTGGACTTTGATGCGGCTTCAAACCCCGTGTATGTACAACTGATAAACGGCACGAACATAATCGCCAGACAGCCAATCCAACTTCGGCGCCCACCCGTAGTGTTGGTGCACGATGGGTGGAGCAATCCAGACGTTTGGGGCGTGATGATTGGCGAGTTGTTGGACGTTGGGATAGATGTGCATCTAGTGAACCACGAATTCACGTCAGGCAATTCTTTGTCTGCGAACGACACGAAGATTTTTCTCACGGGCAATGAAGCCTTGGCCCTTGTTCGGCAATCAGGTTTTGCGGCGTCGCAGTTCGATCTGGTCGGGCATGGTGCCGGTGGAATTCTCGGACGATTGCACGCGCAGCGTTACGCCGCGCAAGACGTAAACTATCGCAAGGGCGACGTTCACAAACTTATCACCATCGGTACACCACACCAAGGTTCGTGGCTGGCGGCGACGGTGCTCAGTTTGAGGACCAACAATCCCGCGACGTTTGCATCCCTGCGGGGCGCGATGCTCGCCGCCAGCGAAGCGACAGGTTATTACCCGCCCGTTGATCTCAACGGTGGTCTGATGGACGATCTTGCGCCTGGTTCAGCGACGTTGATGGAGTTGGAAGAAATCGTCGTCCCAAGCCATGCCATCGCAGCGACGGTCCACACGCTCCCTCCTGGTGACCCGGTTGCATTCATCCACTATTACCTCGGCCTTGCGCGTCGAGGCGATGGCTTGGTGACGACCAACAGTGCGGTGGGCGG
>Ga0193696_1000214_pt1 | contig 22590 bp, 16 predicted proteins | sample L3m1metaG_FD_145074 | JGI IMG/M metagenome (GOLD analysis project Ga0193696, IMG submission 145074) | Soil microbial communities from a riparian zone of the East river system, Colorado, United States - L3m1 | ecosystem: Environmental > Terrestrial > Soil > Riparian zone | place: USA: East River... | reverse complement strand
GAGGATGATCCCGAAGGTTGGCGCTGCCGCCAGCAGCAGCAGGCCGACGAGCGTGAACGCCATGCCGATGACGAGCGAGTACGGCGTCGGACGACGGTCGGTGTACAACCCGACGAGCGGCTGCAGCAGCGAAGCCGTCAGCTGCTGAGCCAGCGTCATCAACCCCACTTGCGCGAAGCTCAGCGAAAACACCGTTTTCAGCATCGGATAAATCGCAGGGAGCAACGACTGGACTGTGTCGTTGAGCAGATGGGACAGGCTGATACCGGCGAGCACCGCGACGGCGGTTCCCGGGGCCTTTATGCGTTCGTGGCCGATCATGATGAGATGATCGCCCCACCGCTCGTGGTTCTTCCGAACGGCTGAGTCGTCGCAACGCTTGCATCTGTGATCTGATCCATGTCGCCCCGTTCCTTCAACAGGCCCCTACTTGAATAAACCGTGCAAGACTGTGAAAAGTGACAGTCGCCTTTCTCACGGTTTCGCTCTACCCTTCACCGAACTGACTTCTTCAGAATTGAAGGTACATATGACGACAACCAGTTCTCGGTTGGGAACCCTCGGGTTGGGATTCGCCCTCATTCTCTTCTGGGCTCCCTCGTCTGTCGAGGCCACATCAGTCACGATTCAAAACGTGACGGTCACATCCACCGTCGGTACCGACACGAGAACGTGGTGCATGATCGGCTGCGTCTTCAATTCGGGTGCGGGGAACCTGTGGGCAGCCTTTGCCAACACCGTGATCAACTCTCCCAGTACAGGTGGGGACCTATCGTTGGTTCTGACACAGAATCCCACTGCAGGCGTTCCAGGCTTCAACTTCGATACGAGCGAACATATCTTTGGCGATGGGACGGCGGATTCATGCGGCCGCGCTGGCGGCCTTGCCCCTTCCTGTGTGATGACGTTGAACATTCTCACGAACCTGTTCGGAGTGGTGTCGGTCCCGCTGCCATTGAACAACGCATTGAACAACGACAATGCCGATCCCAGCGGAGGGACGCATCAAGAAGCGAGGAACTGGAACACATCGGTCCTCAATCAGCCGGGTGGACTCCATGTGTGGATCGGCTACGCGGATAACGCTCACCAGGGTACGTGCGCCGATGCGACAGGGACAATAGCGTTGAACTGTCTGCCGGACAATCCATGGCAAACTTCACTCAACACGATCTTCGCCGGACAGGCGATCGCCGACGCTACGGGGGCCGAGTGTCTTCGCCCAGGCATTTCTTCTTGCTTCGATGCTGGTGCCATCCGGATCGAGTTGAACGATCCCACGACGTCGGCGATTCCAGAGCCTGCGTCGATGATGCTGGTCGCGACTGGCCTCGCGGGATTGATGGCTCGGCGTCGCAGCCGAGTGCGGAAAGAGCGCTGAACACGGGCGACCCCGAATGGTGACGCCGGCGGGGACCGCACCACCCGCCGACGTTGCCCGACACGAGCGTCAGGCGCCCGAGCGGTTCTCATTCGCAGCGCCGCCAAGGGTCGATCACCCGATTACCTCCCGAGCGCACACCGCGGTGCATCCAAGCTCGCTCGAGAAAATGACCGCTTTCCGCGATCGGTATCTGTCGGAGCGTGTCAAGGAGCGGCTACGCGTCCTGGATGTTGGCAGTCAGGACGTGAACGGCAGCTACCGTCAGATCTTCTCCGAACCGCTCTGGTCGTACACCGGCCTGGACATGACCGCCGGTCCCAACGTTGACATCGTTCTGCGCACACCGTACGTGTGGAACGAGGTGGCCAGCGAATCGGCAGACGTCGTCATTTCCGGCCAGGCGTTCGAGCACATCCAGTATTTCTGGATCACGATGCTGGAGATCGCACGTGTGCTCAAGACGGGGGGCATCTGCTGCATCCTTGCGCCGTCGAGTGGGCCCGAACATCGCCACCCCCTTGATTGCTGGCGTTTCTATCGTGACGGCATGGTCTCGCTCGCGCAGTTCGCGCAGCTGGAAACACTTGAGGCGGTGACGCAGTGGGACGACCTTGGGGATGCCGTGAGCGATGCCTGGCACGACTCAATGCTCGTGTGCCGAAAGCCAGATCGTGGGCCGTGGTTGAATCTCCAGAATCGCGTCAGGCGCTGGGTGCAGCATCGAGCGAACACGATCGGCCTGAGATAGTCCGCGGTATCTAGCGCGTCACTCCTGGAACGTGGGTTGTGGCATATCGATAACCCGCCTGACGCGCGGCGAACGGCAGCAGGCGCTCGAGTGCATGCAGGATCGTTCCGTCGATCGGCACGGGCTCCGTCGGATAGTCGCTCCAGTCCAGTCCGAGTGCGAGCAGCGGGCGCAACGCCTGCGTTCGCGCCCAGAACATGGTGCCGATAGGAAAGTCGAAGAATGGTGGCAGCGGCTCCACCATCCCCATCCGCGTCGCCAGGCGTTCAGCGATCTCCTGGTTGTCGTCCCAGTCCGACAGATTTGGATCGTCGGGAAAAACGATACCCAATGCCCCGTCTCTGGCGAAGCGACCGAGGATGAGATCCATCATGGGATGGCAATCTCCTATCAGGTGCTGCCACATGAACTCGCGCCACAAGTCGCCCATCGCCCCCTTGTCGATACCGAGACTGCGTTTGCCATGGACATGCCCGATCACGTCATAGTCGCGGAGCACGTCGTCCGCAAGCGCTGCCATCAGCGGGCCAACGTCGCGACCGCGATTCGGAACGAGACGGATCTGAACGCTCCCCCGATCGTAGCCGCGAGCGGCCTCCCCGATCACCCGTGCCTTGCGCTCGTCATCCGTCGTGAAGAACAGATCGCACGGCGCGCGGTTCACGCTCAGCCCGCGCAACAAGTCCGCTGCCAGCTCCGGATAGAAGAAATGGCCATGCAGAGCGACTTTCAGCTCGGCACCACCCGTCTCGCCGCTGTCGGCGGCTCCCGGCACGATCACCTCATGACACCACGCACCATCCGGCCTGCCGCTGCGAACGAAGTGCGCGAGCGGGTTGACGCCTGAGGCATCGTAGCGATCACGGTTCTCGTGCGCGTAGATCTGTGGGTGAAAGCCGACGCATGGGCGCCGGAACAAACCGTTCGACGAGGAATGGCGAAGCAGGCCCACGGCGAACCACCGTGCCAGGAACCCATTGATGGCCTCGTCCCTCGTCGAAGTCTGGCACTTCGGGTGTAAGTAGACGCTGGCGTCGAACAGCGGATCGTTACGCAACGTAGCGAAGTCTTCCTTTCGCTGTCGCATGATCTGTACGGCGTCGATTCCAAGCTCGTCCAGCCGACGTACGTACCGATCCGTGTCGAACGTCGCCTGGGCGATACGCCGGGTCGCTTCCCCGATCTCGATCCGCTCTCGCTCGTTGTCGGCCAGCCGGGCGATGACACCAGCCGCCGCGCCGACGTCGAGATACGGCACCACACATTGGCTGGCAAGGGCATCGGCGGCGAGCAGATCGGCCATGCCGGTCGCGCCCTCGAAGCACACCACCGGAATCGCACGCAAGGCAGCATCGATCGTCACATTCGGCAGCGGATCCAACCGCGAACTGAGAAAGAAGACGTCAGCCAGCGCATACGCCGGTTCCACGTCGGCGATGGCATCGATGATCGACGTGGTGTTGCCGAGCCCGGAGCGCTCGATTTGATCCGCGAGATAGCACGAGTAGGAAGGATCGTGGTCCGGCTGATATCCCCCGCCGATCCACACGAACCGCACCGGACGTTTCGGGCCGAGCCTGGCCACAGCGGCCGCGCACGAGAGAAACAGATCGACTCCCTTCCTCAGGTGCACCGTGCCGCACCCGAACACGACCAGTGCGTGTTCGCTGGTCTTCTGTCGACGCAGCTCGAGCAGCGCGCCGACAGTGGAGGCCGTTTCCCGAGCTCCCTCAGCGAGGGGGGCCGGACACGTCCCCTGAGGGAGCACGTGAACCGTGCGGCCTCGAAGCGTGGGATGTTCTCTCTGGGCCGCGCCGGCGACGATCGCTGCGGGGAACACGACGTGGGTCGACCAGTCGAGCGCCTGGCCCATGCTCCCGGCGGGGCGGGTATACGACGCGAACTCGTGCACCAGCGAGACCACCGGGATGTGAGCGTGTGCCAGCGCAGGCAGCACCATCCGCGTTTCGATGCTGTTCGCGATTGCGTAGAGCACGCGATAGGACGCGCACAGACGTGTCACCAGGTGCTTGGCTTCCACCTCGCACCACTCGGTGTGAGGGATCGGCCCGACCACGGCAGCGCAGCAGCTCTCGAACACGGGGAAGAGTTCGCCGGCGCCAAGCAGCACGGCGACGACGTTGTATTTCTGCTGTAACCGCAGTGCTATGTGGTACGCGATGATCGGCGCGCCGGTTCGAGACGCGTCGTGGGCGAAGAGCAGAATCGTCTCGCGCGCCGCATCCAGGCGTTGCCGATCGAAGGCCAGCGTCTCAGAGACGCTGATACCACGCCGCCCTTCCGCGCGGCCGTGAGCAAGGTAGTGATGGAACCTGTTGATCGCCGCTGCCGACAGATCGGGATTGCGATGTCGATAGTATTCGGGATCGAAGGCCGCTGATGGTGGGAGCCCCAGTTCCTCGCCCACCACGACGTAATGCACCGCTGGATCGAGGCCTTCGAGACCGCCTGCACGTGCCGCGTAGCCGACAGCATCGAATAGCGTGCTCGAGCCGACAACGTTCGCCGTCTCTTGCGCCTGCTCGCGCGAGGCATAGACCGACCATCCCGCCGCCCGCAGCATGAGAAAGGTCAGGGCCGGAGGCCCATCGAGTCCGGCGCTTCGGTAATACGGATAAAGAAAACTGCCCTCGAAATTCCGGCTTGGCTCGAGACCCGCACGCCAGCCGTGCAAGAGATAGTGCCTGGCCGCGTGTGTGCCGTCTTCCAGTCGGGCGGACGCACAATAGGCCGTGACGTCGAGCAGGCCGCTTTCCTCGAGCAACCTGCAATCGACGTCGCAGTCTTGATCGGAGCGGTACGTCCGATCGGTCACGATATCAAGCATGTCACCAGCGCCTGGGACCGCGCTCCGCAATGAAATCGAGCATGCTGGAAAGCAGGGTCTCGACGGTCCTAAGGTCGGAGGCCCAGTATCCGATGCTTGATGTACCGCCTGACCGGTTTTGGAATCATGTGCTTGACGGTCGCCAGGCGGTTCACGAGCGCCGTCAGCGCCGGATTCTGACGAAGGGCAGCCAACTCGCGTTGACACGCTGCGGTCGCCGTGATCTGTTGCCGAAGCAGTTGCGTCGCTCGCTCGCGCTGAGCGATCGCCTCAGATGTTTGATTGCGCGCACGGAGGAGCTGTTCCCCGAGCGCCACGACCTGGGCCGTGTCCTCTTCAGTGCTCGCGCGCGATGCATCGGCGGGGTCTCGTTGACGTGCGATCTCGGCTCGCGCCGACTCCAGTTCGTTCTTCAGGAGCGCAATGCGTTCCGTCGCCTTCTGAACGTCCATCTGACTGTGGCTGGTGGCGTCTGCCAGGCGCGCAAGCTCAGATCTGGCCTCGGCACACTGCTGCTGGAGCGCTCCGGCCGCTTCGGTCTGGCGTGCCGCCTCGGCGCGAGCTACGGAGAGTTCCCGCTGGAGTCCCGCCACGGCTTCGGCCTGGCGTGACGCCTCCGCTCGGGATGCGGAGAAGAGCTCCTGCTGAAGCCTCGCCGCAGCTTCGGCCTGCCGTGCCGCCTCGGCGCGAGAGGCGGAGAGTTCCTGCTGGAGCCTCTCGGCTTTCCCGACCTCGATGCGATACGCATCGGCAGTCTCGACAAGCCGAAGGATCTCCGCTCGCGCCGCGTCGAGCTCTTCCTCACTGGTCCGCACACGGCCGGCAATGCCTTCGGCCTGACGCAATGCGAATCGGTCGATGAGCGACGTGCCGAGCCTGGCGAAATATGAACGAATCCGGCTGATCGTGTCCGGATCCGAGCTTGCCAGCAGCGTCCGTAGAGAGACCGGCGGCCCTTCGCTGCCGACGTAGGCGAGGCCGAGGCCATGGGAATGCACGAACGCCAGCGTCGGATACCGCGCCGCAATCTCTTCTTCCCAGAACTGCCACACACCGAATCCTCGCTCACGCACGTTGATGTCGTGGAACAACACGACCCCGCGTGAGCTCATTTTCGGGAGCCAGTCCGAAAAATCTTTCGCGACCGCTTCATACGTGTGAAACCCGTCGATGTGCAGGAGATCGACGCTTCGGTCAGAGAAATAGGGTAAGGCGTCCTCGAACGTAGTCCGGATCAGCGTCGAGAATGAGCCATACAGCGGATCGTGATAGGAGCAGAGCTCCGAATACACGTCGTCGCCGTAATGATCGGAATGTTCATCGCCTCGCCAGTGGTCGATCCCATAACATTGCGCCGCGAGCTCGAGGGACTGCACCGCCTGCAGAAACGCACAATACGAATTGCCACTGTGCACGCCGAGCTCCACGACGACGCGCGGTCGCAGGGCTTCGACGAGCCACAAAGCAAAGGGGATGTGGCCAACCCACGGGGACGGCCACACGAGGCGTGCGGGGTATTGCAGCTCGACTCCGGTTGCGCTGCTGAACAAGAACCGTCGTTCGACTGAGCCCGCTTCGTCCCTGGTGGCGGTGCCCCGAGTCGGTGCGGCTTCCGACACAATCCGTGGAGGATCGACCGAGGAGTTGGCCAGTGTCGGCCGGCGATTCGAGTCCGCTTTGGCCTGACGCATGGCCAATTATGGCACGCCGCAAACGTGGAACTTCGGGCGGTGGTCAGGAAGGCGCCGGCGCGGATCGCGCGCGGGAGCGTCGCTATTCGCGATTGTGAACGACGATCGACACGCCGGGAAGCACTGTGACATTTCCGGCCTTATCGGTGGCCCGGATCAGTAGCTTGTGCAGGCCATCCCCATATCGTCTGGTATCAAGGGCGTAGGAGAAGCCAATCCGCTCTGGCGCGTGCGGATATACCGTCGCCACATCAGGCCGACGAAAGCCGTACGACGCGGTGCCGGCAGGCGACCCGTCGACCAGGACCTCCACGCGCGCGACGTCCACATCGTCGAAGACCCAGCCGCTCACTGGGACGACGTAGGTAACGGCCTCGTCGGCGAGCGGCGCGTCCAGCCAGCCGAAAGGCGGGAGCACGTCGCCCGGCGGTACCTGTGCGTCGTACATCGCCTCGATATCCTGCCGCGCTTCCCTGTAGTCGCCGGCGATGACATACACATCCCCTTCGAAAACAGTCCCCGGCCCAAACGTGAACGGGACGTGCGGCCGGAAGTAGTTGGCCCCCGAACCGAATTCGCCGGATGTTCCCGAAAGCTGAAGACCCGCCACCCAGGGATACTGCTGCGGTACGTAGACCGTCAGACCTACGCCCTCCTCGTTGACCAACGCCGCCCAGTGTTCAGGAACATATCGCATCGGTTGGGCCTGCCCTGGAGCCGTCAGCACGTCCGAGCTCACTGCACGACCGGTCCACGGCGACGTCCCGCTGTAGGACACGAAGCGCTTGTACTCCTGGTTCACCCACACCGCCGGGAACTCCTGCAGGGCGGACGCATGGGTGTCCGAATTGAGATGGGTGATTCGGTAATGAAGTCGCACCGCATAGCGATAGTCCGGCATGAAGGAAGCCGTCTGCTCGATCATCACGTCTGACGGGACCGGCCGGCCTGGTCCTCCACCTTTGTTGTCGGGGTACCACTCATAGGGTCGCGTGGCGATGTACACCGAGTCCGCCGTCACTCGTTTGGCGATGAGCGCATTGCCGAAGTGGTGAATGTCGCCGCCTTGCACCGGATCCCAGCCCCAAATGCCGTCGCAGCCGGAACACGCGTCGTACTTATCGTTCCCGTCGTACAGCGCTGCCTGGACTTGCCGTCCGGTGCAGTCGGCGTTGTTCACGAAGTTCCGCCCCCGCAGGCTCACCTCAACCAGCGTGCCGCCACAGCGGGGCTCCACACCGAACTGGATGACACCGTTGTCCAGGCGGATAACTGTTGAATCGAGCACAAACGTCTGGGGCGCTTCCGACAACATCAGGTTGTCTGCGCCCACTCCAGAACTGGCGATACCGTACACATACAGTGTGTGAGGAGAGCCATCCCAGTATTGGCTCGGAATCGGAAAGCGAAAACCGTGGGCTCCTGAGATGGGCTCAGTCTGCGGGATGTTCGCAGGAACGGCGGCGATGAACGTCCCGCCGTCACCGGCGGCGCCGTCCAGGTATACATGCACCTGGATCGAGAGCAAGGGACTACTTGAATCCTGGGCCCATCCAGAAGCGATTCCGCTCTGGTCGATTTCCACCAGCGCGCCCTTCACACCTTTGCTCGCTGCTGCGGCCGCTGTCACCACGATCGGCGCGCATGCCATGACACAGAGGAAGCAACGAAGAATACGGCCGGTCCGTGAACCCATCGCGGCGCGGAAGGGCAAGGCCGCCGCCATGCGCACAGACGTGATCTCCTGCGCCGATCTGAAGCGACACGAGGTACCGGAGCGGGCGTTTCACTTTCAAGAGGGGAGCTCGAGATCACGGATCTGACGTGGAACCGTTCGCGTTTCGTCTAGAGCGCGCGCGGAGTCGACCGGAGTGGCGATGTGGTCCGTATCTCAGGCAGGGCAGGCTGTCGTCGACGCGCGTGCCAGTTGCGCCTCGCGCACGGCATCGACCCAAGCCCCGGTGGAGCGCAGGTCCCTCGCCGTGACCTCACCGTCGCAGACCAGCACGCTGTGAGGCTGACACTCCCGAACGAGCGCTTCGTACCGGTCGAAATTATGCGGCCTCGAAACCACGACCGTGTCGTACAGAACGCTGGGCTCGCGCAAATGCGCCTCGAGCTCCCCGGGAATCGTCTCGATCCCGCGCAGCCCTAACTCCCGGAACGTATCACTGATACCGTGCGACGACCAGACGCTCACCGCGTATCCGGCCTCCGAGAGCTCGACGATCGCTTCCCGCATGCGGCCGAACCCGGAACCGATCGTTGGGTCGGGCAGCCGGTCGTCGATGACGAGCAAGCGACGCGGGCATCCGCGGGCGCGGAACGCCGCCCGGTTGACGGCAGCGGCCGATTCCGGGTTCGGCGGTTCGAATGCCGGAAGGACGTGCCCCCAGCGCTGTCGGAAGCGCCGCCTTTGATAACGGTGGAGGAAGAGCCTGAACCCGGGTTCCGAGCTGCCGCCCTCATGATGCCGCACCCGCGAGCGCGGCGCGCAGAGCACTCGATATCCCAGCGCGCGAATCGACAGACAGAGGTCAACGTCTTCGTAATACGCGGGAAAGTAGTCCTCGCAGAACCCGCCGACGGCATCCCACGCCTCACGCCGCACCAGGAGTGAGCACGCCGAGCAGTAGTCGACTTCGCGAACGAAGGAAACCGCCGGCGATTCCGGCGGCTCTCCCCTGCCGAGGCCCATCGTCGAACCGTCCTGCCAGATGATCGACCCCAGTTCCTGCACCGAACCATCAGGAAACAGGATACAACTGCCAACGGCTCCCACCCGGGGATCGAGATCGGCAATCTCCACCAGCGACTGCAACCATCCCGCCTCGACTTCAGTGTCGTCGTTGAGAAAGGCCAGATAGCGCCCGGTGCTGGCCGCCGCCCCCATGTTGCTGCCGGCGGCGAACCCGAGGTTGACGGGCGACTCGAGGACACGAACACGATGAACACGCGTCGCGCGCGCATCGAACATCGCACGCACATCATCGTCCGCGCCGTTGAGCAGAACGAGGATCTCGTGAGACACCGGATCCGGCAGCCGTGCCAGCGCCGCAAGGCAGCGCTCGAGGCGCTCCGGCCGATGCCGGGTCAGAACCACAATCGAGACGGTCGGCGGTCGATCCGCAGCACGAACCGCCGCTGCCGTCATCGCCGGCCTCGAAGCCGGGCCGTCCAGACACGTTTCAGCGCCGTGTGCAGGAATCCGACCTTCCTCGCCCACGCGTTGCAGCGATCCGCCAGCACGTAGCGAGGTTGAGCCAAGGTGTCGGCGACTGACACATGCAGCTGATGCAACTCGTGCTGGGCTCGTTCGAGCTGCCGGTGGACCTCGCGATTCGAAACAGCGAGGTCTGCGGCGCGCTTCGCTTCAGTGGCGTGTTCGGCAGTGAGATCGTCCAGCCTTTCGCGCGCGGCGCGAAGATCCTCGTGCGCCTGCTCGGATTGCGACACCTGCTGGCGCAGCGTCGCCAGGTAGGCATCTTTCACGAGCACATCGTCGCGCAAGAACCGTCGCTCAACCTGGCAACGCGCCAGCTCGGTGGTTGTCTTCGCGAGTTGTTCCTCGGATTGGCGATGCTCCAGCTCCAAACGCCGACAATCCTCGGTGACCGCCGCCACGGCTTCCGTCTCGAGGTCTCTCACCCGCTCTTGGAGCTGCCGACAATTCTGTTCAGCTCGATGGAGATGCTCAGTGAGCGTGCTCACCAGTCCCGGCATGTGCTCGACAGTCGGACCAACGGCGCCCGGCGCCACCGTCACCACGAACTGGTACGTATCCGCATCCGGCCCCGCCGTCGCACGGTCGATCGCCTCTCGTGGAAAGGCCGCGAGATCGACGGCAATCTCGGTTTCCTCCACCGAACGAACAACGCGGGCTTCATCGATCACGCGCACACCGGCGTGCCTGAGCAGATCGCCAAGGGAGGAGCGGTCGAAGAAATGAAGAAGGGTGTGGTCCGACGGCCCTCGTGAGCTCCGCGGGAGTGCTCCGGCCAGTAGCTGCAGTCGCACTGCGGCGTGCGCGACGTGCGTCACCGAAAGGATGATTCTCCCTCGAGGCGCGAGCAACGGCACGAGCCGACGAATGGCGGCAGCTGGATCGCGGAGATATTCGAGAACGTCGAGCAACAGGATCGCATCGACCCGATGGGCACCGAGAAAAGCGTCGAGATCCGCGGTTTCGACATCGCCGAGCAGGAAGCCATCACACCAAGGCTTGGTCAATCGTGTCGCGTCGGAATCGATGTCGATCCCCCAGACATGACAGCCGCGCGCAGCCAGCGCGCGGGCAACGGCACCAGTCCCCGAACCGACGTCGAGGACCGTGCTGCAAGGTGGGACAGACAGAACGGCCAACGACCGCGCGCTGTTGACGTCATCAAGGTCGACAGGCAGCGCTCCGCTCGGGACCGACCACGCGACCGTTGCACTCATCGCGTCAAATCATAATGCTTGATGGCGCCGCCTGATCCACTAGCGCTGGACGCGGCCAGAGGCGTCGCCCGCGGCCAGCGCGTCGACCTCAGCCACGGTGACGCGATTGAAGTCGCCGGGGATCGTCTGTTTGAGGGCGCTGGCCGCCACGGCGAACCGCAGCGCCGCATCGAGCGGGCGCCCGGCCAGCATCGAGTAAATCAGGCCCGCCGCGAAGCTGTCGCCGCCGCCGATGCGATCGACCAGCCGGACGACATAGCGCTGGCTCTGATGCATCGTCTTCGTGTTCGCATCCCACAGCACGGCGCTCCAGCCGTTGTCGCTCGCCGACAGGCTCTCGCGCAAGGTAATCGCGACCTGCGTCGGCCCGAACTCGCGCGTGACGCGCTCGGCCGCGGCACGATACCCCGCGACGTCCAGCGAGCCGCCCGTCACGTCCGCGCCCGCCACCGGCACGCCCAGCACCGCCTGCAGGTCTTCCTCGTTGGCGACGACGACGTCGACGTCGCGCATCAGCGGCCGCATCGTCGCCTGCGCCTGCGCCTCGGTCCACAGCTTCTTACGGTAGTTGAGGTCGACGCTGACGCGGGCGCCCGCCCGTTTGGCCGCGGCGATCGCGTGGCCAGTCGCCTCCGCGCAGTTCTTGCCGAGGGCGGGCGTAATACCGGTCACGTGAAACCACGAGGCGCCTTGCATCACGGCGTCCCAGGGCACCGCCGCCGGATCCAGTTCGCTGATCGAGGAGTGCGCGCGATCGTAGACCACCGTGGACGCGCGCTGGCTCGCGCCGCTTTCCGCGAAGTAGATTCCGACGCGATCGCCACCGCGCAGCACGTGCGTCGTCTCGATCCCCTCCGTCCGCAGCGCTCGCAGCGCCGACTCGCCAATCGCGTGCTTCGGCAGGCGCGTCACGTAGCGGCTGGTCAGCCCGAAGTGCGCGAGGCTGGCTGCCACGTTGGCTTCGCCGCCGCCGAAAATCGCCGACAGCACGGGCGACTGGAAGAAGCGCTCGAACCCCGGCGGGCTCAGGCGCAGCATGATTTCGCCGAAGGTGACAACGGTGTGAGCCATGGATGGACCGACTATCTCGCGGACGCCACGGTCGCAACGACACGCCGCGCGTTGGCCGTGATCGTGTCGAAGCGGCCGTCCTCGATCGCCTTGGCGTCGAGCAGCGCCGACCCGATTCCGACCGCGACGGCGCCGGCGCGAATCCAGTCGTGCGCGTTGTCGAGCGAGACGCCGCCGGTCGGCATCAGCTTCACCTGCGGCAGCGGCGCGCGCACGTCCTTGATGAACTGCGGGCCCAGCGACGTCGCCGGAAACACCTTGATGATGTCGGCGCCGAGCTCGTGCGCCGCGAAAATCTCCGTCGGCGAGAAGCAGCCAGGCATCGCCGCCACGTCGCGTTCGTGGCAGGCGGCAATCACCGCCGGCTGGAACACCGGCGAGACCACGTAGGTCGCCCCGGCATCGATCACCGCCCGCGCGGTTTCGGCGGAGGTGACGGTCCCCGCTCCCAGCAGGAATCCGGACGGCATCGTCGGCGCAAGCTCCCGAATCAGTCCAACCGCCCCCGGCACCGTCATCGTCACCTCGAGCGCGCGCACGCCGCCTTCGACAAGCGCATCGACGACTGCCCGCAGCTTCGCCGGGTCTTTGATTCGAATCACCGCCACGACGCCGAGCTGCTGGACCTGCTCGACCACCGCCGCGCGTCTTGTTTTCACCGTGCTCATCGGCGCTTCTCCTGCCTTCTAACCTCTAACTTTTGACTTTAGCTTTCAACTTTTGACTTTTAAGTTTTAACTTTTAACTTTTAAAATCTACCGACCCATCCACCCACCGTCGACGACGAGCACGTGACCGTGCACGTAGTCTGACGCCTGGGACGCCAGAAACACGACAGCACCGTCCAGATCCTCCGGCTCGCCCCATCGTCCTGCCGGAATCCGATCCTGAATCTGCCGGCTCCGCGCCTCGTCGTCCTGGAGGGCGCGCGTGTTGTCGGTCCGAATGTATCCCGGCGCGATCGCGTTGACGTTGACGCCTCGGCCGGCCCACTCGTTGGCGAGCGCCTTGGTCAACTGCGCCACCGCGCCCTTCGCGGCGGCGTAGGCCGGCACGCGGATGCCGCCCTGAAACGACAGCACCGACGCGATGTTGATGATCTTACCGCTGCCGCGATCGAGCATGTGCCGGCCGGCGTCGCGGCTCAATCGAAAGACGCTGGAGAGATCGACCTCGAGCACGGTGTCCCAGTCGTCGTCGCTGAAGTCGCGCGCGTCGGCGCGGCGGATCATCCCGGCGTTGTTGACCAGCACGTCGAGACGGCCAAACCGTTCGAGCGTGCGCGGCACCAGCGACGCCGTCTCGGTGCGGATCGCGAGGTCGGCCACCAACGACGCCGTCCGCACGCCGTGCTCCGACGCGATGGCGGCCGCGAGATCGGCGGGCTCGAGACGGCTGGCGTGCAACGCGACGTGGGCGCCGGCCCGAGCCAGGGCCCGCGCCATGCTGGCGCCGAGGCCGCGGGAGGCGCCGGTCACGAGCGCCACGCGGCCGCTGAGATCGAACGGTGTCACCGTCGACGCCTTCGATCGCAGCCACGAAAGCACGGTTCGACACGCTCACCGCAGGCGCCCGCCCTGAGCGAAGTCGAAGGGTGTTTTCGTGTTTTCGTGGCGATCAACGGATGAGAGGTCATCGCCACCGCTTCACTAGAACACCACCTTCATCGCGATCTGGATGTCGCGCGGCAGGTTCGTCTGGCTCGTCACCTTGCCGAAATCGGCGTTGGTCGGATCGGTATTCGGGTTCGCGTACACCGCGCGATTGAAGGCGTTGAGCAGCTCGATGTGGAACTGTCCGCGGACCCGGTCGCTGAGACGGACCTGTTTGATGATCGAGATGTCCCACAGGTTCAGCTTCGGGCTGCGCAGGCCGTCGGTCTTCGACGGGAAGTAGCGCACGTTGTTCGCCAGCCGGATGCGTGTGTCGGCACGCTGCTTGACCGGATCGTCCACGCCGTTGGTCTGAGCCGCGGCGTCGTGGAAGTAGAAGCCGCTGATGTCGAACACCGGGTTGTTGGTGTCGCCCGAGTAGTCGGTCTTCAGGCTCGCCGCGTCGCCATTGAAGTAGACGTTGCGGGCATTCAAGTCAATCGGCTGCCCGCTCTGCAGCTGTCCGATCGCCTGCAGGCTCCAGCCGCCGATGAAGGCATCCGTGAACCGGTTCGCGTTCGCGGCAAACGCCCGCCCGTGGCCGAACGGCAGTTCCAGGATCCCGCTGATGGTGACGCGGTGCGGGACGTCGGACGCCGACGGTCGATCTTCGTAGGTCGTATCGTACGGATTCAGCTGGAACACCTGTTCTCTGAATCGCGACCAGGTATACGCGGCCAGCAGCGTGTAGCCCTTCGTGAACCGCTTCTCTACCTTGAACTGCGCCGAACGATAGCTGCTGGTGCCGTTGTCGTCGAAGGTTCGCACGTTGCCGAACTGCGGGAACGGGCGCAGCAGCTGCGAGCGGGCGACGGTCGCGGCGTTGAAGGCGGTGCCCGGCAGCAGTCCGCGGAATGGATTCGGGACGAGCGCCGCCAGGAAATCGATGTTCGCCTGATCGCGCACGCGGCTGCTCGAGAGGTACTGCTGCGGCGTGGCGTTCATCTCGATCTCCCCCGCCTGGCCACCGCCGCCCGTCGTCAGGTTCCACCCGTGGCTGCCGGTGAAGCCGCCCTCGATCAGCCACTGGTTCGGCAGCTCGCGCTGCACGCTGATCAGATAGCGCGTGTTCTGCGCGTTCTTGAAGTCGAGTGGCACGAACCGCGTCCCCGAAGCGTTGTTCAAATCCTGTCCGAGGAAGGTGTCGGCGCCGCGCGACGCGCCCGCCGGTGCGACGACCCCGCTCGGAAGCTGATTCGCCAGCGTCGAGTTGAACGTCAGGCCGAGATCGTTGGATGGCACGATCGTGGTGGTCTGCGAGAACCCGGGCTGGAAGTTGCCGGAAATGATGAAGGGGACGGTGTAGACGCCGAGTCCGCCCCGGACCACCGTCGTCTCATTCAGTTTGTAGGCGACGCCGAGACGCGGCTGGACGTTGTTCTTGTCGGCGTTCCAGAATCCAGGATTCGCATCCGAGGCGAACTGCAGCCCGCCGCGCACGCTGAACGCGGACGGCGCGATCTGAGGAATCGGGCTGGCGGCGTACGCCGTCTTGACGGCGGCTTCGATGCCGATCGCGGCCGACGGATCGAAGCCGCGCACGTTTCGATTCTCCGAATCGCGGGTCGCGCCTTCGTACTCGTAGCGCAGGCCCAGGTTCAGCGTCAGCCGATCGGAGATCTTCCAGTCGTCCTGCACGAACAGGCCGTGGTACGGCGTGATGTTCAAACGCGCCGCATTGATGTCGATCGTGCCGGCGGTCGGAAAGCCGAGCATGAACGTGGCGAGATCCTGTCCGAACGTACCGGTGGAGTTGTCCTGCTGGCGCGTGAAGGCGTTGGCGTTGCGAAACACGTATTCACCCGCCTGCGCACCGGGATTCGTGCCGAGCTCCCGGTATTGGCGGAAGTCGTAGCCGGTCCGCAGCGAGTGGCTGCCAAAAATCCGCGTCAGCGTCGGCTGGAACGAGTAGATGGTGTGGTTGGTGACCGTCGACAGGTTCTCGCCCACGTCCGAGAACTGATCGAGATCGAAGTGCGGAAAATACTTGGCGCCACCGAACAGGCCGGCCACCGCCGACGAGAACCCGAGCGTCGCCGGATCGAAGATCCCTTCGTGCTGCCGGACGTTCGGCTCCTTGAAACGCTGCCACCCGGCGCGCACGTCAAGCAGCGTGCTCGACGTCATGGTATAGACGTGGTCGTAGGTGACGCCGTCGTTGGTCCGGAAGAGGAAATTGCCGTTCGGGATGATCCCGTTGACCTCGCCGTAGATGGCGTTGCGGGACTCGCGGCGATCGTTGCGCGTGTAGCGCACGAACAGCTGCTGCTTGTCGGTCAGCCGGTGATCGACGCGCGTCGACGTCGAGTAGAACGTGTCGTCGCGGGGATTGACGTAGAAGAAGTTGTTCCGCCCCTGATTGTCCGCCGCCTGATTCGGCAGCGGATAGAACTTCAGCGCGGCGGCCGCGATCGGGTTGATGCGATTCGCCGGGATGATGTTCCCGGGAAACGGCTGCCGCACGACACGGGCGCCGACCTGGGTGGCGGTGGCCGGATCGTAGATGATGGTTCCCTGCGCCAGCAGCGCGGAGAAGTCGCCGTTGCGCATCGCCTGCGTCGGCACCGTCTGCGGCAGCGGCTCGGGGAACGTGTCGTAGAGCCACTCCACCGCTTCGAAGAAGAAGGTGCGGTTCGAGCGCAGCGGCCCGCCGAGGTAGCCGCCCGGCCGGTTGTACTTCAGGTCCGGCTTCGCGGCGCCGGTCTTGTTGACGAAGAAGTCCGTGGCCGACAGCTCGTCGCGGCGCAGGTAGTAATAGCCCTCGCCCTTCAGGCTGTTGGTGCCGCTCTTGAGCGTCACGTTCACCACCGCGCCGGCGGTGTGGCCGTCGCCGGCGTCGAAGGTGGCCGTCCCGACCTTGAACTGCTGCACCGCGCCGGCCGGCGGCACGAACGCGACCCGCCGCCCGCTCGTCATGTTGGGCGATCCGTCGAGCGTGAACTCGTTGCCCCCGCTCGCCCCGTCGGCGTTGATCCCCGACGTGCCGGCGTTGTCGAACGGCCGGGAAAACTTCAAGTCGCCGGTGAACGCGACACCGGGCACGAGCCGCGACAGCACGAACGGGTTGCCGTCCGACAGCGGCATCATCGAGATGCGCTTCTCGTCGATGACCTGACCCGCCGAGGCCGACCCCATCTCGAGCAGCGGCGATAGCGCCGTCACCAGCACGGTCTCCTCGAGCTGGCCGACTTCCATACTGAGATCGACGACGAGGCGATCGCCGATCCGCACTTCGAGCCCCTCGCGCACCGATTTCTTGAATCCCGAGAGCTCCGCCGCCACCGTGTAGGCGCCGGGGGTCAGATACGGAATCGTGAACAGCCCCTCACCGGTGGTCACCGTGGTGGAGCTGACGTTGGTCGCCACATTCGTCGCGGTGACCGTGACGCCCGGCAGCACGCCGCCGGACTTGTCGTTGACCCGGCCCGTGATGGCGCCGCGGAATTCCTGCGCGGCCGCCGTGGCCGCGATCGCGAGCGCGATCGCGAGCGCCGCAAACGTTTTCATCGCATCCTCCTGACAACACTTGCAACGATTACAGTTCAACCGGACGATCGGTACGCGCGGACGTATAGATGGCTTCGATCAGCGCGACGCTCGCGCGTCCGCCGCGGCCATCGCAGCACGGCGCCGTGCGCTGCGCCACGGCGCGGAGAAAATCCTCGAACACGCGCTGGTGCGCCGACGCGTCGGCGACGATCGGCGACGCCGCGCTCACCGTCGCGCCGGCTCCCGGCGGCACCGGCTTGTCCGCCTCGGCCGCGTCGTGCAGATCGACGGCCGCCAAGGTGTCGCCGTCGAGGATCACGGTGCCGTTCGAGCCGGTCAGCTCGAGCCGCCGCGAGTACCCCGGAAACGCCGACGTCGCGGCTTCGAGCGTGCCCAGCGCCCCGTTCTCGAACTCCAGCACGGCGACCGCCGTGTCCTCGACCTCGATCTGGTGCAGCTTCGCGGCAGCCTTCGCATACACGCGCCGCACCCCCCCGAACAGCCACAGCAGCAGATCGACCGTGTGCACGCCCTGGTTGATCAGCGCGCCGCCGCCGTCGAGCGACCGCGTCCCGCGCCACCGCGAGTCCCGGTAGTACGATGGCGCGCGGTACCACTTCACGGCCGCCGTGGCCAGAATCGGCGACCCGAGGCGGCCGCCGTCGACGAGCGCTTTCAGACGCTGGACATCGGGCTTCAGCCGATCCTGAAAGATCACGCCGAGCGTCACGCCGGCGCGCGCCGCTTCCGCAATCAGCGCATCTGTCCGCGCCGTCGTCACGTCGAGCGGCTTCTCGACGAGGACGTGCAGTCCCTGTCTGGCCGCCGCGATCCCCTGGTCGGCGTGCAGCCCCGACGGGCTGCCAATCGCCACCATCTCCAGCGGCCGATGCGACAGCAGAGCATCGAGCGTCTCGTAGGCCACGGCGCCGTGCCGCGCGGCGAGACGCTGCGCGTGCTCGAGCGTGGGCGCATGGACCGCCGCCACGGCGACGCCCGGAATCGCTGTGGCCGCGCGTGCGTGAGTGTCGCTGATGTTGCCGGCGCCGATGAGGCCGATGTTAATCATGAGGGAGAAATTAGGAAGATTCCTAATTCCTCATTTCGCAAACGCGCGGAACTCGGCTTCGATACGTTCGGCCGGCGCCTTGGCGTCGACGACCAGAATCCGGTAGCGGAACGTGGCCGACGCGCCCGGTTCCAGTGTGAAGTTCATCGTCTCGCGCCCCTCGCTGAACACTTTCTGTCCAAGGGGATTCGCGGCGAAGAGCCCATAGCCGCGCGCGTGCCAATAGGTCGGGAATCCCGGGTTCTTCGGGTGGTCGATCATCGCAATCGTGATCGGTTGCGTGCCGATGTTGCCGGCGAGCAGCGTCCACCGGCCGCGCGTGCCCCAGACCGCGTCGCCTTTCTTGCCCTCGCTGCTCAAGTACTCGCCGGTGACACCGGTGTTGTCCATCACCGGCACTGGCGTGGCGCGGCCGGCGACGTCCGTGAAAACCAGCGGCTCGTTCGAGGGCTGCTCGAGCTGCCGGGCCACGCGCATGCCGAGCATGCCGTCTTTCGCGTCGGTGAACACGACGCGTTCCCCAGCCGCCGTCAGCGTCGCCGTCCGATCGATCGTCCGGGTCGTCGCATCGCCGGCGAATACGAATTGCGTCCGCTCGCGCAGCAGGACCTTGCCGTCGGGCGTGACCCAGTCGGATTCGGTGTCGAGCTCGCCGCGCTCGGCGCCGCCTGTGGCGGACACGATCCGCCGGTGGAGGATCGTCCCCATCTTCGATCGCTCCGCCGGCTTGATCTCGTCGGAGTTGTTCCAGAAATCGAGTCCGTTCACCACCTCGTAGTTGAACCACAAGCCGACGTGGTGCGGGTGATCGACGCGCTCGCCGGCGCGAGGCGCGAGCGGCCACCCGCGCGTGACGATCGTGCCGCTGGCGCTGCGAATCGGATCCAGCACCGCTTTCTTGACGCGCTCCGGCCAGATGTACGACGTGAACGGCTTGCCGCCGACGGTGACGTCGACGCGCCGGGCACCTTCGTTCGGCGTCACGGCGACCGCCTGCGGCCCGACGGTGTCAGCTCGAATTGGTCCACGAAGCTTGGTGGACGCCACCATCGCGACGACGATGACGGCCAGAACGATGACGACGCGCGATCCGTTCATCTGCTAGTCCCCTAGGTCCAGGCGCCGGCTTTTTGCAGCAGCCCCTTCATGCCCGCGAAGCTCTGACGCGTTGACTCCTCAGGAGTGCCTGCGCCGCGCCAGTGCGTTTCGAGCGTGACGGCATGGCGATAGCCGTCGGCCTTCAACGCACGGAACTGTCCCGCCCAGTCGATGACACCGGTCCCCATCGCCTTCCAGATCCACTTGCCGTTCGCGTCCTTCACCGCGTCCTTGCAGTGCACGTGACCGATGCGCCCCTTCGCGATCTTCTCGTATCCGCCAGGAAACGGCGACTCGTCGCGGAACTGCGCGTTCCCGGGATCCCAGGTGATCGCGAGCGCCTTGTCCGGAATCGCCGCGAGCAGCCGTCCGGCCTCGGCGCCGGTCGCGGTGTTGCAGGCGTATTCGTTCTCGAGCACCAGCGTGACACCGCGCTTGGCCGCCTTGGCCGCCGCCGCGCGGACGACATCGTCGATGGCGGCGCGGTGCGGTTTCTGATCCTCGAGCCGCCAGAAATCGAAAATGCGAATCCGATCGGTGTTGAAGGCCTTGGCGAGCTCGAAGGCGTGGTCGAGAAGCTGGTCCTGATCCTTGTAGGTGAAGTCCGCGCCGAACTCGTCGCGCTTCGGGCTGAACGGCGACCGCGGCGCGCCCGGCCAGTCGACCTTGAAGATCGGCGTCGCGAGACAGGCGACGCGGAGCTTGAAGCGCTCGAGGACACGCTGGACGTCCGCAATCTGCGCGGCATCCCACTTCATCAGGTTCTTGCCGCCGACCTCACGGAGGTCGACGAGCCCCATGCCGAATTCCTTGGCCGCGACCTCGCAGGCGTGGCCGAAATCCTGCGAGATTTCATCGGTCAGGACGGACAGGTTGAACGTGGACGTGGCGGCGCGGAGGTAGCGCGGCGTCGCCGCGGCGGCGCCGAACGCCGCAAGGAAGGTGCGTCTGTTGATCATGAGAGAAACCTTATCGCAATTTGCGTGCGGCGGGACCGGTCACGTAGAGTCACAGGACTATCCAATTGCGGAGCGGAGATTACAATTGGAACGTCCACCTTGGCAACAGCCGGCGCGCTGCCGTGCCGACTCGTTGCCAACGGACCGACGCGACCTATAATTGGTCAATCCAATCATGATCGTGGACATCCAGCAGTCTCATCCGAACGACAGCGCCGCCGCTGTGGTGGCGCACGTCCGGCAGCTGATCGACAGCGGCAGCCTCGGCCCCGGCGCCCGCCTGCCGCCGGAACGCGACCTCGCCCGCGAGGTGGGTGTCAGCCGCCCGACGGTGCGCGCGGGGCTGCGGACGCTCGCCGCCCTCGGCGTCGTCCGATCGCGCCGCGGATCGGGCACTTACATTCCGGACGGACCGCCGACGCTTGGCGCCGACGCGCTCAGCTTTCTGGCCGCGCTGCACAAGTTCACCGTTGACGACGTGTACGAGGCGCGGCGCATTCTCGAGGTCGGCGCCGCCGGTCTGGCGGCCGAGCGCGCGACGCCCGATCAGCTGGCGACGCTCGCCGACGAGGTCGCCGGCCTGTTCGCGTCGTTGAGCGAGCGGCAGGTGTTCCTGGTCCACGACATCAACTTTCACCGCAGCATCGCCGCGGCATCGGGTAACCCGATCGTCGCCTCGCTCGTCGAGATGGTGTCGCTGCTCTACTACGAGCGGCGGCGCGCGACGGCCGAACGCGCCGTCGATCGCGACCTGCGCGACGCCGCCGATTCGCACCGCCAGATCTATCAGGCGGTGCGCGCGCGCGACGTCGACGCCGCGCGCCGCGCAATGGACGAACACCTCCTCCGCTCGCGCTCGTATCAGGCGAAAGAGACACAAGCATCGACGATCAAGTCGTCGCGCCTCGTCCGCCGCACCGCCGACCGGAGCGCCGAGCGCGAAGGCGGGCTTGTCCACCGTAGCGCTCCGCCAGAAGGTGGGCTTGTCCACCGTAGCGCGCCGCGCGAAGGTGGGCTTGTCCACCGTAGCGCTCCTCGCGAAGGCGGGCTTGTCCACCGTAGCGCTCCGCGCGAAGGTGGACAGAAACGGACCGCGAAATGACCTCGCGCCTCTTCGACCTCACGGGACGGACGGCGGTGGTCGTTGGCGGCACGACCGGCATCGGTCACGCGCTCGCCCTGGGGCTGGCCGACGCCGGTGCTGACGTCGTCGTCACCGGCCGGCGGCGCGACATCGTGGACCGCGTGGCTGGGGAAATCGAGGCGCGCGGCCGGCGGACACTGCGTCATCCGGCCGACGTCGGCGACCTGGCGTCGCTGCGCGCGCTGCGCGACGCGTGCCTCGCCGCGTTTCAACATGTCGACATCGTCGTCGCCGCGGCTGGCACCACCAAACGCGTGCCGACGCTCGAGATGACGGAAGGCGACTGGGGCCAGATTCTCGACACCAACCTGACCGGCATGTTTCGCACCTATCAGGTGTTCGCGCCGCCGATGATCGCGCGCGGCTCGGGCCGTCTCATCGGCATCGCGTCGCTCGCGTCGTACGTCGGGCTACTCGAGGTCGCGGCGTACACCGCGAGCAAGGCCGGCGTGGCCGGCCTGACGCGAGCGCTCGCGGTCGAGTGGGCGCGCCACGGCATCACGGTCAACGCGATCGCGCCTGGCGTTTTCGAGACCGACTTGAACCGCGAGCTCTTGAAAGGTCCGCGCGGACAGGAATTCCTCACGCGGACGCCGATGAAGCGCTTCGGGCGCGTCGAAGAGCTGGTGGGCGCCGCGGTCTATCTCGCATCGGACGCGGCGACGTTCGTCACCGGACAGCTGCTGGCCGTCGACGGCGGACTGCTCGGAAGCGGAGTGAATCAGTGAACGCGGTGCTCATCATCAGCGAGCGCGACAACGTGGCGACCGCGCTCGAACCGATCGACCAGGGGCGGGAGCTGCACGCCGGCGCGTGGACGGTGATCGCGGCGGAAGCGATTCCACGCGGGCACAAAGTTGCGGTATGCGCGATTCGCGCGGGCGAGGCGGTCGTCAAGTACGGCAGCCCGATCGGGACGGCATCGGCCGATATCGCCGCCGGCGCGCACGTGCACACGCACAACGTGGCGAGCGCCCGCGGACGTGGCGAACTCGCG
>Ga0193696_1000212_pt1 | contig 22748 bp, 27 predicted proteins | sample L3m1metaG_FD_145074 | JGI IMG/M metagenome (GOLD analysis project Ga0193696, IMG submission 145074) | Soil microbial communities from a riparian zone of the East river system, Colorado, United States - L3m1 | ecosystem: Environmental > Terrestrial > Soil > Riparian zone | place: USA: East River... | reverse complement strand
CGAACACCTCGTCGACTGCGTGCTCCAGTTCGAGGGCGACCGCTACCACGAGCACCGGGTCCTGCGTGCCTCGAAGAACCGCTTCGGCTCGACGAACGAGCTCGCGGTCTTCGAGATGACGGGGACAGGCCTGGTCGGTGTGCCGGAGCCGTCGGAGCTCTTCGGCCGCACCGTCGAGGGCGAGATCGGCGCCGCTGTCGGCTGCGTCCTCGAAGGCTCGAGGCCGCTGCTGCTCGAGATCCAGGCGCTCGTCGCCCCGACCGACCTCGCGATGCCGCGCCGCGTCGGCACCGGCGTCGACCCCAAGCGCCTGGCGATGATCGTCGCCGTCCTCTCGCGGCACGCTCGGATCGCGCTCGGCCAGGCCGACGTCTTCGTCAACGTCGCCGGCGGCGTCCGAATCGACGAGCCCGGCGCCGACCTTGCAATCGCGCTGGCGATCGTCTCCGCTGCCAAGGGCGCGCCGGTCAAGCCCAAGGTCGCGGCGTTCGGCGAGGTCGGCCTCACCGGCCGGCTCCGGCCGGCGACCCAGTCCGAGCGCAGGCTCGAGGAGTGCGCCAAGCTCGGGCTGGTCGCAGCAGTCGCCCCGGCCGGCACGACCACGCGTGGCAAACTGCACGTGCTGGAAGCCGAGACGCTGAGCCAGGCTGCAAAGGCGGGGATCGATGCAGAGCGAGCCGAGCCAGGATAGGACCGACGCGCGGACCCCGCCTCCGCTGGGGATCGTCCGCCATCCGACCCAGCACGACCCACGCCTCGACTCGAAGATTCTCGCCGCCGTCGGCCGCATCGCACCAGGGACCGAGCTGCGCTCGGCGATCGACGACATCATCCGCTCGCGCGAGGGCGCCCTGATCGTGATCGGCGAGCCGAACGAGCTCGCGTTCCTGTTCAGCGGCGGAATCAAGCTCGAGGTGCCGTTCACGCCGCAGCTGCTCTACGAGCTGGCGAAGATGGACGGCGCGATCATCGTCAATGCCGGTTGCACGAAGCTCGCGTACGCGAACGTGCAGCTGATGCCCGACCCGACGATCGCATCGAACGAGACGGGCACGCGGCATCGCACCGCCGAGCGCGTCGCGAGGCAGACCGAAGCACTCGTGATCTCGATCTCGCAGCAGCGCGAGACAGTGACGGTCTTCGTCGGCCAGAGCCGCTACCAGCTCCAACCGATCGCCGACGTGCTCGGCAAGACGAACCAGGCGCTCGCGACACTCGAGACCTATCGCGCCCGGCTCGAGCAGGTGCTGACGCGGCTGACCGCGCTCGAGTTCCAGAACGCGGTCATGCTCGACGACGTGCTCGTCGTCCTGCAGCGGGCCGAGCTGACGACGCGCATGGCCGAGGAGGTCGAGCGCGCCTGCGTCGAGCTCGGCGAGGAGGGGCGGCTGATCCGGATGCAGCTCGAGGAGCTCGTGGCCGACGTGCCCGACGAGAAGGCGGCGCTCGTCTACGACTACCACGCCGAGGGCGGCGCGGTCCGGACGCAGGAGGGCCTCGAGGCGCTTGCCGGGCTGCCCTACAACCAGCTGCTCGAGTTCGAGTTGCTCGCCGTGCTCGGCTATCCGGCGAGCGTCAACCCGCTCGACCACTCGGTCTCGCCGCGCGGCTACCGCGTCCTCTCGCACATCCCGCGGCTTCCGGACGGGGTGGTCAAGCGCGTGGTCGCGAGCCTGGACGGGCTGGACGGGGTCGTGCGCGCCTCGCAGCGCGAGCTCGAGGCGGTCGAGGGCGTCGGGACGGTCCGCGCTCGCGAGATCAGGGAGGGCCTGCGGCGGCTCCAGGAGCACAACCTGGTCGACCGCTACCTCCAAATCTAGCCCTGAGCGGGGCTTTTGCCGAAAAAGGGGCCGTTTCCAGCGATTTTTGCTAGACTGTGTGAGCTTGCCGGCGGAAGCGTCACCCGCCGGCTTCGTTGCGGATAAGCCAACTTCGAACGGGGAGGCACGGCGTTGTACAAGGTCGGCGACAAGGTGGTGTACCCACATCACGGGGCAGGAACGGTCGTCAAGAAGGAGACGCGCGAGGTGCTGGGAGAGAAGCGCGAGTACCTGACGATCAAGATTCTTCACAACGACATGACGGTGAACGTCCCAGCCGACAATGCCGACCGGGTCGGGCTGCGGAAGGTGATCGACGAGCAGATGGTCTCGAAGGTGCTGAAGGCGCTGACGGGCAGCGGCACGACGATGCCGAAGAACTGGAACCGCCGCTTCAAGCACAACCGCGACAAGATGAAGACCGGCGACATCTTCGAGCTCGCCGAGGTCGTGCGGAACCTTTCGCTCCGCGACCACGAGAAGGGCCTCTCCACGGGCGAGAAGCAGATGTTCGTGAAGGCGAAGAAGATCCTCGCCTCCGAGCTGATGTACGCCAAGGAGATGGACGAGGACGAAGCGGCCGAATGGCTCGACGGCGTTCTCGCGCGCGGCGGCAAGAAGAAGAAGCCGACCGCGAAGGTCGCCGCTACCGCCTAAGCTCATTTCGTGTCGGTCTGGGCCGTCCTCGCTGCGGCAGGTCGCGGCGAGCGGCTCGGCTCCGACCGGCCGAAGGCATTTGCGCGCCTCGGCGGCCGTCCGCTCCTGGCCGAGTCGCTGGAGCGGCTCGAGGAGTCCGGCTGGATCGACGCGATCGTGATCGCGGCGCCGCCGGATTGGGAGGAGCCGTCGATCCTCGTTGCCGAGGAGATCGCCGCGACGAAGGTCAGCTCCGCCGTCACGGGCGGCGAGTCGCGCTCGGAGTCGGTGCGGCTCGCGCTCGAGGAGGTGCCCGAAGACGCCGCGGTTGTCTTGGTACATGACGCCGCGCGCCCGCTGCTGCCCCAGCAGGTGATCGAGCGGGTGCTGGCGCCGTTGTCGGAGGGCTGGGACGGCGTCGTGCCGGCGGTGCCGCTGGCGGACACTGTCAAGCGTGTAGAGGGCGACCGGGTGATCGAGACGCTGTCGCGCGAGGACCTGGTCGCCGTGCAGACGCCTCAGGCCTTTCTGGCCGACACGCTCCGCCGCGCCGTCAGCGGCGACGTCTCGTCGGCGACGGACTGCGCCTCGCTGGTCGAGGCCCAGGGCGGGCGCGTGAAGGTGGTCGACGGCGATCCGCGGCTGCTGAAGGTGACCGACGCCGACGACCTGGCGCTCGTGGAAAGCTGGCTCGAATGAGAGTCGGCCTGGGCGTCGACGCGCACGCGCTGGTCGAGGGCGTGCCGCTCGTCCTCGGCGGGGTCGAGGTCGACTCGCCGCGCGGGCTTGCCGGTCACTCCGACGGCGACGTGATCGCGCACGCGCTGACCGACGCCGTGCTCGGGGCGGGCGGGTTGGGCGACATCGGCTCGCTCTTCCCCTCGGACGCTGCAGAGTGGGAGGGCGCTTCGTCGCTCGACCTGCTCTCGCGCGCCTACGCGCAGGTGCGCGAGGCAGGATTCGAGCTCGTGAACGCGGACTGCGTGCTCGTCGGCGAGGAGCCGAGGATCGCGCCGTTGCGGGAGGGGATGCGGGCCAAGCTCGCCGAGGCGATGGGCGTGGAGGTCGACCGCGTGAACGTGCGCGCTACGACCACGGACAAGCTCGGATTCACCGGCCGCGGTGAAGGGCTGGCGGCGCTCGCGGTCGCGCTGGTCGAATGAAGATCGTCCAGGTCGATCCGGAGATCCGCCGTAGCGACGAGTTCCGGCAGGTACTGCAGCGCGCGTGGCCGGAAATCGTCATGCACGACGAGATCACGAATGCCAACTGGGGCCGGCTCTACGAGGAGCGGCCGGAGTTTCAGTTCGCGCTGGTCGAGGACGGTCGCATGCTTGCCGAGGGCAACTCGATCCCGGTCGCCGGGATGCCGGCCGCCTGGCGCGACGCGATGCGCGACGGCTTCGACGCGGACGACCCCGACCGCCTCTGCGCGATCGCGATCCTGATCGACCCTGACGTCCAGCAGCGCGGGCTCTCGCGGAAGATGCTCGAGCACATGCGCGGCCTCGCGCACGACCGCGGCTGGGAGCTGGTTGCGCCGGTCCGGCCGACGCTCAAGCACCGCTACCCGCTGACGCCGATCGAGCGCTACGTCGAGTGGCGGCGCGAGGACGGCCTGCTCTTCGACCCGTGGCTGCGCGCGCACGAGCGGCTCGGCGCCGAGCTGATCGGCATCGCACCCGATTCACTCGTCTCGGAGGGGACAGTGGCCGAGCTGGAGGAGTGGTGCGGGCTCGAGTTCCCCGAGACCGGGAGCTACGTGGTCGACGGCGCGCTCGTCCCGGTCGAGATCGACCGCGAGCGCGACCACGGCGCCTATCGCGAGCCGAACGTCTGGATGCGCCACCCCGGCCCCTAGAGAACCGAAGCGAGCCTTGCTCCGTACCAGAGACCAATCCCGAGGAGAGGAGCAGCATGAGCCTCAAGAGGAGGTCCTTCCTGGCCGCAGTCCTCGTCGCGGCCGCAGTCTTCGTCACCGCCGCAGCCGCCGACCACGGTGGACGGGGACGGGGTCACCATGAGCCGCTGCTGCAGCAGCGTCTGATCGGCAGCATCCTCGCCGACCAGCCAATCCACAACGTCACTCGCGGCAGCGTGCCGTGGGTCGGCAAGGGCACGGCAACACTCGAACGACGTGGACGCTTCGAGGTTCGCATCCGCGGCCTGCTGGTCGCGGGGACGAACAACACGGGCCCGGTGACCACGGTCACGGTCTCGCTCTACTGCGCGCCCGATTCGAGCGCGGCGGTCTTCACGACGGCTTCGGCACCGCTCTCGTCGCACGGCGACGCGCGGATCCGGCAGCACGTGGCGGTTCCGTCACGGTGTCTGGCACCGGTCGTGCTGGTGCACCCGAACGGCGGCTCCGGCGCCTACATCATGGCGACCGGCTTCGCGAGCTAGGCAGGGAGGCGGACGAGCTCGTCCTCGACCAGGACGAGCTCGTCCCGCTCCAACGCCCGGACGGCTTCGGTATCCAGCGAGGCGAGCGGGCGCGGCGACTCGGCGACCAAGCGCAGGGTCAGCGCCCGCCGCTGCCTGAACGAGCCCTCGAACGGGCCTTGCTTGCGCAGGGGCTCGAAGCGTTGCCCGCGCGAGGGGCAGGCCGCCGCGAGGGGGCACTCGCCGCAGCGCGGGACGCGGGCGATGCAGATCGTCGCACCGAGGTCCATCAGCGCCTGCGCGCACGTGTGGTCGAACTCGTGGCCGGTTCGCTCCTGGACGCGGCGCACGTTCACGTCGACCGGCAGCACCGGCCGGCCGAACGCGAAGCAGGCCACCGCGGCCGCCGTGTAGGGCCCAACGCCTGGCAGCTCGGTGAGGTCGTCGGGCCAGCCGCGCTCCGCGACGACGCGTGCCGCCCGCTGCAGGCTGAGCGCGCGCCGGTTGTAGCCGAGCCCCTGCCACTTGCGGATCACGTCAGCAGTGGCCGCCACCGCGAGCGACTCTGCTGTCGGCCAGCGCGCGCGCCAGGCGAGCCAGCGCGGCGCGACGCGCGAGGCCTGCGTCTGCTGAAGCATTACCTCGGAGACGAGGATCGCGTACGGGTCGCGTGTCTTCCGCCACGGCAGCTCACGGCCGCACTCGGCGTTCCAGTCGAGCAGCGCCTCCCTCACCGGCGAGACCCTAGACTGCGTCCCGGCCGTGTGCTTCGACCTCGATTCCGCGCCGCCGATCCCGGTCATCTCCGGTGCGGCGGTCTCGCACGACGACTTCGTGCTCGAGGCGCGGGACGGGAACCGGTTCGCCGCCTTCCTCGCCACTCCCGAGGAGTCCTCGGAGAAGGGCGTCGTGATCCTGCCGGACGTACGCGGGCTCTACCGTTTCTACGAGGAGCTGGCCCTGCGCTTCGCCGAGCGCGGCTACCCGGCGCTCGCCTTCGACTACTTCGGCCGTACCGCCGGAACGCAGAAGCGCGGTGAGGACTTCGAGTACAGACCGCACGTCGACGCGCTCACGCCGGAGAAGATCCAGGCGGACGTGGCGGCGGCTGTCGAGCACCTGCGCTCGCTTGGCGTCGAGTCGGTCTTCACCGTCGGCTTCTGCATGGGCGGGCGGCAGTCCTGGCTCGCCGCCGCGTCGGGGCACGGTCTCGCCGGAGCGGTCGGCTTCTACGGCCGGCCGGGCGTGGCCGCTGACGGCTCGCCCGGCCCCGCGCAGGTCGTCTCGAAGATGGACGCGCCGATCCTCGCCCTGCAGGCAGGCGCCGACCAGAACATCACGCCGACAACGAGGCGTTCGAGCAGGCGCTCTCGGACGCGGGGGTCGAGCACGAGCTCGTCGTGTACGAAGGCGCGCCGCACAGCTTCTTCGACCGCAAGCAAGACGAGTTCGCGGGCGCCTCCGAGGACGCCTGGAACCGGACGCTCGAGCTCATCGAGCGCCACGGCAAGTGATCAGGCCGGCGCGGCCGGACGAGGCGCCGACCCTGGCGGCGATCCAGCGGGACGCCTCGCTCGCCGGCTACGCGCACATCTTCCCGCCGGAGCTCTACCCGTACCCGACTGACGTGGTCGCCCAGCGCTGGGAGGAGTTCCTCGCCGACGACGAGATGATCGTCCTCGTGGCCGAGGAGGACGGCGCCGTCACGGGCGTGGCCGCCCTGCGCACCGAATGGCTCGACGCGCTCTACGTGCTGCCCCAGTGGTGGAACCGGGGCGTCGGCCGCGCCTTGCACGACGAGGTGCTGGCCCGCCAGCGCGCCGACGGTTGCGCGCGCTGCCACCTCTGGGTGCTCGAGCACAACGACCGGGCGCGGCGCTTCTACGAGCGGCTCGGCTGGGCCGAGAACGGCAGCTCGCGGGTCGTTCCGTTCCCGCCGAAGCCGATCGACGTCGGCTATTCGATCGCGCTTTAGGCCACGTACGGGTTGGGCAGGGCGGTCCAGAGCACGACCGCCTCGTCCGTCTCGGACGGATTCCGCCAGGTGTGCGGATCACGCGGCGAGTAGCTGAGCGTGTCGCCCTCCTCGAGCTCGTGCAGCTCGTCCCCAACCCGTAGCTCGAGAGAGCCGCTGAGCACGTAGACCAGCTCGACGTCGGCAGGGAGCGTGTAGAGCTCATCGCCGGCGCTCCCACCCGGCGGGATGTGCGACTCGGTGACGTGGAAGCGACGCTCGTCGCCCGGGCTGAGCAACAGGTGTTCGGCGCTGCCGAGCGCCAGCGAGCGGCGTGCTTGCTCGTCGCGGCGGATCAACCTGCCCGCGGGCACGTCGTCGACCAGGCTGCCTACGCGCAGGCCGAGCACGGCGCAGATGCGGTAGAGCGAGGAGAGGGAGGCGGAGGTCAGGTCGCGCTCGAGCTGGCTGATGAAGCCGGCCGTCAGGCCGCTGCGCTCGGCGACCTCGCTCATCGTCAGCCCGGCCTCCAGCCGGCGGGCGCGGAGGCGCGCGCCGACCCGGATCTCGCCTGCGTCAACGCCGGTCATCGTTTAAGTCTAGGCATATTGAGTTTAGTGGTGCTAAAGTCAGCCTCATGTCGCGGCGCATTCTGCTCACGATTCTCGCCGGGGCAGTGGTCGTCGCCGCCGGGGTGAGCGGCCAGGCGCTTCCCGCGTCCCCGACCGCAGCGGACGACGTGCGCCTGTTGATGGAGCGAATCCGGACCGCTCACCCCGATCCTTTCCATGCGACGCCCGAGCCGGCCTTCCAGACCGCCGCGGACGAGCTGGCGGCCCGCGCGAACGACCTCAGCCCGGACCAGCTGCTCGTCGAGTTGATGCGCTTCAGCTGCCTGCTGGGCGAGCGCGACGGCCACTCGGGCATCTTCCCCCTCGACTCGGCGCACGCGCGCGTGTTGCACGTGTTCCCGCTCTACCTCTACAAGTTCAGCGACGGCCTCTTCGTCGTCGCCGCGCCCGGGCGGGAGGCGCTGGTCGGCTCGAAGGTGCTCGCGCTCGACGGCATCCCGGCGGACGAGCTCGAGCGGCAAGTCCGTCCGCTCGTGCCGCGTGACAACGAGGCGACCCGCGACGACCGCTTCATGAGCTTCCTGCTGACGGCCGAAGTGCTCCACGGCCTCGGGCTGCGAGCTGGGACCGGCCCGGCAGCGTTCACGCTGCAGCGGCCGGGCGCCGCGCCGCAGCAGGTGACGGTCGCGCCGGTCACCGCGGCCGCCTACGTGCGACTGATGCAACCGCTCTTCCCGTCGTTCGTCTACGCGTTGCCGAAACGTCCGAAGCCGCTCTACCTGCGCCGCCGCGGCGAGGACCAGTACGTCACGACCGTCGACCGCGGCAGGGTCGTCTTCGTCGGTTACAACATGACGGTCGGCTCGACCTATCGAGAGGCGCAGCGCGTCCTGCGGCTCGCGCGGCAACGGAAGGTGCGGCGGGTGGTCGTCGACGTGCGGCTCAACCCCGGCGGCGACAACCACACCTATGCGCCGCTGTTCTCCGCGCTCCGCTCCAAGGCCGTCAACCGGCCCGGCAGGCTCGTCGTGCTGATTTCCCGCAGCACCTTCTCGGCGGCGGCGAACTTCATCACCGACCTCGAGCGGCGCACGCGGGCCGTCTTCGTCGGCGAGACCTCGGGCGGCGCTCCGAACCTCTATGGCGACGCGACCGGCGTCGACCTCCCGGTTGCCGGCGTGAACGTGAACATCGCGACGAGGTACTGGCAGAAGAGCTTGGCGGCGGACACGCGAGTCGGAATCGAGCCGAAGGTCCGAGCGCCGCTCAGCTCGACCGCGTTCTTCCGCGGCGGCGACCCGGTGCTGGCCGCGGCGCTCGCCTATCGCAACGGTCGCTAGATTCCGCGCCATGAGGCGCACACGCTTCGCTCCCAGCCCGACCGGGTCGCTCCACGTCGGCAACGCGCTCAGCGCGGTCGCGGCGAGGTCGCTCGCCGATTGGCTGCTGCTGCGGATCGACGACACCGACCCGGCTCGCAACGTGTCCGGCGGCGAGGAAGAGCTGCTCCGCGACCTCGAGTGGCTCGGGCTCGAGTGGGACGAAGGCCCGGTGCGCCAGAGCGAGCGGCGCGAGCGGCAGCTCGAGGCCGGTGCGCCGCTCGGCGAGCGCTTCGATGGCGTGACGCTCGTGCGCGAGGACGGCTCGCCGACCTACCACCTGGCGAGCGTGGTCGACGACATCGATTTCGGCATCACCCACATCGTGCGCGGCAACGACCACCGTCCGAACGAGGAGCTGCACCGGCGGCTGTTCGAGGCGCTCGGCGCGACTCAGCCGGAGTTCGTCCACCACGGCCTGATCCTCGGCGAGGACGGCAAGAAGCTCTCCAAGCGGGCCGAGGGTGCCACCGTCGCGCAGCTGCGCGAGGCCGGGATCCCGGCGGAGGCCGTGCGTGCGTACCTGGAGGAGCTCGGCATTCCGCGTCACGACGTGCACTACGACCTGCCGCGGATCCGGCGGCTGGCCACCGACGCGATCGGCGCGCTCTCCGACGAGGAGCTGACGGCGCGCGTCGGTGCGCCGCTAAAGCTCGCGCCGGCGCTCCGCGGGGCACGCGACCTGAACGAGGCGCGCGAGTTCGCGAGCCAGATCCTCGAGCCCGAGCCGGTGACTCTCCCGGAGGACGCGCGGCCGACGATCGAGCGCTTCAAGGAGCTGGCGGGCGGGGAGCCGCACGAGACGATTCGAGAGCTGAAGGCCGTCGGTGGCAACCTGCGCGCACTGCGGCTCGCACTCACCGGGCGCGAGCGCGGGCCCGAGCTCTGGACGGTCGTCGCGGCGCTCCCGCGCGAAGAGGCTCTGAGGAGGATCGATGCGGCTCTATGACACCGCCAGCAGGCAGCTGCAGGAGCTGCCGCCGACGCCCGGCCCGATCCGCATGTACGTGTGCGGGCCGACCGTCTACCAGCGCATCCATATCGGCAATGCGCGCCCGTTCGTGATCTCGATGTGGCTGAAGCGGTGGCTCGAGCGCACGGGCTACGACGTGAAGCTGGCCGAGAACATCACCGACATCAACGACAAGATCTACGCCGCCGCCCCGGGCGCGAGCGCGAAGCTCGCCGCCGACGCGAGCGGGTGGTACGTCGATGACACCGGGGGCCTCGGCCTCGGCCGGCCGGACGTCGAGCCGAAGGCGACCGAGTCGATCCCGGAGATCGTCGCGATGATCGAGCAGCTCGTCGAAACCGGCCACGCGTATCCCGCCGAGGGCGACGTCTACTTTCGCGTCGAGAGCTTCCCCGACTACGGCAAGCTCTCGGGCCGGCACGGCGACGAGGAGGCGACGCGCAATCCCTCCGAGGAGCCCGAGGAGGAGGCGCTGAAGGAGGACCCGCGCGACTTCGCGCTCTGGAAGTCCCACAAGGAGGGCGAGGACACGTCATGGGACTCGCCCTGGGGCCGCGGCCGGCCGGGCTGGCATATCGAGTGCTCGGCGATGGCCGAGGAGCACCTCGGACCGGTCTTCGAGATCCACGGCGGCGGGCTCGACCTGATTTTCCCGCACCACGAGAACGAGGTCGCGCAGTCGCGCTCGCTCGGGCACCCGTTCGCGCAGCTCTGGATGCACAACGGAATCCTCCGGCTCGCCGGCGAGAAGATGTCGAAGTCAGTCGGCAACATCGTCTCGCTGCACGACGCGCTGGACCAGTGGGGACGAGAGACGCTGCTCGTCTACTTTCTCGGCGGCCACTGGCGCAAGCCGATCGACTACTCGGACGACGTGCTCGAGCAGGCGGCCGCCCAGGCCGAGAGCTTCCGCAACGTTTTTCGAGGCGAGTCCGTGGGGGGTGGCGACTGGGACGAGCTCGCGGCGGCGCTCGAGGACGACTTCAATACCCCAGAGGCGCTGGCGGTCATGCACGGCTGGCGAGACCACGACCTGCTTCGGCGCGGGCTCGAGATCTTCGGGCTCGAGTCGCTGGCCGAGGTCGCGGCGCCGCCGGCCGAGCTGGAGGAGCTCGCGCGGGCGCGGCTCGAAGCTCGCGCGTTGAAGGACTTCGAGACGAGCGACCGCCTGCGCGACGAGCTCGAGGCGGCCGGCTGGATCGTGCGCGACGTGGACGCCGAGCCCGGCTACCAGCTCGTCCCGAAGCGGTGACCAGCGAGCTCGTCTACGGGCGGCGCCCGGTCCGCGAGGCGCTGCTGGGCCCCCGCGAAGTGCGTGAGCTCTGGGTGACCGAGCGGGCGCTGAAGGCCGAGCCGTGGCTGCAGGACGCCGGTGTCCGCTTCCACACAAAGCCTGAGCGCGAGCTGACCGCCGAGGCCGGCACACAGGATCACCAGGGCGTGCTCGCGCGGGTCGAGCCGTTCCGCTACGCCGACGCGCACGAGCTCGCGGCCGGGGAGGCGCCGCTGCTGGCCGTGCTCGATTCGGTCACCGACCCGCGCAACCTCGGCGCTGTGATTCGCAGTGCGGACGGTGCGGGTGCGGACGGCGTCGTCGTCCCGGAGCACAACTCGGCGCGCGTCACGCCCGCGGTCGCGCGCGCCTCGGCGGGTGCGGTCGAGCACATGCCGGTCGCGGTGGTCAAGAACCTGGCCCGCTACCTCGGCGAGATCAAGAGCCCGCAGCTCTGGATCTGGGCCGCGGCCGGCGACGCCGAGACCTCGATGTGGGAGGCCGGCCTCTCGGGCGGCGCGGTCTTCGTGCTCGGCGCGGAGGGCAAGGGCCTGCGGCCGCTCGTGCGGCGCACCTGCGACGACGCCGTCTCGATCCCGCTGCACGGGAAGGTCGAGTCGCTCAACGTCAGCGTCGCCGCGGCGCTGCTGCTCTACGAGGCGAGGCGGCAACGCGGTGGCTGAGCCGACGCTCTACCTGTTCGACGGCTACAACCTCCTGCACGCAGGGCCGTTCGACGATCCGCGCGAGTTGGTCGACCGGCTCGCGAGCTTCGTCGCGTTGAGTGGCGCGCGCGGGGTGGTCGTCTTCGACGGGGTGGGCGAGGAGCGCGTGCATGGCCCGCTCGAGGTGCGCTATGCCGAGCACGCCGACGCCCTGCTGGAGCGGCTCGCGGCCGAGCACCGCGGGCGCGAGTCCGTTTGCCTCGTCTCATCCGACTCGGCGATCCGCGGCACCTCCGGGCAGGAGGTACAGAAGCGCAGCTCGCGAACGTTCCTGCGGGACCTCGAGGAGCCGAGTCACGAGGACCCGGGTAGATCGCAGCTCCGGGATCGCGTGGACGAAGAGACGCGAAAACGCCTAGAGAAGCTCCGCCGAGGGCAAGGGTCCGGTTAAGTCCGAAAAAGAGCAAGGTCTTGTAAACGTGTTGGGACCTTGCTATCTTGATCCTTCAACCTCAGGGTGAGGCTTCTAGCTCACCGTCCTCGAACGAGGGGGAGCCGTGCCCGCTCGGACCGCGCAGACGATCCAGACGCCGCAAAAGCTCCAGCGAGAGCTCGCCGATCTCCAGCTCGTCATGCGAGCCCGCAACGGCGACCAGAAGGCACTCGACGAGCTGATTCGCCGCTACACCGGTTTCGTCCGGCTGAAGGCGAGCTCCTACTTCCTCGCCGGCGGCGACTCGGAGGACCTGATCCAGGAAGGGCTGATCGGCCTCTACAAGGCCGTGCGCGACTTCAGCCCGGAGCTCTCGTCCTTCCGCAGCTTCGCCGAGCTCTGCGTGACGCGGCAGATCATCACCGCGATCAAGACAGCGACGCGCTTCAAGCACTCGCCGCTGAACTCGTACGTCTCGTTCAGCCACACTCCCGCCGGCCAGGAATCGGAGGGCGACTGCACTCTCGGCGATGCGCTGCCGGGGCCGTCCGTGGATGACCCGTCGGTCTGCGTGATCTCGACCGAGGAGCTGCAGAGCCTCGTCTTCACGCTCGGCAGCGGGCTCTCCAAGCTCGAGGCCGACGCGCTCAAGCTCTACCTGGAGGGCGAGTCCTACGAGGACATGGCCGAGCGGCTCGGCTGCGACACCAAGACGATCGACAACGCGCTCCAGCGCGTGAAGCGCAAGGTGCTCGCGCACCAGCAGTCGCGACAAGTGCTGCAGTAGATATCAATCTGATATCTTGATATCCGCGATGGCTCGACCGCGGAAGCAGACCGACGACACGGCGCTCTTCGTGCGCATCCCTTCGGCGGAGGCCGCGAAGCTGCACCGCGCCGCCGACGCGCTCGGAGCGCCGAAGCGCGAGTTGATCACGCGACTCGTGGCGCAGTACGTCGACCCGGACAACCCGACCATGCTCAGCGCCCTCGGCGGCGCGCGGGCGGAGTGGTCGGTCGGCCAGCACTCCTTCCGCCCGGCCTCGGAAATGGAGATCCTGACGCCGGCGCAGCTGGCCGGGCTCCTGCAGGTCGAGGAGGAGGTCGTGATCGAGCTCGCCGAGAAGCAGGAGCTCCCGGGCCGCAAGGTGGGAGAGGAGTGGCGCTTCTCGCGCGAGGCGATCCTCGCGTGGCTCGCCGAAGAGGAATGAGAATCGGCCGGCTCGAGGCAGCATGGGCTGCTGATGCGCTGCGGCCGGCGGTGGGCTGGAAGGTCTGGCGCGTCGCAGAGGGGCAGCTCGTGAGCGTGCTCTACGGCGACCCGTGGCCGGTCGACGAGCCGATCCGCGCGAGCTGCTTCCGACACGAGCACGAGGCGCCGTCGCCATCCTGCGAGTGCGGGATCCACGCCGGCCGCGAGCTGGCTGCGTGGGAGCACTACCTGCACGTCGGCGCCGAGTCGCGCGTCTTCGGGCGCGTGCTGCTCTGGGGCGCGACGGTCGAGGGCGTTCACGGCTGGCGCGCCGCCTGCGCGCGGCCGGTCGAGATCTTCGTGCCCTCCGCGGTCACCGAGCCGACCGCGGGGCTCGAGGCCTACGGCGTCCCGGTGCACGAACTCGAGCCGATCGAGACCGCGGTGCCGGCGTGACGCCCCTCGTGCCGATGGTGGTCGAGCAGACCTCGCGCGGCGAGCGCTCGTTCGACATCTACTCGCGCCTGCTCAAGGACCGGATCGTGATGGTCGGCTCCGCGATCGACGATCAGGTGGCGAACCTCGTGGTCGCGCAGCTCCTGCACCTGGAGTCCGAGGATCCCGAGAAGGAAATCTCGGTCTACGTCAACTCACCGGGCGGCGACGTCTACGCGGGCCTCGCGATCTACGACACGATGACCTTCGTCAAGCCGGACATCCGCACGATCTGCGTCGGGACGGCGATGTCGATGGGCTCGGTGCTGCTCGCAGCGGGGACGAAGGGCAAGCGCAGCGCGCTGCCGAACGCGAAGATCCTGATCCACCAGGTCTGGACCGGCCAGTTCGGCGGCCAGGCCTCCGACGTCGAGATCCGCGCACGCGAGGTGCTCGACCTGAAAAGGCGCGTCGAGCAGATCCTCGCCGACCACAGTGGGCAACCGCTCGAGCGCGTCGCCGCCGACACCGATCGCGACCACTTCATGACGGCCACCGAGGCGCTCGAGTACGGCCTGATCGACGAGGTCCTCCAGGGCCGGCCGGCGCTAGGCTGAGCACGGCGCCGGAGTAGCTCAGCTGGTCAGAGCAACGCCCTTGTAAGGCGTAGGCCGTGGGTTCGAATCCCACCTCCGGCTCTCCGAGGGAAACCGATCCGCTGTTTGCTCGGTACGGACCTGAGTCCGAGCGAAAGGAGCGGGGATGGGAATTGCTCGTCTGACCACCCGCACGAGGGCCTTCCTAGGGTTGCTCGTGCTCGGTGCGGCGTTGGTGTTCGCCGCGCCGCTCGGTGCCGCCAAGCCGACCACCTACACGGTCGTGCCGCTGATCTCCAACCAGCCTACGTTGGCGCCGATGACCGACCCGGATCTGCGGAACGCGTGGGGCCTGACCTCAAGCGCGACATCGCCGTGGTGGGTCTCCGACAACGGCACCGGTAAGTCCACGCTGTACAACGCCGCCGGTGTGAAGCAGGGACTCATCGTCTCGGTGCCCGGCGGACCGACCGGGACCGTGTTCAACACGACCAGCGGCTTCAATCTGCCCACCGGAGGCAAGGCGCTGTTCCTGTTCGACGGTGAGGACGGGATCGTCCGCGCCTGGAACGGCGCGCAGGGCACGACTGCGATCGTCGTCGGTGACGGGGACCAGTCTGCCGCCGGCGCCATTTACAAGGGCCTGGCGATCGCGACCGCGCCCAGCGGGCCGGAGCTCTTCGCGGCCGACTTCCACAACAACAAGATCGACGTGTTCGACAGCAACTTCAAGCTGCTGAAGAACACCGGCTTCGTCGACCCGTCGCTGCACAAGCACTTTGCCCCCTTCAACGTGCAGGTGATCGGGAACCGCGTCTTCGTTGCCTACGCCAGGCAGGACCAGGACGCGGAGGACGAGGAAGCCGGCCAGGGCCGTGGGTTCGTCGACGTCTACGACCTGTCGGGGAACCTGCTCGGCGGGATCGACGGTCACGGTCAGCTGAACGCTCCGTGGGGCCTGGCGATGGCGCCCGCGAGCTTCGGCACGTTCGCCGGCGACCTGCTCGTCGGGAACTTCGGCGACGGGCGCATCAACGCGTACCGCGAGGGGTCGCCGAACACGTTCGTGCACGACGGCAAGCTGCGGGATGCGGACAACAGGCCGCTCGAGATCGACGGCCTCTGGGCACTCCAGCCCGCGCAGGGCGGGGCCAACGGCACAGTGGGACAGCTCTTCTTCACGGCCGGCCCGAACGACGAGGCTGACGGCCTCTTCGGTCGGATCGACGTGGGCTGACGGCGCCCTTCGGGCGGCGCGCGCTACGTGCGCGCGCCGCCCAGCTCTTCGATCAGGTCGGCTGCGCGAACCGTGCCGGGCCGCGACTGGAGCCGCCGTGATGCCTCGGCCAGCCGCTCGTTGGGCGTCGAGAGCAGGCGGTTGATCGCCTCGTGGAGCTGTTCGTCCTCGAACTCGTGGGTCGGCAGCCGCACGCCGAAGCCGACCTCCTCGACCCGCTGCGCGTTGTCGTACTGGTCCCAGAAGAGCGGCAGCACGACCATCGGCTTGCCGAAGTGGATCGACTCGGTGACCGTGTTGTTGCCGCCGTGCGTGATCACGAGGTCGGCCTGCGGCAGGATCGCCGGCTGCGGCAGGAACTCGGCGCCGGTCATGTTCGGCGCGAGCTCGATCGACTCGTGCTGCGGTCCCTTGCTGATGACGTAGCGGTGCGGCGTCTCGGCGAGTGCGCCGACAAGGCGGTTCATCAGCTCGACGTCTGCCGAGCCGAGGCTGCCGAGGCTGACGTAGACGAGCGCACCGTCGCCGGGCGGCGGCTCGAACGGCTCGTCCACCGAGCGCACGCAGGAGTCGAGCCGGTGCCAGTACTCGCCCAGCAGCTGCGAGCGCTCGTAGTCGGCCTCGGCGGGGTAGAGGTAGAGGTTCAGCCACGGCGAGGAGTGAACGAACTCGAGCTCCGGCAGCGGCGGCGCGCCGCGCTCCTCGCAGAAGGCCGAGAAGTCGCGTTGTAGCGTTTCGTGCAGCTCGCGGTACCGCTCGCGGAACTCGTCCCAGCCTGTCCGGTTGCCGGTCGGATAGCCGGAGAAGACCGGCGGCAGCGCCGGATCCTTCAGCTCGAGCGGATTGCAAGAGACGATTCGCACCCACGGCCGGCCCGAGGCGAGCACGGCCGGGAAGCCCACCACGTTGTCCTGGACGATCACATCCGGCTCGAGCTCGCCGAAGATCTCCGCCAGCCGCTCGTCCACGTAGCGAGCGCCGTCGACGAGTTCCTGCCAGACGGGGAGCACGAAGGTCTCGAGCTGGTCGATGGTCGGCTTGCGGAACTCGGGCGCGGTCTCGCGGACGAAGTCCTTCCAGAACTGGCCCGGAGCCTCTTCGACCTCGGGCGGCGGCTTGAGGCGCATCGGTGCCTCCTCGAAGCCCTGCGCCTCGAGCGTGCCAACGAACGACTCCTCCACGACGAACACAACCCGCTCGCCGCGCTCGAGCAGGATGCGGCCGATCCCGACGCAGTTGTTCGTGGGGCCGAAGGCGCCCTCGGGGAAAAAGACGTAGGTGCTCAACCCAGGGCTTGGGCGAGGTCGGTCCAGAGCTCGTCCGCGTCCTCGAGACCGACGCTGAGGCGGAGCAGGCCGGGCGGCACGCGTTCGCCCTCCCAGCGCGTTCGCGACTCGAGCACCGACTCGACGCCGCCGAGGCTGGTGGCGTTCTCGATCGTTTGCAGCGAGGCCTCGACCTTGCGAGCGGCCTCGGCGTCTGCCACGTCGAACGAGAGCAGCCCGCTGAACCCTGGATAGCGGACGACCTCGACCGCCGGATGGTCGCGCAGACGGCCGGCGATCGCAGTCGCACTCGCGGTGTGGCGCTCCATCCGCACCCGGAGCGTCTTCAGCGAGCGGGAGAGCAGCCAGCACGGGTCCGGCGCGGCGACGATCCCGGTGCGGCCGCGGAACTCGCGCAGACGCTCGGCGTCCTCGGCAGAGCGGCAGGCGACAGCGCCGAGCAGCACGTCGTCATGGCCGCCGAGGTACTTCGTCGCGCTGTGGAGGGCGAAGTCCGCGCCGGCGTCGAGCGGGCGGAGGTAGACGGGCGTCGCGGCGGTCGAGTCGACCACAACGCTTGCCGGGGAGGCGACGGCGGCCTCGATGTCCGGCATCGTCAAGAACGGATTCGAGGGCGCCTCGAGCCAGATCAGGTCGACGCCCTCGGGCGGCGGGCCGGTCTGGTCGAACTCGACGTGGCGCACGCCCCACCGTTCGAGCGTGTCGAAGAGCACGCCCGTGCCGTAGTAGCCGCCCTCGGCCAGCGCGATCGTCTGCCCGGGCTCCAGCAAGCCGAGCACCAGCGCCGTGGTCGCACCGGCGCCGGAGGGAAAGACGAGCGCCTCGCCGCCCTCGAGCTCCGCGAGCTTGGCCTCGGCCGCGAGCGCGTTCGGGTGGGCGTAGCGCTGGTAGTAGAGCTCGCCCGGCTTGCCCTCCCGGTACGGCCAGATCGTCGCGCGGTCGAGCGGTTCCACGGCGAGGACTCTAGTTCCGAGTTGACGTCGGCTGGTTGTTCTCCTAATCTCCACCAACTCCCTGGACAAGCTTGGAAGATAAGGAGCAAGAATGAGAGCTATTTGGATCGCTTTGCTGGGCGTCGCGCTCCTCGCGGGGTCTGCGGCGGGCGCCTCACAGGGCGGATCGGTCGACCTGGTCGCCTATTCCACGCCCAAGGACGCGTACGGGAAGATCATCTCCGCCTTCCAGAAGACGCAGGCCGGGGACGGCACGAGCTTCAGCCAGTCCTACGGCGCGTCCGGCGACCAGGCGCGCGCTGTCGCGGCCGGCCAGAACGCGGATCTCGTCGCGCTCTCGCTGGCGCCGGACATCGACCTGCTCGCCGGCAAGGGACTCGTCCCGAAGAACTGGGCTGCCAACTCGCACCGTGGGATCGTCTCCGACTCGGTCGTCGTCTTCGTCGTGCGCGACGGCAACCCGAAGCACATCAAGGGCTGGGGCGACCTGGTCAAGCCCGGCATCCAGGTGATCACGCCGAACCCGTTCACCTCGGGCGGCGCGCGCTGGAACGTGATGGCCGCCTACGGCGCCGAGCGGCGCGCGGGAAAGACCGACAAGCAGGCGGTCGCCTACCTCTACAAGCTCTTCAAGCACGTCCCGGTGCAGCCGGACAGCGCCCGCGCCGCGCTCTCGATCTTCGCGCAGGGCAAGGGCGACGTCCTGCTCACCTACGAAAACGAGGCGATCTACGCCGAGCAGAAGGGCGTGCACACCGAGTTCAAGACGCCGAAGGCGACGCTCCTGATCGAGACCCCGGTCGCGCTGACCACGAGTGGCCTGAAGAAGCCCGCCGCGAAGGCGTTCTACAAGTACCTCTGGTCGACCACGGCGCAGAAAGCGTTCGCGGCGCAGGGCTACCGCCCCGTCGTGAGGGCCGCGGCGAAGGGGACGCATTTCTACTCGCCGCCCGGCCTCTTCACGATCGCCACGGCCAAGCTCGGGCTCAACGGCTGGACGAAGGTGAACCAGCGCTTCTTCCACCCGCAGAAGGGGATCGTGGCCAAGATCGAGCGGTCGCTTGGCGGCTGACGCCGCAGTCGTCGGGGCGCCCTCGCGTTCGCGCGCTGCCCGGCCCGGTGGCCTCGCGCTGGGGCTCGCGACCGGCTACCTGAGCGTCGTCGTCCTGCTTCCGCTCGCGGCGCTCGTCTGGGCCTCGCGCGGCCAGGGCCCGGCCGAGTTCTGGCAGCAGGCGACCGCCCCCGAGGCGGTCGCGGCGCTGAAGCTGACGCTCGGGCTCGCCGCCGCCTGCGCCTTCGTGAACGCCGTCGCCGGAACGGCGATCGCATGGGTGCTCGTCCGCGACCGCTTCCGGGGCAAAGGTCTCGTCGACGCCGTGATCGACCTGCCCTTCGCGCTGCCGACGATCGTCGCCGGGCTGACGCTGCTCGCGCTGTACGGGCCGGGAGGGCCGTTCGGGCTCGACGTCGCTTTCACGCGGATCGGCACGCTGTTCGCGCTCTTGTTCGTGACGTTGCCGTTCGTCGTTCGCGCGGTGCAGCCGGTGCTGCTCGAGCTCGACGTGGAGATGGAGCAGGCCGCAGCTTCGCTCGGCGCGGGGTCGTTCGAGGTCTTCCGTCGGATCGTCTTCCCGAACCTGCTGCCGGCGATCCTCTCCGGCGTCGCGCTCGCGTTCGCTCGGGCCGTGGGCGAGTTCGGGGCGGTCGTTCTGATCTCCGGGAACATCCCCTTCAAGACGGAGGTCTCGTCCGTCTACATCTTCGGGCAGCTGCAGTCCGGGAACACCTCCGGCGCTGCGGCCGTCTCGGTGGTGCTGCTCGTGATCTCGCTCGGCGTGCTGCTCGGGATCGGCGGCGTGCGCCGCTGGCGGACGAGGTACGACCGTGTCTAGGTACCTGTTGCGGTTCGGCGCGCTCGGCTACCTTGCCTTCCTGCTGCTGGTGCCGGTCGGGTTCGTCTTCTACCGCGCCTTCGAGCACGGTTTCGCTCATGCCTGGGCTGCGGTCACCACGCCGGAGGCGATCCACGCGCTCGAGCTGACCCTGTTGATCGCGGCGATCGCCGTGCCGGCCAACACCGTCTTCGGGATCGTGATGGCACTCGCGCTCGTGCGTGGACGGTTCGCCGGGCGTGGCCTGCTGAACGCAGCGGTCGACCTGCCGCTGGCTCTCTCGCCGGTGATCGTGGGCCTGGCGCTCGTGCTGCTCTACGGGCGCGGCGGCTGGCTCGGCGGCCTCGCCGGCCACGGCGTCAGGATCCTGTTCGCCGTCCCGGGGATGGTGCTGGCGACGATGTTCGTCTCGCTGCCGTTCGTCGTGCGCGAGGTCGTGCCGGTGCTCCGCGAGATCGGCACCGAGCAGGAGCAGGCCGCCGAGACGCTCGGCGCGCATCCGTTCCAGGTCTTCCGCCGGATCACGCTGCCGGCGATCCGCTGGGCCGTCGCCTACGGCGTCGTGCTCACGACGGCGAGAGCGATCGGCGAGTTCGGCGCGGTCAGCGCGGTCTCCGGGAACATCGAGGGCCAGACCCAGACGCTGCCGCTCTACGTCAAGGCCCAGGTCGACGGTTTCGACACCGCCGGCGCCTATGCGTCGTCGGTGGTGCTCGCGCTGATCGCGATCGCCACGGTCGTCGCTCTCCGTGTCATCCAACCCAAGGAGCACTAGATGGGCATAGCAGTCGTCGACGTGAGCAAGCACTTCAACGGGTTCACCGCGCTGCACGACGTCTCGGTCGCGATCCCCGAGGGCTCGCTGACGGCGCTGCTCGGCCCGAGCGGCAGCGGCAAGTCCACGCTGCTGCGCGTGATCGCCGGGCTCGAGGAACCGGACTCGGGCCAGGTGCTGATCGGCGACCAGGACGTCACCGACACGCCTGCGCGCACGCGCGGGGTCGGGATGGTCTTCCAGCACTACGCCGCCTTCAAGCACATGACCGTCTACGACAACGTCGCCTTCGGTCTTGCGATCCGGAAGCGGCCGCGCGCGGAGATCTCGAAGCGGGTGCACGAGCTGCTCGAGCTCGTCCAGCTCGGGGGGCTCGCCAAGCGCTATCCCGCGCAGCTCTCGGGCGGGCAGCGGCAGCGGATGGCGCTCGCCCGGGCGCTCGCGGTCGAGCCGAGCGTGCTCCTGCTCGACGAGCCGTTCGGCGCCCTCGATGCACGCGTTCGGCAGGAGCTGCGGGCCTGGCTGCGGCGGCTCCACGAAGAGGTGCACGTGACCACGATCATCGTCACGCACGACCAGGAGGAGGCGATGGAAGTCGCGGGCCAGATCGTCGTGCTGAACGATGGACGGGTCGAGCAGGTCGGCTCGCCGCGCGAGCTCTACGAGCGGCCGGCGAACGAGTTCGTGATGAGCTTCGTCGGCCCGGTCAACCGGCTCGGCGACACCTTCGTGCGGCCACACGACGTCGAAGTCCTGCACGAGCCCGAGGGCGACGGGTCGGCCGAAGCGATGGTCGAGCGCGTCGTCCACCTCGGCTTCGAGGTACGGGTCGAGCTCGTCCGCGAGGACGGCCAGCACCTGACCGCGCAGCTGACCCAGGAGCAGGCCGAGCTGCTGGAGCTCGAGCGCGGCCAGATCGTGTACGTCCGGCCGAGCCGCGCGACGACGTTCAGTGCGGCTGCCAGGCGTCCGGATCGGCAGCGATCCGGCTGACCTCGTCCGGCAGCCGGCCCGCGGCGATGTCGTCCAGCGTGACCGTCTCCAGCACTGCACGTAGGTTCCCGCGCACTGCGATCCAGACGTCGCGCAACGGTTCGGCGACGCCCGGGTACTCGACCTGCTCGGGCCGCTCGCCGCGCACGTTCGCGATCGGGCCCTCGACCGCGCGGATCACGTCCGCCAGCGAGATCTCCGCCGGCTCCTTCGCCAGCCAGTAGCCACCCTCTGCGCCGCGCTGGCTCTGCACGAGGCCCGCGTGCTTCAGGTCGAGCAGGATGTTCTCGAGGAACTTGAGCGGGATCTTCTGCGCCTGGGCGATCGTGTCGCCCTTGACGGGGCCCGTGCCGGCAGCCGCCGCCAGCTCAGCGCCGGCGCGCACGGCGTAGTCGACCTTGGCGGAGACTCGCATGCAGGCGAAATCTAGCCGGGGCTAGATCTCGCCCTTGGCCGGTGTCGTCCGCTTCTTCGGAGCGAAGGCCTTCTTGGGCTTGCGACGCTCGGGTGTCCCCGGGCTCTGGGGCCCGCTCGCAGGGTCCGGCATGACGCGGTTCTTGCCGGCTCGCTTGGCTGCGTAGAGCGCCTCGTCGGCAACCGCGACGAGATCGTCCGCAGAGGGGAGCTCGTCCTTCAGCGCCACGCCGAAGCTGGCCGTCACCTGCAGCGTCTTGCCTTCGGCGAGCTCGACCGGGGTCGTCTCGAGCGCGACCCGCAGTCGCTCGGCCAACTTGAGCGCGCCTGCGAGGTCGGTCTCGGGGAGGATCAGCGCGAACTCCTCACCGCCGTACCGGCCGGCGAGGTCGACCTGGCGGACACCTCCGAGCAGCACTTCGCCCACCGCGCGCAGGACCGCGTCGCCGGCCTGATGCCCATGGGTGTCGTTGACCAGCTTGAAGTCGTCGAGGTCGAGGAGGACGAACGCGAGCGAGTCGCCGACGCGGTCCGCGCGGCGCCACTCGAGCACGAGTTCCTCGTCGAGGCTGCGCCGGTTCGCGAGGCCTGTGAGGCTGTCGGTCGTCGCCTGTGAGGCGACTTGCCGGAAGTCGCCGAGGAGGCGCATGATCGGGCCGGCGAAGAGGAACGCCACCAGGATCAGCAGCGAGAACGACCCCATGGCCGCGTAGCGCACCCGCGCCTGGTAGGGAGCGACGTTCGCGTCGATCACGTGCTTGGGCCGGAGAGCGATCAGGCGGGTGCCGTTCGCGTCGGGCACCAGCGCCGGCACCCCGCGGTAATCGACGCCGCCCAGCCGTACGATTCTGCCCTTCGTCGTGAAGGCGCCACCGCCGAGCACGC
>Ga0193696_1000211_pt1 | contig 22783 bp, 13 predicted proteins | sample L3m1metaG_FD_145074 | JGI IMG/M metagenome (GOLD analysis project Ga0193696, IMG submission 145074) | Soil microbial communities from a riparian zone of the East river system, Colorado, United States - L3m1 | ecosystem: Environmental > Terrestrial > Soil > Riparian zone | place: USA: East River... | reverse complement strand
CCTCGAGCTCGGCGCCCGCCCTCGCCTGATCGTTGATCGACGCGTAGATCACCGCCGCGTGCCACATCATGTCGGCCGTTTGCACGCCCTCGGCGTTGCGCGCCTGCTGGATCGTCATCGCGGCTTCGGCATCGCGGCCGAGGAGATGCTGCACCCACGCGAGGGTGTCCAGACAATACGGCACGAGCGGTTCCCGATGGTAGCGACCCAGCGCGAAGTAGTTGCCGAGGATCTCGGTGCCGCCGAGCAACTCCGGATCGCGCCTCGCGTTCCTGCTTGCGCGCTCGGCGAACGGCAGCGCCTCTTCGGGATTGCCGCGATACACCGCGAGCGCATAGGCAAGGTTGTTCAGCGCGAGCGGATCGTTCGGACTGTAAGTCAGGATCGCCCGATATTGCGCGATCTCCCGGTCGCGGTCGCCGGCGCGATCGTCCATCGCCGCGAGCTCCAGCCGCGCCGGGATGAATCGCGGCTCGGCTGCGACAGCCGCCTCGAGCGCCTCGCGGGCGCCCGCGGGGTCATTTCGACGCGTACGCGACTGGTATCGGATGAATGCGGCGCCCGCCTCGCGCGACAATGCCGGATGCATCATCGCCAGCTGGCGCCGCGTGAAGAACGTCGACACCTCGGTGGCGGTGTCGATTGGCGGATCGGTCTCGTCGGTGCCGAGGGCGGTGCGCGGAAAGGCCGTGGCCAGCGGATCACCCAGGACGATGGTCTGCCAGCTCAGATACGGCAGCGCGGCATAGAACGATTCTGCGAGGTTGCGGCCGCTGGCGTAAGCGGGAAAGAGAATGTCCGGTCGAACAGAGGCGTCGAGATACGGCTCGTCGACGTTTCCGGACGCGCCCGTGACGCCGGCGCGAATCAGATCCGCCACCAGCGACTCCGTCGTGCCGGCAAATGGTTCGGATGAGCCATCGCCCGGGCGCCACGACGCCGGCGGTTCCTTGAAGGTGCGGGCATCCGTGCTCACGATCATCGCGGCGAGGGCCCCGCGAGCGAAGGTGAAGTCCCACGCCCGCCGGCGGGTGACGTCGTTATTCGAGCCCCAGGAGTAATAACCCAGGACAGGCGATGCGCCGTCTGTCGGCTTCGCATGTTCATCCACCACGCCAAGACCGCGGGCCTGCAGGCGCTCGGCCGCCGCGGCGAGCCAGCGGTTTGGCACGAGGTCGACAGACGAGGCCCGCGGGCCGAGCACGAACACGCCGTCTGCCGGGGCGTCAGCGCCGCGATCGATCAGGCCGAGCGCATCCTGGACCGTGTAGCCGTCGAGGCGCGTGACGAGATAGACATCGTGGGCTCGGTGGCTGAACGCTTCGACCGCGGCCGGTGCGTCGGTGGCGTAATACGGATTCGGCACGAAGCCGACGATCGGCACCGACGCATCCGTGCGCCGGCGATAGAGCAGCGTGAGCTCGGAATCGACGCTCGCGCCCGTGCCGCTGCGCCCGCTCGTGCCGCTGATGCGTATCGGCACGTCCTTGGTGAGCACGATGTACAGAATGCGATCGTGCGCCTGCCGGGTCGCGATGCAGTGCCAGATCGGCTGGTCGATTTGCGTGTCGTAGACGTCGCGGCTGACCGATTCGGCGATCGGCAGCGGCATCGCGCAAACATTGTCGGCGGGCACCGCGCGCCGCGCGGCGTACTGTCGGCCGATGGTCTCGCTGGCGGCGCTGGTGCTGTTGACGACGACCAGGACGTTCGCGCCGGTTTGCGCGCGAGCGGTCGCGGCAGACGTCAGCCACACGGCCATGACGATCGGAAGCAGGCGTGCGCCGCGAATGCAGAGAGTCATCGACTCGGCACGCTCCGTCAATTCTGGCACATGGCAGCGCCGCGGTTCGCGCCCTGTGAAACCGCGCGCAAGTCTGTACGGGCTATTTGCTGGCGGGTGACAGCTGCTGCCGCAGCTTCTTCACGTCGTCGCGATCGGCGAGCTCGGGTTTGACCTTGAGGGCGAGCGTGAGTTCCGCTGTCGCGCGCGGCACGTCCTTCACCGCCGCGTAGATCACGGCCGCATGCCACAAGAGATCCGGATCCATCGAGTTCGTGCTCCTGGCGATGCGGATGTTCGCTGCGGCGTCGGCGTCCTGTTTGAGGAGATGCTGAATCCACGCCAGCGTGTCGTAGAACTGTGGCGTCTTGAGGATCGCGATTGCGCGCTGCACGAAGGGAAGCGCATCTTCCGGCTTGTTCTGATGGGCCGCGAGATTGTAGGCGAGGTTGTTCAGTGCGACGGCGTCGTTGGGCGCGTACGCCAGAATGGCCCGGAATTGAGCGGCCGCGCGCTCGTCGTCGCCCGCTCCTTCCGCCAGTTCGGCCAGTTGCAATCTCGCCACCGTGAATCGGGGTTCGGCGGCGACCGCGGCGTCGAGGGCTTCTCGCGCACCGGCCGTATCCTTCCGCCCCGTGCGAGACTCGGAGCGCACGTACTGGGCGGCCGCGGCCTTGTTGAACGAATCCGCGAACGACGCCAACCGGCGCCTGGCGAAATACCCCGGCAGCTCGGTCGAAGCGTCGAGACCCAGGTCGATCGCGAGTGTGGCCAGCGGAGCATGCGGAAACGGCGCGCAGAGCGGATCGCCGATGACGAGTGTCTGCCAACTCAGGTACGGCATGGCGGCGTAGTAGGCTTCGGCGAGATTGCGACCGCTGACGTACGCCGGGAAGAGGATCTCGGGACGGATCGTCGCGTCGAGAAAGGGTTCGTCCACGTGTCCCGCCGCGCCGGTGACGCCCGCCCGAATCAGATCGCCGACGAGCGACTGGTGCGAGCCGCCGAAGATCGATTCCCGCCGTCCGTCGTTGCTCGGGCGCCAGGCTGCCGGCGGCTCCTTGAACGTTCGGCCGTCCGTGCTGACGAACATGCCGGCGATGGCGCCTGGCACGAACTGCATCTCGAAATCGCGAATCTGAATGGCGGGGTCGTTCGAGCCCCAGGAGTAGTAGCCGAGGACGCCCGCTTCCTTCGTCAGCACCTTGGTCGACTCGTCCAGCTGGACGCGTTCGCCCAGGCCCTGCTCGCGCAGGCGCTCGGCCGCCGAGCGCAGCCAGCGATCGCCACCGCTGTCGACCAGCGCCGCGCGCTCGTCGAGGACGAAACGTCCGTCTCGCGAAGGCGTCGTCGCGCGGTCGATGAGGGCGATCGCATCCTGCGCGGTGAAACCATCGAGGCGGGTGACAAGATAGATGTCCTGGGACTCGTGACTGAAGGGCTTGATGTTGGCGATCGGGCCGTTCCCCGCGTAATACGGATTCGGAACGAAGCCGGCGACCGGCGCCTGCTGGCCCGTCCGTCGGCGATACAGCAGCGTCAGTTCCGAATCCACGCTGGCGTTGGTGCCGCTGCGTCCGGCGGTACCCGAGATGCGGATCGGCACGTCCTTGGTGAGAACGATGTAGAGGATGCGGTCGTGCGCGCGGGGACCGGCGATGCATTGCCAGATCGGCAGCTCGATCTGCGTCACGTAATCGGCGCGGCTGATCGATTCGGCCGTAGGCGTCGTGATTGAACACACGTTGTCCTGCGGGACGCCGCGCCGTTCAGCGTAGTATCGCGAGATGCTTCCGCTTGCGGCGCTGGTGCTATTGACGACCAGGAGCACGTTTGCGGCGGATTGTGCTTCGGCACATTTGTTGCCAATTGATGAGGTGAGGATCAGCAGGGTTCCGAACGCTCGAACTGCGGCGGCCGACCAGCTTGCCGGACGGCAGCGAAGGTGGACGAACGCTCGATTCACCCGAAGCGTTGACGCGAGAGACGTTAGAACGCAGCCCATGCCCACATGTCTGATGAGATTCACGGCCATGATCGCATGAAGCGTGCCCCAGTCAATCGCCGCCGGGGCCTCTTTCGCCGCGGGATCTGTCAGAAAGCGCCGTGTCGGATGGGAAAAGTCACCTTACCCGCGGAGTTCCGCGGAAGCCGGGGCAATGCGCTCACGTGGCGATTCGAGTCTTAGAATCGTGTCCGAAGAGCAGGCGCACGCGCTCGCGTCTGCGGCGCTGGACTACGGCACCGAGGCCGGTCGCCCCAATCGGGCGGAGTGGCTGGTGGCACGCGTCAGCGCCATCCTCGCGGCCCACGTCGTCCTGCTGACGCACGCCGGCGGGCAGTGGACGATCATGACGGCCGCGCCCGGCGATCACCCGTTCACGTCGCGTGACGCGCTCGTCCTGTTCGACGATCTCACGGCCGGCGTGGCGGCGGTGCGAACCGCCGGCGGCCAGGACTGGACCCTACTGACGTCAGGGCGCGATTCGGGCGGCGTCGCGCTGGCGATTGCCGGCGACTGGACCATGTCACCCGCACCGTTTTTTCACCTGGTCGACGTCGTCACCGAGACGTCCAACCGGCCCGCCGCCGAGACGGCTGCCGTCGTTCCACCGGCGGTGATGCGGCTGCACTATCGCATGCTCCATCGCCTGGCGCGCGTGAATGGTCTGCTCGCCGTCAGCGACACGATCATTCGCCACGCCGCGGTCGCCGTCGACGCGCGGCTCGGTGCGATTGCCGTCACCCAGGCCGGCGACCCCGGGCAGGCCTCGATCGTCGCGACATTCGGGTACCCGCGCGCCCTGGTCGAACATGTCCGCATCGAGCCGGGCGCCGGGGTGATCGGCACCGTCATGCGCTCGCGCAAACCGCTGTACACGACGACCGGCGATCGGTTGCTGGGCGCTCGTCGGCCGCGGTATCACACCAGCTCGTTCGTCGCGGTGCCAATCCTCGGCGATCGCGAAGTGCTCGGCGCGATCTGCGTGACCGACCGGCGCGGGGACCAGTCGTTCGCCCGCCGCGACGTCGCGGCGCTTCGGTTGTTCGCGTCAGGAGCGGCGCTGGCACTCGAACGCGAGCGCGCCCTTGATTCCGCCGAAGCGTACGCGCACGCGGCCACGGTCGATCCGGTGACCGGCGTCTTCAACCGAAGGTACTTCCAGGTCCGGCTCGACGAAGAGCTGCAGCGCTCTCATCGGCATCAGATCCCGCTCGCGCTGCTGATGATTGACATCGACGACTTCAAGCGCGTCAACGACTCGCACGGACACCTGGCGGGCGACACCATCTTGCGCGACGTCGGCGACATCCTGCGCCGCTCGGTGCGCGTGTTCGACGTCTGCGCGCGCTTTGGCGGCGAGGAGTTTGTGATCATCATGCCCGGCAGCACGAGCGAGAACGCGATGCGCATCGCGGAACGTATCCGCGAACGGATCGAGCACTACCGGCCGGCGGACGGTGTGCTTGCGGTCACGCGCGTGACGGTCAGCGTCGGACTGGCAGTGTCTTTACCGGGATCGACGGTCGGGCAGCTGCTCGAGCGCGCGGATCAGGCGCTCTACGAGGCGAAGCGAGCAGGGAAGAACTGCATTCGCGGCGACGGGAGTCCGCCGAGCGGGGCTGGAACTGCGAGGGTTGACGCCTGACGACGCCGCGCGGTTGTCAGAACGGCGGCGCGCTGGCCTGGGGCGGCGCGGCCGCGAGACATGCCGCGAGATTGTCGTGGATTGCGCGCACGTCCACGGTGTCGATCTTGAGCGTGACGCTGTAGTTGACGTCGCCGCACAGATTCAATTGCAGCCAACGTCCGTCGTGGCCGAAGTGAATACCGGACACCTCGACGCGCCACTGTTCATCCTCGGTCGCGACCGTCGTGCCGTCGAGGCTGAAAAAAAGTTCGTCGAGCGGCGACACTTCGTCTGCGATCGTCGCGACCGGTTCCGCCCTCGTGATACGGCACCAACTAGATCCCACGATTATTGACATACGCAATTCGTAGGCCACTGAAATCCGCGAGGCCTTGGCCGGCTTTTCCCGGAACTTTCAGCGACGGCCGTAGCGGCGCGTGAAGAGACCCCGTGTAAAGGCTACTCCCCTGAGCAGTATCGACCGACAAGCTACCGGACAACGCGACCCGTTGTGCCGATTGAGACGGCCTCATGCAGATGACGCATCAGTTGAAAGGTGTCGCCGGGAGGGCGACATTAGTCGCGGCGGACGGAGATTCCTGCCGCTGCGCACAGTCGCGCGTTATGGCGAAAGTCGAGCGGCGGTGACGGTTCGGCGGCCGCGCACCATCGGACCGGTTGTCACGAACGACAAATCGACGGCCCTGTCTATGCCTGCACAGATCGGCAATCCCGATGCGTCGCGCGATCGTGATCGGCCACAGGCGTCGCACTCGATCGGCCGCAAAATCAGTGTGCAACGATCGCGATCAAGGCGTGGCAACAATCTTGTAACTGCTGCTCAGGTAGGTGACAATCCCCGCGAAGCTGGTGGAATGAAGCATCTTCTGGTGGTGGAACCAGACCCGATCCTCGGTCAGCGTGTGTTAGCAAGATGCGAACGAATCGCGCGGGCCACGCTGTGCCGCGATTTCCTTTCGGCGCGATCGCAACTCCTCGCCTCGATGCCCGATCTGCTGGTGACCAACCTGCGGCTCGAGGAGTACAACGGCCTGCATCTGGTCCTTCTCGCCACGTCCGAAGGCGTGACGCGCTCGCTGGTCCATACCGACCGGCCCGATCCGTATCTGGTGCGCGAGGCGCAGGCGATCGGCGCGTTCTTCGAACGCACTGAACGCCTGCTGCACGCGGTCGTCGCCTATCTCCACTTCGACCTGCCGCAGCGCGATCGCCGGAACTCGGACCGCTACGACAGGCGCACGGCCTTCCGGGGTGGCCGTCGCGCCGCCGATATCGCCCTTCCGGCCTGACCGTTCCCCGAGCCCGCGCGCGTTCCGGCCAATCCGGCCAAAAACTCTCCAAACGCCAGCAAATCCTGTATGGTATGCGCGTGACGCGAACTTATCTGGCCACCACCCTGCTCGCGCTGTGTGCGATGGTGCGTCTCGGAGCGCAAGCCGGCGCCGCCAACGGCGAATGGCGGACCTACGGCGGCGATCTGGGCCACACGCGGTACGCGCCGCTCGATCAGATCAACGCAAGCAACTTCAAGGCGCTCGAAATCGCCTGGCGCTTCAAGACGGACGCCTTGGGCCCGCGACCCGAGTACCAGCTCGAGTCAACGCCGCTGATGGTGAAGGGCGTGCTGTACTCGACGGCCGGATCGCGCCGCGCGGTGGTGGCGCTCGATGCCGGTACCGGCGAACTGTTGTGGATGCATAGCGAGAACGAGGGCGCGCGAGGCGCGGCGGCGCCGCGGCAGCTGTCCGGCCGCGGGCTCGCGTACTGGACCGATGGCGGCGAGCAGCGCATCTTGTACGTGACGCCCGGCTACCGGTTGATCGCGCTCGACGCGAAAAACGGCGCACGGATCTCGAGCTTCGGTCAGGACGGCGTCGTCGATTTGAAGCTGGACGACGACCAGACCATGGATCTCGTCACCGGAGAGATCGGGCTGCACTCGACGCCCACCGTGGCCAAGAACGTGGTCATCATCGGCGCCGCGCACAAGACCGGCGGCAATCCGAAAAGCCGCCGCAACGAGAAAGGCTACGTGCGCGGCTTCGACGTGCGGACCGGCAAGCGTCTGTGGATCTTCCACACGATTCCCCAGCCGGGCGAGTTCGGGAACGACACGTGGGAAAAGGATTCGTGGGCGTATACCGGGAACACCGGGGTTTGGGGCCAGATCTCCGCCGACGAGGAACTGGGCCTGGTGTACCTGCCGGTGGAGCTGCCGACCGGTGACTACTACGGCGGGCATCGTCCGGGAAACGGACTGTTTGGCGAAAGTCTCGTCGCGGTCGATCTACAGACCGGGAAGCGGCGGTGGCACTTTCAGCTGGTGCATCATGGCATCTGGGACATGGACATCCCGTGCGCGCCGATTCTGACGGACATCACCGTCAACGGGCGGACGATCAAGGCGGTCGCCCAACCGACGAAGCAGGCGTTTCTCTACGTCCTCAATCGTGAAACTGGGGAACCGATCTGGCCGATCGAGGAGCGGCCGGTACCGAAGGGGAACGTACCCGGCGAGTGGTACGCGCCGACGCAGCCGTTTCCGAGCAAGCCTCCCGCGTACGATCGCCAGGGCGTGTCCGTCGACGATCTGATCGACTTCACGCCGGCGCTGCGCGCCGAAGCGATCAAGGCGGCCGAGCGCTACCAGATCGGCCCGATCTTCACGCCGCCGGTGGTCAGCAAAGTGGAAGGTCCGCTGGGCACGCTCACGCCGGGGTTCGCCACGAATTGGCCGGGTGGCTCGTACGATCCTGAGACACACATCGCGTACATCTATTCGCAGAGCGGCGCGAGCCCGCTCGCGCTCGTGCCGTCTCCGTCCGATCTCTCGGATATGGATTTCATCCAGGGCAGCGCGCTGACCGGCGCGCGCCGTACCGGCGGTTCGGGATCGGCCGCGGGCGGCGGCCGCACCGGAGAGACGGCGGCGGCCCCGGCGGCGGCGGGTGAGGGCGGGGCCGGCCTCACCGTCCAGGGCTTGCCGCTGCTCAAACCGCCTTACGCGAGGATCAGCGCGATCGACTTGAACAAAGGCGAAATCCTCTGGCACATCGCGCACGGGGAAACGGCGGACAACGTCAGGAACCATCCGGCGCTCAAAGGGCTGACCATTCCCCGAACAGGACGGCCGGGACTCATCGGACCGCTCGTGACCAAGACGCTCGTCATTGCCGGCGAGGGCGGTGTCTTTACGACGCCATCGGGCCAGCGCGGCGCCATGCTGCGCGCTTACAGCAAGACGGACGGTAAAGAGGTCGGTGCCGTTTACATGCCGGCGCCCGAGAGCGGATCGCCGATGACGTACATGCTCAACGGCAAGCAATACATCGTCATCGCCATCAGCGGCGGGAATTACAGCGGCGAGTTGCTGGCGTTCAGGTTGCCGCAATGAAATGTAGGGGCGGTTCGCGAACCGCCCCTACGATCCTGGAGGCGCACATGAAACGCGCGGTTCTCACGGCCTTGTTTGCTGTCGGTTGCGGCGCGTCGGCGTTCGCCCAGGGGCCGCAAACCGTCACTTTCGCGCGCGACGTCGCGCCGATCCTGCAGCGCTCCTGTCAGAACTGTCACCACGCCGGGGCCATCGCGCCGATGTCGCTCGTCACCTACGAGGAGGCCCGCCCCTGGGCGCGGTCGATCAAACAGAAGGTGACCGCACGCGAAATGCCGCCGTGGTACATCGATCGCCACATCGGCATCACGAAGTTCAAGGACGATCCGTCCCTGACCGACGCGGAAATCGCCACCATCGTGAAATGGGTGGACAGCGGCGCGCCGGCCGGCAGCCCGGCGGACATGCCGAAGCCGCGCCAATTCGCCGATGTCGACAAGTGGCACATCGGCAAGCCGGACATGATCGTGTCGCTGCCCAAGCCCTACGAGCTGCGCGCGAACGGCCCCGACGAGTTCTACGACGTCGACGTCGATCCGGGGTTCACCGAGGACATGTACATCGCGGCGGTCGAAACCAAGCCGGAGGCGTACAGCTTCAAGGTCGTTCACCATGCGACCGCCAACATGATCGAAGACGAGGAAGAGGATCCGGTCGGCTTTTTCTTCAACGAGTACGCGCTCGGCAAGAATGGCGACATCTTTCCCGAGAACTCCGGGCGCCTGATCAAAGCCGGGTCGAAGATTCACTTCAACCTCCACCTCCACCCGAGCGGCGAGCGCTCGCTCGTCAACTTGTCGATTGGTTTCAAGCTGTATCCGAAGGGACAGGTGCCGAAGTACGTCGCCTTCACACAGCATATGGGCGACAACACCGACATCGACATTCCTCCGGGCGAGGTGTCGCGCACGGATGGCTACTTCCGGTTGCCGAAACCGGCGGTCCTGTCGGCCTTCCAGCCGCACATGCACAATCGCGGGAAGGCGATGTGCATGGAAGCCATCTATCCGGACATCCGCGCCGACTCGGCACGACCGGGTCCAGCCCGGACCGAAACGCTGAACTGCGTCAGCAACTATCAGTTCGGCTGGCATATCACGTATCCCTACGCGGAGGACGTCGCGCCGGTGCTGCCTGCGGGCACGATCATCCACGTCACCGCGTGGCACGACAACACGGCCGCGAACAAGTACAACCCGAACCCCAGGAACTGGGTCGGCTACGGGCAACGCACGATCGATGAAATGAGCTTCGCGTGGGTCAGCCTCTTCTACATCGACGAGGCCGACTATCAGCAGCGCGCCGCAGCGCGGAAGAAAACCAATGACTAGCGCGCGCCCGCCCGCCATAGCGCGCGCGAATGCCTGGCGAGCGGCGGCGGGAAGGCTTCAGCAAAGCGTGATGAGGCTCGCGGCGGTCGCCCTCGTGCTCGCGCTCGTCGGCGATCTGACCGCGCAGCAGCTGCCCACGGCGATCCCGCAGACGAAATTCGTGTCCGGCCAGAACGTCGTGCCGTATTTCGAGGGCTGGATCCGCAACGCCGACGGCAGCTTCGATCTGGTGTTCGGCTACTTCAACCGCAACTGGCAGGAGGAACTCGCGATTCCATCGGGCCCTGACAACAGGTTCGAGCCGGGCGCGCCGGATCGCGGGCAGCCGACGTACTTTCTGCCGCGGCGTCAGGGTTGGGTGTTCCGTGTGCGGGTCCCCGCCGATTTCGGCAAGCAGGTCCTCACGTGGACCGTCAAGGCCAACGGCAAGTCGGAAACGGCGTACGGAGAACTGCTGCCCATCGAGGAAATCACCGAGCGCATCATCATGACGCGCGGCAACCTGAATCCGGGCGAGGGCGATCCGAACAAGGCGCCCGCGATTGCGATTACCGCCGCGGCAACTGCGACCGTGGGCCAACCGGTATCACTCACCGCACGCGTGACGGATGATGGTCTGCCGAAGCCGCGAGTGCCGGTGCAGCGAACGGCGGCAACCGACGCCACGCGGATTCAGGCGCAGGCCAACTCGTCGGCCGCGCCACGGCCGCGAGGGTTGACCGTGAGCTGGATGCAGTTGCGGGGACCGGCGAAGGTGACATTCGACGCCGCCGGACCGAATCCCGTTGCCGGCGGAGCCGTCGTCACGGCAGCGCGCTTTCCGTCGCCGGGGCTGTACACGGTGCGGGCGACGGCGAATGACGGCGCCCTCTCCACGAAGAGCGACGTGACGATCACCGTCCAGTGAACGCCTCGTCTCGTTCAGGCTGGCTGAGCAGGAGCGCGGCCACGCGGATCCCGGCCGAATGGGCACGGAATCGGTGAATTGACGTGAGAATCCGGCGGGGAGGGGCGCTCAGTGTGCGGCGTGCATGTGCGCGACCGCGCAGTCGATCGGGCGGCTGGGTCTAGCCCTATTCGGTCTTTTGCCAGTCCTGCAGCGGCTGCGGGCCCAGCTGAATCCCCTCCAGATCGGGGTCGACGCCTTCTGCCCTCGTCGGATTATTCGCCTTCTGCGCGGCCGCTTCCTGGCGCCGGGCCTGCTTCTCGGTGCGGCGTTCCTGGCGCTGGCGCTCGCGCTGGCGCTTCTGTTGTGATGGCCGTGACTTGTTCACGAGCCAATTGTACGACGAGCAGAGCATCCTGTCATAATGATCCGTGCCGTTTACCCGCCTCGGGCTTCATTCGGATCTCCTCAAAGGGCTCAAAGACCTCGGCTTCACGCGGCCGACCGCCATCCAGGCCGATGCGATTCCACTGGCGATGGCCGGCGGCGACGTACTGGCGTGCGCGATGACCGGCAGCGGCAAGACGGCGGCCTTTCTGCTGCCGATTCTGCATCGACTTATCGACAAGCCCCGCGGTACGACGCGCGGGCTGGTGCTGACGCCGACGCGCGAGCTCGCGGCGCAAATTGTCGAAGACCTCAACGATCTCGCCGTGCACACGCCTTTGACGGCCGCCGCGGTGTTCGGCGGCGTCGGCATGGGTCCCCAGGAGCACGCCTTCCGCAGCGGCGTTGACGTCATCGCCGGCACGCCGGGGCGTCTGCTCGACCATTTCCGCTTCCCGTACGCGAAGCTCGGGGGCCTGCAGTACCTGGTGCTCGACGAGGCCGATCGGATGCTCGACATGGGCTTCCTGCCGGACATCCGCCGCATCCTCCGCCATCTGCCGCCGCGGCGACAGACACTGTTCTTCAGCGCGACGATGCCGCCGCCGATCGTGCAGCTGTCGCGCGAGATGCTCCAGTCGCCGTCGACAATCAATCTCGAGCGTCGATCGGCACCGGCGGTCGGGATCACGCACGCCGTGTATCCGGTGCCGCACCACCTCAAAGCCTCGCTGCTGCTGAAGCTGCTCACCGGCGGGGAGATGCGCGATGCCCTCGTCTTCACGCGGACGAAGCACCGCGCCAACAAGCTCGCAAAGTTTCTCGGCGAGCAGAACATCAAGGTCGAACGGATTCATGGCAATCGATCGCAGGCGCAGCGAACGGAGGCTCTCAGGGGCTTCAAGAGCGGCAAATACCGAGTGCTGGTGGCGACCGACATCGCGGCGCGCGGGATCGACGTCACGGCGCTGGGGCACGTCGTGAACTTCGATGTTCCCGTCGTGCCGGAGGACTACATCCATCGCGTCGGCCGAACCGCCAGGGCCGAATTGACCGGGTCGGCCTTCACACTGGTGTCGCCTGAGGAAGAGGGGAGCTTGCGCGACATCGAGAAGACCATCAGCACCAGGCTGCCGAGGGTGACGCTGCCAGACTTTGACTACAAGGCGAGCGCGCCACCGCCGCCGCCCGCCACACACAGGCCACGCCAGCAGCATCGCGCCTGGCCGCAACACGGCGATCGTCACCGCCAGGGACCGAGGTCGACGCGCCGTTCGCGTGGGCGATGAGCGGACCGGCCTATCCGGCAGCGCACGCCATCGCGGCGAAAGTCCGCGACCATTTCACACGCCATCTCGCCGACGCGCAGCAGCGCGGCCAGACCGGCCTCGCGGCGCCGCCGGACGCCGAGACGATCGAAGCGCTCATCGACGCGGCGTTCTGGGCGAGTCTCCGGCGGGAAGAGAATGTCGTCCCGACGATCTCGCTGGCGTTCCTGACACCAGACGAAGCCCCGTATCCTCTCCGGTTCGAGCGCGCAATCCCGCTCGAACCCGGCCGCCTCGTCAAGCTGGCACCGGCGGTCGAACGCGCCGGCATTCACCTTGGCGTACACCGCGATGGCGGCGCGCTGTGGGTCTGGGGCACCGTCCGCATGATTCCTCCCCTGTGCGTCGTCGTCGAGGTGACAGCGCCCGGGCTGCTGGTTGTCAAGCACCATCGCGGCGGCGAAGCGGGTAAGTTCGTGAACGTCGCCGTGCTGGAAGGCGATCAGGTGAAGATCGTCGACGAACGTGCGTCGAGCCTGCCGGACTGCCCACCGCTGCTGACATCGCTGCTCGGTTTCGATTCGCCGGCGTCGTGGATCGATTCGGTCAACGTGCTCGTGCAACTCGCGGTGTCGATGCGCGCGCACCGCCGCGGTGGCATTCTGCTGATCGTCCCGGACTCGAGTGACGCCTGGATGGAATCGATCGTCCGTCCGATTCCGTACGCGGTATCGCCGCCGTTCGACGTCCTCGGGCGATTGGCTCGCGCTTCGACGGAGGGCAAAAGCGGTCGCACGTGGCAGGATGCGCTGACACGTGTTGTCGATTTGATCGCCGGACTCACCGCGGTCGACGGCGCGACCCTCATGACGACACGGTACGATGTGCTCGCGTTCGGCGCGAAGATTGCGCGGAAGAAAGGTTCGCCGCAGGTCGAGCAGGTGGTGGTGACCGAACCGATCGAGGGTGGCGTCGCCGAGGTCATGCACCCGACGCAGCTTGGCGGTACGCGCCATCTCTCGGCCGCGCAGTTCGTACACGATCAGCATGACGCGGTCGTGCTGGTGGCGTCCCAGGATGGCCGTTTCACGGTGTTCGCGTGGTCGCCCTGCGAAGACATGGTCCACGCGCACCGGGTCGAGGTCTTGCTGCTCTAACGGTCCGGCTGAAGCCAGACTAATGGCCTGTCCACGCTGATCAAGGACCACCTCGCGGGCGGGGCATCCCGGCTGGCGGCGTTGCTCCCCCCTCAAATACTCCCGGTATTCTCAGTCGTCGCGCCTTGCCATCCGGGCGCCGCGCTCCGCGATCTGGTCCTCGTTCAACGTGGACAGGCCACTAGAAACTGAAGAACAACAACAGGTCGATCCCGGCGCGCTCGATGCGCCGGAAGGGCGAGCGGGAGATCAGCGTCTGCGCATCCGAGAACGTGGCGCGCAGCCGCAGGATGCGCGAGAGGGTGTACTCGAGGGCGGCTTCGTCGTACGGATCCGGCCCGAACTGGCGGCTGAAGCGCGCCACCAGACCTGGGAAGATTTCCTGACCGATCGTCACTTTCGGCCCGGCGCCGAATTCTCCAAGGGCCTCGATCTCGAGAACTTCCAATCCGAGCTGGTTCTCGATCGCACTCAGGAGCGGTGTCGCGATGAAACCGGCAGCCAGAGCACCGGCGCGTACCAGCAGTTCCTGTTGCTGCACCGATGACAGCTCGTTGCTCGCCGTATTGAACACAATCAGCGACAGGATGTCCGAGTCGTCGAGCGGTGGCGTGCTGGACAGGTGGAGCTCGGGCTGCCGCAACGGTCCCGTGATGGCCACGCGGGTCTCGACACCGGAGATGAGACGCCTGACGCTCACGTAGAGCTCCGGATTGAGGTCGCCTCGGAAGTTGATGGAGCTCGTATCGACGACATCGAAGCGCCGGCCCTGAAACGTATAGGTTCCGGTGACTCGGTCGAACGAACCGGTCACCGAGAGCGGCTCGCCGGGATCTTTGTAGAGATACAAATCACCGAGGGCGCGAAGATTGATGTCGCCGAGACCGATCGGCGTCCCCGACGAGATCTGCACGTCACGGCCGGTCAGTCGCAGGGTGTTGGGGACGTGCACCGAGATATCCAGCCCCAAGCGGTCCCAGGGATTCAGCGCAGCCACCGCGTCGACGTCGCCGATTGGCGTCGGCTCTGTGGCATACGGCTGGAACAGCGTCCGTTGGAGAATCTCGTCAACCTTGACTTCAGCCGTGCTGATCGTCACGTCGCCGGCAATCCGCGGCGATTCGAACTGGCCCCGGATCTGGAGCGCGGCGTTGACCACCACGCGCCCCAGCTGGTTACGCATCACCTCGAAACGCTGGGCGTGGGCCTCGATCTCGAGATCGCCGACGCGCAACTCGTGCGTCGCCAGGCTGCCACGAACCTCGAGTGGATGCCCATCGACGTCCTCGATGTGGAGCGTTTCGACGGTCACGCGCTCGCGCTCCAGTTTGATGGCGGCGCGTCCGTTCTTGTACTTGGCGCCGGTCGCCGTCGCCAGGAACGCGGCGTTCACGATATCGACCGAGCCGTCCAGGTGCGGGTCGTGACTCGTACCGATCACCCGGACGTCCACCCTGATCTCGCCGGTCACGTTGCGGATGACGTCGGTGACGCCCTCGACGAGTCCGAGGCTGATGGGGCTCGACTTGATCGCGACGTCGATCGGCTGGTCGGGGAGATCGCGTTTGAACAGGGACACGGGGACCGTCCCGGTCGCCGTGAGCCAGACGCCCGGCGCCTGATCGAGGCGCACGTCGATTGTGAGGCGTTGTGCATCGTAGTCGACACGGCCCGCGAGTTTCTCGTACGAGACCCGTTCGACGCGGCCGTTGCTGACGGTCAACGTGGCAGCCACGCGCGGCTGGTCGAACGTGCCGCGCACGGTCGCGTCGAAGTCCAGCGCGCCGGCATAGCGCGTCGGCCGATCGAACGCATTTTGCAGCGTGTCGAGAAAGACGTGCGACCCGGTGACGCGGAGCGCGCCATTTCCGTCACGCCGCCACGTGCCCGACACGGCAATCCGCTGATCGTTGGCGCCGTCGGAAAACTCCAGCGCGGTCACAGACACTCCGCCGTCGTCCCAGGAGACGACGGGCGGGGGTGTGGTCGAGGCGAGACGCCAGGGCGCGCGCCCGAGGCTGACGGTCAGATCGAGGACGTCGACGGCGTGCCGATCGTCGCGAAGTCGGACGGCGCCAGCCAGCCGTCCGTGGCGGTCCTCCCGCTGGGTGATGTCCAGATCGAATCCGAGGCGCTCGGCATCCATCGTCACCGTGCCCGACGCTTCGTTCACTGACTGGCCGAACACCGTCACGAACGTCCCGCGCGCGTTCACCTGGGCCTTGGTCCTCCAGAGGTCTGATGTTGGCGCAACCGCGTCGTAGTGGCCGACGAGCGTCAGCGCCCGCACGCCGTATGCATCCAGCTGGTTGATTGTCGCGTCGCCGACGGCGTGAAGGGCGTCCGCGGGCCCGCTCAGGTGTCCTGTGGTCGAGACCACGGCGGACACGCTGTTTCCGGTGAGCGCCTGCAGCTGCGACAGATCCACGTGGGACAGCTCGTATTGAAGATCGCTCGATGCCGGCTCCGCGAGGGTGACGGTGCCGGCGACGTGCCCATCGATCGCGGCACCGGTTGCGCGCGCATCCGCAACCGTCAGCGTCGAATCGGCGAGCGTGGCGTCGAGCGTGGCGCTTTCAATCGGGACGTCGCGGATGGTCGAGGGGGCCAGCGACAAGGTGCCGCGAACGTCATAGTCAGGCAGACTGACCGCTCGCAGCAGAAGGTCGCGCACCGTCGCGGTGACGCGCCCGGTTCCCGTCAGCGACGATTTCAACCGGGGATCCATGAACGGCACCGCCGGATCGATCGTGGCGAACCGCCCGTCGAACGACGCGTGCAGCGTCCCGCCATCGAGACCGATCGAAACGTCCGCGTCCGACAGCGTGCCGCTGAACAGTTCCGCCCGTGTCAGGCGTCCACCTCCCGTCAACGTCAGCGTTCGATCGGTTCCGGCTCCCGTCACCTGAAAGTGTCCCGACACGATGCCGGCGTAGCGCGGCTCCTGCAGCCACTGGACCGCCAGGCCTTCGCCGAAGACTCGGAGGTTCACATTGTCGATGTCACCGTCGCCCGTGAAGTGCAGCGGCTTCTGCAGGGTGTCGATAGAGCCGACCGTCCCGGCGCCGACCGTGGCGCCGAGAAACAGCGACCGGTCGAAGGTGGCGCCACCGATGATGTACGGCTCGCTGAAGCGGCCGGAGATGTCGTAGTCGAAGGTCAGCAGACTTAACACCCGTGGCACCGGCACGGTAGCCGGTACGCGGCGCAGATCGATGCCGTTCACCCGACCCTGAAAGCGGAAAGGAAACGGGCCGTCAATGCCGATGGAGCTATTCGCCGTCGTCACTCGGGCACCGTATGCAACAGCGTCGGCGGAGGCGACGAGAGCGCTCGTCTCGGTCAACTGTCCGCGCGCGCGCACATCGTCGGCCTCGTAGCCCATGTACATGGCATGGCGTCCCTCGAACGTGTAAACGCCGCGCGGGAAATGGCGACCGAGTTCCAGGGCGAGGTTGAACGTCACGTGCCCGCGGATGTCAGAGGGCCGGTCCGGCCGGTTCAGCCACCGGGCAAGATTCAGCCGGTCGACGTCGATGGCGCCCTTGCCGTGCCAGCCTGGGACTGACGTATCGAGCGTCAGCGTGCCTTTCACCGATCCGCCGGTTCCGGCGAGATTCAGGTTGGTCACGAGCTGATTCACCGGGCCCGTCAGCGACGTGTCGAACGATCCCTCGACCGCGATGTTCTTCAGACCGCGCAGGACGCCGGACCACTCCTGAAAGGCAAAGCGCGGCGCGCGCACCTGCAGCTCGAGCACGGTCGGCTTAAGTGACGTGTCGATCCGTCCGTCGAGCGTGAATGCGGAGCGCGCCGTGTTCACGGAGAAATGCTCGAAGAACCAGCCGCCAGGTCCCCGCCCGAACACCCCGGCGAGGCGCTGTACGGACAGATCGGGTGCGCTGCCGATCCACGAGACGTGATCGAAGGTCAGCCTCCAGCGAACGGGGAAGTAGGCGAATGCGAATTTCGCGTTCAACGCCTCGAATTCGGTCGGCACATGGGCGGCGCCGAAATCGAGTGGATCGCGCAGCGAGATCCGGCCGTCGACGATTTCGATCGATTGCACTTCGATCGGCCGGCTCGGACCCGTGCGCTCCTGCTCGCGGGTGTCGCGCCGGACGAGAGCGCCGAGGTCCCAGCGCCCGTCCGGCTGCCGGCCGCCGACGATCCGCGGGCGCGTCAATTGAACGCGACGCACGACGACGCCGGTTTGCACGAGCTCGCGAATGCTGTAGCTGAGCGCGATTCGCTCGATCTGAATCAGCGTCCGACCCTCGCGTGCGACGCTGACGTCGGCCAGCGCGATACCGCGCAGCACCGATCCTTCCAGCCGCCCGATCGAAAGCGTCGCGGTCAGGTAATGGTTAGCCTGACGGACAATCAGGCCGCGGATGGCTTCCTTGGCCCACGCCGTCTGCAGGGCAGCGAGCCCGATACCCACGAGAATGAGAACGAACGCCACGAGTCCGACAACCGCTTTCGCGAGTCTGGCCGAGATCGATCGCACACGGCGGAAGCGCGTCACCTGTTGAGAATGGTATCAACGGACGTGCCCGGCCGGCGGCCGAGCTGGCCAGAACGTTTCTTGGCGTACGTTAACGGCAGTAGCTGCGAACCAGCGCGAGGAGGCGGTCGAAATCGAGCGGCTTTTTCAGGAAGGCATTCGCGTTCACGTCTGCCGCGCGAGTTGGATCGAGCGCCGACAGCACGATGACCGGCACACCGGAGACGGACGGGTCGGCCTGCTGGCGCCGGCGAAACTCCCAGCCGTCCATGACGGGCATCATGAGATCGAGCAGAATGACGTCGGGCCGGTCGGAATCCTGGAGATACTCGAGCGCTTCGCGGCCATTGGCCACGGTCGCGGCGTTGAATCCCTCGAGGTTGAGCAATTGCGCCATCATGTCGCGCAGGTCGGCATCATCCTCGACGATCAGGACCGGACAGTGATGCACACCGGGATTTGGCCGTGTTCCGGACTGGAATTCAGCGCTGTCGGTGGTCATCAAAGAATGTAAGCTCTACTGTGCGCTTCTTCTTCCCCAATTGGTCGAAGAGCCCGACGCTGTATCGGTCGCAGAGGCCGACGATTATAGGGCAGGAGCCGGCGCTTCTGATTCTTGCCAGCTTACTGCTGTTTATCGTCCTGTTCTGGCGGCTGGGCGCGCCGACGTTCTGGGATCCCGACGAGGCGCATTACGCGGAAACCACGCGGGAGATGATTGCCACCGGCGACTGGTGGGCTCCGTACTACAACGACGTCCCGTTCTTCGATAAGCCCGTCCTCTTTCATCAGCTTCAGGGCGCGTCGATGCTCGTCTTCGGCCAGAACGAGCTCGGCGCCCGGATGCTGCCCGCGCTGGCGGCGTTGGTCCTGATTCTGATCACGGTCTGGTTTGGCGCGCGGATGATCTCGCCGGACGTCGGGATCGTCGCCGGGCTGATGCTCGCGGCCAGCCCCGGCGTGTTCGGCCTGGCGCGGTACGCCATCCTCGACACGCTGTTCACGATGTTTCTCTTCGGCGGCGCGGCGCTGCTCGCGACGGCGGCCCTCCAGGATCGGCCCGCCTTGCAGTGGCCCGGTTATGTGTCGGTTGCCTTCGCCGTGATGACCAAAGGGCCGATTGCGCTGGTTCTCTGCGGGCTGACGCTGGCGCTCGCCATCACGCTGTCGGCCGATCTACGGAAGCGCTTGCTCGGGCTGCGCTGGATGGCCGGCGTCGCCATCGTGCTCGTCATCGCGTCGCCGTGGTTCGTCTACATGTACTTGCGATTTCGCGAAGACTTCGTGAACGGCTACTTCCTCGACGAAAACGTCCGGCTCTTCGCGTCGAGCCGGTTCGCGAATCAGCCGCGATTCTGGTTCTACTTCCAGATTCTCGGGCTCGGCCTCCTGCCGTGGACGGGGCTCGTGATCGGACGCGCGGTCGACGATATCCGGGCGCGGCTGCGGGGCGAGCCGGTCGACGGCACCGAGGTGTTGCTCTGGTCCTGGACAATCGCAATCGTCGGCTTCTTCACGCTATCGACCTTCAAGCTCGATCACTATGTCTTTCCGGCGGCCCCGGCCCTGTGCCTGTTGTGCGCAAGGGCCTGGTCGGATGCCCGCCAGGAGCCGCGGCAGTCTCGTCATGCAGGATCGCGCGTCGGCGTGTGGGTCGCCGGTCCACTCCTCGTTCTCCTTGGCGTCGCCACCGGCTACTTTCTCGTTGTGCGGCTGGATCTGCCGCCGCTGGCGATGAGCATCCCCTTCGCGCTGACGTTGGCTGGGATCGCGATGGTCGCGACCCACGTCGCCCGCAGACGATTGCCGCGGACACCCTGGCTGGCGACTGTCGCGCTGATGGTCACCTACATCGGTCTCGTGCGCTTCGTGATGCCGGCGATCGAGCGGCAGAAGGTCGTCGACGATGTGGCGGCTTGGGTCGTCGGCGAAGCCGGTCCGGACACGGTCATCGCCAGCTATCGCCTCAACCGATGGAATCCGTCATTCCGCTTTCACGTGGGACGGCACGTCGAGTTCCTCGAGGATCCGAACGAAGCCGAAGCATTCCTCGCGTCTTCGGAACCGTACTTCTGCATCATGCGACGCGAGGCGCTGGACGAGTTTCTCGCCCGCGGCATCAAGCTCGACGTGCGACTCGAACGCCGCGGGATGTGGGCAACGTCGGGCCGCGTGCTGTGGCGCAATCAGATCCCGACCGCGCGATTCGTCGTGGTCACCAAGCCGCGGTAGAATCGCCGGCATGTTGCGTACTTCAAGACTGCTCCTGTTGTTCATCCTGCTTCCGGCCGCGCTGAGCGCGCAGCGAGGCGGGGGCGGCGGCAACGCCGCCGACGCCGGTCCATTTGGCGCGCTGCGCTGGCGCAGTCTCGGCCCGGCGCGTGGCGGGCGCTCCATTGCCGTGGCCGGGAGCACGTCCCGCCCGAACGAGTACTACATGGGTGCGACCGGCGGCGGTTTATGGAAGACGACCGACGGCGGCACGACCTGGAAGCCTGTGACCGACGGTTTGATCAACTACTCGTCGGTCGGAGCGGTGGCCGTCGCCGCCTCGAATCCAGATGTCGTCTACATCGGCACCGGCGAGGCGGACATCCGCGGCAACATCATTCAGGGCGGCGGCGCCTATAAGTCGACCGATGGCGGGAAAACGTGGACGCACATCGGCCTGACCGAAACCCAGGTGATTGCAAAAATCCGCGTCCATCCCTCGAACCCGGATGTGGTGTACGTCGCGGCCTTCGGTCATCACGCGGCCCCGAATGCGGAACGTGGCGTGTACCGTTCGAAAGACGGCGGCAAGACGTGGGACAAGATCCTGTTTCGCGATAACAAGACGGGCGCCAACGAGCTGATCATCGATCCGAACAACCCGCAGGTGATCTATGTCGCGCTGTGGGAGGCGTATCGGAACGCCTACGAGATGTCGAGCGGTGGACCCGGCAGCGGGATCTTCAAGTCGGCTGACGGCGGCGATCACTGGACGGAGATTTCGCGAGCTCCGGGCTTGCCGAAGGCGATGCTCGGAAAGATCGGTCTCTCGGTCTCGGGCGCCGACTCGAACCGCGTCTACGCCCAGATCGAAGCGGACGACGGCGGCTTCTTCCTGTCTGACGACGCGGGCGCAACATGGCAGAAAGTGAGCGAGCGCCGCGATCTGCGCCAGCGGGCCTTCTATTACACGCGGGTGTACGCCGACCCGAAGGTGAAGGACACCGTCTGGGTCCTGAACGTCAACATCTACAAATCGATCGACGCCGGCAAGACGTGGAAGTCCGTCAGCGTACCGCACGGCGACAACCACGACTTGTGGATCGCGGCGAACGATTCGAACCGGATGATCGAAGCCAACGACGGCGGCGGCACGGTGTCCGTGAACGGCGGCGAGACCTGGACGCCCGAGACGATGCCGACGGCGCAGTTCTACCACGTCACCACGACCAAGCACGTGCCGTATCACATCTGCGGCGCGCAGCAGGACAACAGCACCGCGTGTGTTTCGAGCCAGCCCGCGACAGGCGGCCCGGGCGGTTCCGGCGGCGGTGCCGACCAGGTGTTCTATTCGGTGGGTGGCGGCGAGAGCGGCTACATCGCCAGCGACCCGCGCAATCCAGAGATCTTCTTCGCAGGCAGCTACGGCGGCCTCATCTCTAGGCTGGACCGGCGGACCGGTCAGGAGCGCGCGATCAATCCCTATCCGGACAACCCGATGGGGTACGCGTCATCCGACATCGTGGAGCGCTTCCAGTGGACCTTCCCGATCGTGCTCGCGCCAACCGATCCGCGGACGCTGTATGTCGGTTCGCAACACGTGTGGAAATCGACGAACGAGGGACAGAGCTGGACGAAGATCAGCCCCGATCTGACGCGCCACGATCCCAAGACCATGGGTGCCTCCGGCGGGCCGATCACGAAGGACAACACCGGCGTGGAAACCTACGCGACGGTGTTCACCATTGCGCCGTCTGCCCGCGACGGCAACGTCATCTGGGCCGGCTCCGACGACGGCTACGTGCAGGTGACGCGGAACGGGGGGACGAACTGGAAGAACGTGACGCCGAAGGCGCTCGGAGACTTCGCACGCATCAGTTTGATCGAAGCGTCGCCGTTCCGCGCCGGCACCGCTTACGTGGCGGCGAATCGCTATCAGCAGGATGACTTCAAGCCCTACGTGTTCCGCACCGACGACTACGGTGAGACGTGGACCTCGATCACGACGGGCGTCGGCGCCAACGACTTCGCGCGTGCGATCCGCGAAGACGTCAAGCGCGCCAGGCTTCTGTACCTCGGAACCGAGCACGGCATCTACGTCTCGTTCGACGACGGCGCGAACTGGCAGTCGCTGCGGCAGAACCTGCCAGACACACCGGTGCACGACATCGCGGTCGAAGAGCGCGATCTGGTCATCGCCACGCAC
>Ga0193696_1000210_pt1 | contig 23032 bp, 11 predicted proteins | sample L3m1metaG_FD_145074 | JGI IMG/M metagenome (GOLD analysis project Ga0193696, IMG submission 145074) | Soil microbial communities from a riparian zone of the East river system, Colorado, United States - L3m1 | ecosystem: Environmental > Terrestrial > Soil > Riparian zone | place: USA: East River... | reverse complement strand
CCGAGCGGCGTGTGCACGAACATTCGCGTCGTCCATGCCTTCAACCCGACATTCGGCCTGGATCAGGAGGCGATCAAGGCGGCTGGGCAGTGGCGGTTTCGTCCTGGAATGCGTCTCGGACAGCCGGTGCCGGTACGGGTGACCATGGAAATCGCCTTCGCACTGCGCTAGAGAAGACCCGCCTTCGCTCGCGACGAAAAGTTACGAGCTTCGGCGGGCAAGCCTCCCGACCGGGCGCATAATCTCGCCCATGTTCTTTGCTGATCTTCGCTACGGTTTCCGCCAGCTTCGCATCAACCCGGGCTTCACGGCGCTCGCCGTCGTCACGCTGGCGCTGGGTATCGGCGCGAACACGGCGCTGTTCAGCGTCGTCCGCAGTGTCCTGCTGAAGCCGCTGCCGTATCGCGATCCGGCGCGGCTCGCGCGCGTGTGGATGGACAACCGCCGCCTGCAGATGCACGAGGACTGGGCGTCGTACCTCAACTACCAGGACTACAAGCATCTCAGCACGTCGTTCGAGTCGATGGCCGCGTTCACCGAGCCGTCGCTGAACCTCACCAGCGACGGCGAGCCGGAGAAGGTCCGCGGCGTGTTTGCCGAAGCGGCACTGTTCGACGTGCTGGGCGTGCGCGTCGCGCACGGCCGTCTGTTCACGACCGACGAGGAGGCCGCCGGCAAGGCGAACGTCGTCGTCATCGGCTGGGGATTGTGGCAACGGCGCTTCGGCGGCGCGGACGCGGTTGGCAAGCCGCTCGATTTCGACGGCCGCCGGTTCACCATCATCGGCGTCATGCCGCAGGGCTTCGCCTTTCCAGTCAAGCAGAGCGAATTCTGGGCGCCGCTGGTCGTCAGCGATCAGGCCAAACGGCGTGTCGGCTACTGGCTGCAGATGGTCGCGCGCATGAAGCCGGGCGTGACACCAGTGCAGGCGCAGGCGGAGATGGACGTCCTCGGCGCGCGGCTCGAGCAGCAGTATCCGAGCGAGAACGCCGGCTACGGCATTTTCGTGAACCCGCTCGAGAATCACGTGGCGGGGAACGTCAGAACGCCGCTGCTGGTGTTGCTCGGCGCGGTGGCGCTCGTGCTGTTGATCGCGTGCGTGAACGTTGCCGGATTGTTTTTGGCGCGCGCCGAAGCACGCGGCCGCGAGATCGTCGTCCGCGCCGCCCTCGGCGCCAGCCGCGTGACGCTCGTCCGCCAGCTCGTCATGGAGGCGGCCGCGCTGGCCGCCGTGGCCGGGGCTGCCGGGATCCTGGTGTCGTATGCCGGCGTCCGCGCGCTGCTGTGGCTCGCGCCTGCGGATCTGCCGCGGCTTGACGAGATCGGCATCGACGGCCTCGTCATGGTCTTTGCCGTCGGCGTGACGACGTGTACCGCGATCCTCTTCGGACTGTGGCCGGCGTGGCGGCTGTCGCGCGTGAACCTCCAGGACGCGCTGCGCGAAGCCGGCCGCGGGATGGCCGGATCGCTCGCCGCCGCCCGCATGCGGTCGGCGCTGGTCGTGGCGCAGTGCGCGCTGGCAATCCTCCTGCTCGCCGGGGCCGGACTGCTCCTGCGATCGCTCGGCGCGCTACGCGGTATGGACGCCGGCTTTCGCACCAGCAACGTGCTGACGATGCGAGTCAACGCGTCGCGGACGAAGTACGCGCAGGGACCACAGCTCATTCAGTTCTACGATCAGCTGCTGACGCGTGTGCGCGCCCTTCCCGGTGTCAAGGGTGCGGCCCTGACCTCCGATCTGTTCCTGAGCAACACGCCGAACTCCGGCACCTTCACGCTCGAGGATCGTCCACCTTTTCCACCGTCTGAAGAGATCGAGGCGACAGGCGATCTCGTCTCTGCAGGCTTCTTCGAGACCATGCAGGTGCGCCTGGTGCACGGCCGGTTCTTCGACGGCAGCGACAAGGAAGGCGGCCCGACGACGATCGTGATCAACGAGACGTTTGCGAACAAGTACTGGCCGAACCAGAACCCGGTCGGCAAGCGCCTGGTCTTCGGCCGCCCGGGCCCGAACAATCCGTGGATCACGATTGTCGGCGTGGCCGGCGACATGCGCCGCCGCGGATTGCATCGGGGCGCTCGCCTGGAAGTGTTTCGGTCCGCCGGCCAGTTCGGCGGCCGCAACCTGCAATTGCTCGTGACCAGCGACCATCCACCGGTCGGACTCGTGCCGTCGGTGCGCGCTGCGGTTCGAGACCTGGATCCGTCGGCGCCGATTACTGAGACCAGCACCGTCGAGGCCGAGATCGGCGAGTCGCTCGCCGTCCGGCGATTCCAGGCGCTGCTGCTCGCGCTGTTTTCGTTCCTGGCGGTGTTACTGGCCGCGGTCGGCATCTTCGGACTGATGGCGCAGGTCGTCGTGCGCCGCACCGCGGAGATCGGGTTGCGCATGGCGCTCGGTGCGAGTTCCAGGGACGTGCTCGCGATGGTCCTGCGTCAGGGCGTGCTGCTGGCCGTCGGCGGCGGCGCGGCCGGCATCGTCGGAGCGTTCGGCATGGCCCGTTTGCTGAACAGCCTGTTGTTTGGCATCAGCGCCGTTGATCCGATCAGCTACGGAGGGGCCGCACTGGTGATGGCGCTGGCGATTCTGCTCGCGTGCGGCCTGCCGGCGTGGCGAGCGGCTCGCGTCGATCCGATGTCGGCCCTTCGCCAGGACGGATAGCGGCCGCGCTGAGCGGGAACCGGGTAGACTCGGAGCGCATGTCCCACGAGGAAGACGTTCGGGCCGACCGCGAGGCGTTTTCCTCGTCGGCCACCGACTTCTTCGCGGCCGGGGAAGTGTTCGCCGGCCGCTACCGCATGGTCGCGCACCTGGGCCAGGGCGGCATGGGCGATGTCTGGAGCGCCGACGATCTCGTGCTCGGCATTCCTGTCGCGCTCAAGCTGATGCGCTCGACGACACCCACCGGGCGCGCGCTTCTCCTCAACGAGGTCCGGCTGGCGCGCCAGATCACCCATCCGGCCGTGTGCCGCGTGTTCGATATCGGCGAAGTCGACGATCAGGTGTTTCTGTCGATGGAGCTCGTGCAGGGCGAGGACCTCGCGGCCTTCGTCCATCGCGTCGGCCGGCTGCCGTCGGAGAAGGTCGCGGAGATCGGGCGTCAATTGTGCGACGCGCTGGCCGCGGCGCACCGGCAGGGCATTCTTCACCGCGACCTCAAGCCCGCGAACGTGCTCATCGACGAGACCGGGGCGGTGCGCATCACCGATTTCGGTATTGCCGTCACCCGCGGCGCCGCCGGGCACAACACCGGCATCGGCACGCCGGGCTACATGGCGCCGGAGCAGCTGCTCAGCGGCGGGTCGGTCTCGGAACGAACGGACCTCTACGCGCTCGGGCTGGTGCTGTACGAGCTTCTCGTCGGACGACGCACCTTCAGCCACGCGGCGTCGGTGCATCACCTGCCGCCGCCGTCGACCATCGTCGATGGGGTGGATCCGCGGCTCGAACGCGTGGTGATGCAGGCGCTGTCGCCCGACCCGGCGGATCGCCCATCGTCGGCCGCGGACATGGCGGCCGAGCTCGCGGTGAATCCCGCGACCGGCGCCGCCTCGGCCGGCCGGTTTTGGATGATCGCGGCCGCCATTGCTTCGGTGGTCGCGATCGTGGCCGTCGTGTCGCCGTTCCTCGCTCGCAGCGGCGGCGACACATTGACCGAACAGGACACGATCGTGCTCGCCGACTTCATGAACACGACCGGCGAGCCGGTGTTCGACGGCGCGCTGAAAGTCGCCCTCGCCGTCGCGCTGGAGCAGTCGCCGTTCATCAAGATATTTCCCGACGATCGGGTGCGGGACGCGCTGCGCCTGATGAACCGCCCGATCGATCAGCCGCTGGATCGATCCGTCGCCCGCGAAGTGGCGCAGCGCGAACAGCTGAAAGCCTTGCTGGCCGGGTCGATTGCCAGCCTCGGCCGAAACTACGTGATCGCGATCGAGGCCGTCAATGTGCAGAGCGGCGACGTGATGGCGCGCGAACAAGTCGAGGTGACGGAAAAAGAGCAGGTGCTCGCGTCGCTCGGCCGGGCCGCGGCGCGCTTGCGCGAGAAGCTCGGCGAGTCGCTCGCTTCGATCCGGCGGTTCGACGTTCCGCTCCCGAGGGCGACGACGTCATCGCTCGAGGCGCTCCATTCGTACGCCCTCGCGCTCGATCAGGGCAGACTCGTCGCGCGCGCCGGCGCCGTTCCGCATCTCAAGCGTGCCATCGAGCTCGATCCGGACTTTGCGCTCGCCCACGCGCTTCTCTCCGGCTTCTACGCCAACTCAGGGCGGTCCACGCTCGCCCCGGAGTACTCGCGGCGGGCGTTCGAGCTTCGCGACCGGGTCAGCGAGCGCGAGCGGTTCTTCATCTCGTGGCGCTATTACCACGACGCTACGCTGGACTGGGACAAGGCCTTCGAGCTGGCGCGCACCTGGACTGCGACGTATCCCCGCGAGGCGTTTGCGTTCAACAGCCTCGGGGCGTCGCACAACGCGCTCGGTCAATTCGAACAGGCGATCCATGCGCTCGAGACCGCGAGCCGTCTGGACCCCAGCTTCGTCGCACCTCTCGAAAGCCTCGGCCCGACGTTCATCGCGCTGAACCGGCGTGCCGACGTGCGCGAGATCGTTCGCCGGGTGGGCAGCCTGCAACCCGACCTGCTCAGCATTCGGCGATTCGCCTACGTCGTCGCGTTCATGGAGGAAGATGCGCCGACGATGGCGCGCGAGCTCGATTCCGCGCGCCGGCTGCCGGATGGCGTCGCGGCGTCAGACTGGGAGGCGCGGACAGCCGGGTTCGCCGGCCGGGTGCAGATCGCCCACGATCGGTTTCGCCGCGCCGTCGAGGCGGCGACGCTGGCACAGCTGGGGGAAACCGCCGCGCAGTGGTCCGCCAGCGAGAGCGAGATGCACGCGGCGGTCGGACAATGCGCGGACACGCGCCGCGAAACGGCGGCCGCGCTGGCTCTGAGCCGGGACAACACTACTCTCGAGCGCAGCGGTCGCGCGCTGGCGCTGTGCGGGGCGCGCGAGGACGCCACGAAGTTGTCCGACGAACTGGCGCTTCGGTTTCCGGCCGCGACGCTGACCGAGCGGATTCAGCAACCGGTCATCGCCGCGGCGCTCGCGATACACGGCGGCGACCCGGCGCGCGGGCTCGCACTGCTGGAACCGGTCGCGCCGTACGACCATGCCCGAAGCGCGGACTTCTGGCCCGCCTATCTCAGGGGCCTGGCGTATCTCGCCGCTGGGAGCGGTGCCGAAGCCGGCAGGCAGTTCGAGGCGATCCTGAATCATCGCGGCGAGGCGCCGGACTCGATTCTCTTTCCGCTCTCGCATCTCGGCGCCGCTCGTGCGGCGGCGTTGACCGGGGACAGCGCAAAGGCGCGCCACGCTTACGTGACGTTTCTGGCGCTGTGGCGCGATGCCGACCCGAATCTCGCGCCGGCGCAGGCCGCGCGCGCCGAGCTCGCGCGGCTTCGCTAGAGCGCTCAGCCCTCCGCCCGTCGGCTTGCCCGCCGACCTGTCCGCGCTGATCAAGGACCAGTTGTGGCCTGCCACGAAGACACGAAATCACGAAGAATCCTTTGGTCTTTTTCGTGTCTTCGTGCTTTCGTGGCGATCCTGGGGTACTGAGTCATGTCAGTCGGGGTTGCCCTCGCCTGACAGATCGCGCTTGAGCCACGCGCGGGCGAACGTCCAGTCGCTCTCCACCGTTCGTACCGAGACCTGCAGATGTTCGGCGACTTCGGGCGTCGACATGCCCGAGAAAAAGCGCAGGGCCACCACTTGAGCCGCGCGAGGGTCCTTGCTCTCGAGGCGTGTCAGCGCCGACTCGAGCGTGAGGAGATCTTCGACCGGTACGGCGGCCGTGGCGGCAGCCTGCAGCAAATCATCGAGTACCACGGGCTGGACGCCGCCGCCACGCTTATCGCGCTTCTGATGACGTCCATGATCGACGAGCAGGCGGCGCATCGCCTGCGCTGCCAGGGCCAGTCCGTTGGTGCGGCCCTTCAGCCCGACGTTGCGGTCGTTCTGCAACTTCAGCCACGCCTCGTGCACGAGCGCCGTCGGCTGCAAGGTGTGATTGCGACGCTCGCGCGAAAGGTATCGACCGGCCACGCGGCGCAACTCGCCGTAGATGACCGGGAAGAGCTCGGCAGGCTCGGGCCGTTTCGTAGGCATGCAGTCTCTAGTGCAGACGGCTGCGTTCGGCTCGTGCCTCGCGCAGCAAGGGTAGCGCGGGGTCCGCAGCGCGCCAGAGGTCCAGAAATCCGTCGTAGGCCTGGCGCGCCTTGTCGACGTCGCCGTTCAGGACGGCCGCTCGCGCGATTCCCAGCTGCGCGAGCGCATAGAGCTGCGAGACCGGAGCTTCGCCGCGGTGATCCAGGATCGACTGGAACTCCGCGGTGGCCAGGTCGGCGCGCTTCAGCCCCAACTGGGCCTGTCCTCGCAGGTAGGTAGGCCAGAACTCCGCAAACGCCGCGTGATCGTAGGGTCTCACGGGTTCGAGGATGGCGATCGCGCGGCCCCACTCGCGGCGCCCGACCGCGCTGACGGCGGCGATGACCGGCAGCGAGATGCGCTTGGTCAACGTCGATTCGGGATAGCGCTGCTCGAGCTCGCTGACCAGAGCCGCAGATTCCTTATCCGCCCCGCACAGCGCCAGCACCCGGCCAGCGCGTTCGAGCGAGATGTTGTCGCGGCTCGACCCAAGTCCGTCGGCAATCTCCTTCGCCGACTCCGTGCACTGTCCGACGATCGCGTGGGCCTCCGCGTCTTCGATGGACAGTTGCGCCGCGACCTCCTGGAATCCGCCCTGACGCGCCATCTGGACGCCGCGGCGGAATTGCTCGTGCGCCGCCGAAATCGCCCCTCCGAATGCCGACACGTGAGCCGCCCACCCGAACGCCGCATTCGTGCGGCCGAGCCCGGTCGATACGTTCAGATGCTCCGACATCGCCGCCGGGTCGTTGCCGATGAACGCGAGCAGATAGGCGATGCGATGCCCGCCGTTGAAGCCGACCCGCCGGGCCATGCCTTCCTTGAGGGTCGCGCTCGCTTCACTGTAGCGGTTGAGCGCCATGAACGCACCCGCGAGATTGGAGATCGGTGGCAGGAACTTCGGGTCGAGGCGCATCGCTTCCCGAAATGGTTCGACCGCGCGATCGTACTGGCCGAGATAGATGTAGGCCGCGCCGAGGCTGTTGAACGCGAACGCCTCCCGTGGATACGCGAGGGTCCACGACTGGGCCAGCTCGAGCGCCTTGTCCCACGCTTGCGCCGCGTCGCGGTAGTAGCGCCACGAAATGAAGAACCGTTCGCGCTCGCTCACGCGGTTCTGCAGGGCGAACGCCCGCCGCGACAGCTCGGGCGCCAGCGCGGTCTGATTGGTGTTGGCATAGACGCCGGAGAGCATCGCCAGCGCCATCGCGAAGTCGGGATCGATCTCGAGCGCGCGCTTCAAATGCGGGATCGCTTCGAGCCGCGGATTGACGCGACCTTCGTCGAGCGCCAGCGCGTAGGCGTGCAGCGCCTCGAGCGACGGCGTCGTGGCCCGCGGTAGCGGCACGTCGAACTTCTGGGTCGAGGCGAGCGACTCGCCCAGCTTTTCCCGCAGCCGCGAGGAGACGCCGCCGAGCGCCGTCAGCACCTGTTCCTTCCCGGGCACTTCCACCTGCTCCCGCGCCATCACATCGCCGGTGAGCGCGTTGACGGCTTCGACGGCGATGACGTAATTGCGTCCGAGCGGTGCGATCGAACCGGCGAGCAGCGCCTGCAGCTGCTCGCGCTGCGCGACTTCGCGGGCGATCGCCCGCGTGAGCGGTTCGTCGGGCGGCCGGTTCATCAGACGCAGGGTGTCGCGGACGCGTTCGTCCGGGAACACCTTCAAGAACGGCGACTGTTCGACGGCGACCGCCAGCGCCACCTTGAGAGCTTTGTCGAACACCGGATCGCCGGTCGTGTTCGCGAAGTCGGCCAGCACGATGGTGTCGTGCGCCGTCAGCGCCTGATGGCCGCTCCGTGGCAGGAAGAACGGAATGGCGATGACGCCGAGCGCCACGACGGCGGCAACGCCCGCTGCCAGCTGCCACCATCGTGTCTTGCTCGTGCCCTTCTGGGTTCGTGCGCCCGTTCGCGCGCCCGTTCTCGTCGGCAGGCTGTTGGCGACCGCCTCCGCCGATTCCGGTCGGGCGTGCGGATCCGGGGAGAGCGCCTGGAGGATGACGCGCTCGAGCTCTGGGTTCACGTACGGCAGGAACGTCGACGGCCGTTCCGGATTCACCCGCGTACCGGATCGCGTGAACGCGTGCTGACCGACGACCAGTTCGTACAGGAGCAGCCCCAGCGCGTAGATGTCGGTCCGCTCCGTCAGCGGTGCGCCCGGCAACAGCTGTTCGGGCGCCATGTAGTCGGGAGTCCCGACCAGCGCGTGAGGCACGCGGTCGAGCCCCGCGACCGCGATGCCGAAATCGGTGATGCGCACCTGACCCTGTTCGTCGATCAGGACGTTGGCGGGCTTCAGGTCGCGATGCAGCACGCCGCCAGCGTGCGCCGCGGCGAGCCCGCCGCACAACTGCCGCGCGATGTCGATGACCTTCTCGGAGGGAAGCCGCCCGACGCGCCTGATCAGCGAGGCCAGGTCTTCGCCGCGGACCAGCTCCATCGACAGGAACACTTCGCCGTGGTCTTCGCCGACATCGAAGACACGACAGACCGCGGGGTGCGTGATCTTCCGCGCCAGCCGGACTTCGTTCAGGATGCCGCCCCGCGTCCCGGCCGTCGCCGACCGTATGAACTTCAGCGCGACCGGCGTCCCGAGGGTCAGATCGTCAGCGCGCCAGACCTCGCCCATGCCGCCGCGGCCGAGGCGCGCGATCATGCGATACCGGCCGGCGAACACCTGGCCCGCCGCAAATCGGGGCGGGTTGGTGTCCGTGCCGACCGGCCGCCCGGTGCTCGCGCCCTCTTCATGAAAGGACAGGAGCGACTCCACCTCCTGGCGGAGGCGCGCGTCGGTTCCGCAGGCCTCGGCGACGAATTCCCCGCGTTCGGCCGCGGGAACGTCCAGGGCGCGGAGGAATAGATCCTTCGCCCGCTCGTGTAACGACAGCATTCGCGTGTGAACAAAGAGTTTAACCGCACTCTGCGGGGTTTTGCACCGGATGACGCGTTAAGGGGCACATGGACATCGTCAAGGCCAGGTCGCGGTCGGTGGTTGCGGCGATGGTTGGCGCCGCGGCGGTCACCGCCCAGTTCGTCAGCGGTAAGGCCGTCCGTGACGCGCTGTTCCTGACGTCCCTCGACATCACCGCGCTTCCGACGATGCTGCTGGTGACCTCGGCCTTTTCGATCGTGCTGGTCGTCGCCAATGCGAGGGCCGCCCGGAGCACGGGACCAGGCACGTGGGTGCCGGCCACGTTCGCGGCCAGTGGCGTGTTGTTCCTGATCGAGTGGGCGCTCAGATCCCAGGCGCCGCTCGCGACGGCCGTTGCCGTCTACCTCCATATCTCAGCAGCGGGGCCGATTCTGGCATCGGGCTTCTGGCTGATCGCCAGCGAGCGGTTCGACCCGCACACCGCCAAGAAGAGATACGGCCATATTGCGGCCGCCGGCACCCTGGGCGGTCTGGTGAGTGCGCTCGCGACCGAGCGCGTCGCGGCCATCTTCGGCGTTCCGGCGATGCTGCCGCTGCTTGCCCTGCTGCAGTTCTGCAGTGCCTGGTTCGTCCGCCAGACCGCCTTGTGCGCCGTCGACGGCTCAGCGCTGACGGCCTCTGACGAGGACACGGTTGCTGCGCCCCGGCGTTCGGCACTTCGCGTCCTGCACGAGGCGCCATACCTCCGGAACCTCGCGTGGCTGGTACTGCTCGGCACGACCAGCGCGGCGCTGGTCGACTACCTGTTCAAGGCGCGGGCGATCGAGGCGTTCGGGCGCGGCGACAACCTGCTGCGGTTTTTCGCTTTGTATTACGCCGCCACCAGCGTGCTGGCGTTTGCGCTGCAGACGTCGGCGTCGCGAATGGTTCTCGAGCGATTCGGGCTGGCAGTCTCCGCCGGCACCCCGGCCGGCGCTCTGCTCGCCGGCAGCATCGTCAGTCTCGTCGCGCCAGGTTTCGGCAGCCTGCTCGTGGCCCGAGGCGGCGAATCGGTCTTCCGCAGCTCGTTCTTCCGGGCCGGCTATGAGCTCTTCTACACGCCGATTCCGGCAGACGAGAAACGGGCCGCGAAAACGCTGATCGACGTCGGCTTCGACCGTCTCGGCGACGGCGTCGGCGGCGGGGCCGTCCGCCTGGCGATCCTGCTCGCCCCGGTGTCGCAGTCCTCGGCGATCCTGTCGCTCGCCATCATGTGCTCGGCGGGCGCCCTTTGGGCTGCCAGCCGGTTGAATCGCGGATATCTCGGCACGCTCGCGAGCAGCCTCGTCGATCTCTCGCGCCGGGCGGCCGCCGACCCGATCGACGCGAAGACCACCGTGAGTGGAATCCGCCCGCCCTGGCTGCTCGGGCGCGATGGCGCCGAGCCGTTGACGTCGCATGCGCGACACACCGATGGCACGTCCGCGCGCCACGCGATCGATCCCGCATCGCTCGAACCTGAGGTGCGCGACATTCTCGGCCTGCGGTCGCGCGATCGGCGCCGCGTCGTGGAAGTCCTTTCGCGGGAGGACGGCCTGACCGCCGGCCTGGTCCCGCACGCGATCACCTTGCTGGCCTGGGACCAGGTCGCCGACCACGCGTTGTTCGCGCTCCGCAAGGTCGCCGAGGAGCGGATCGGTCAACTCGTCGACGCGCTGCTCGATCCCAACCAGGACTTCGCGGTCCGGCGGCGTCTGGCGCGTGTGTTCTCGGTGTGCGTCTCGCAGCGCGCCGCCAGCGGTCTGATGTTCGGTCTCGACGATCCGCGGTTCGACGTCAGGTTCCAGTCGGCCCGGTCGCTGTCGGCGATTATCGAGAAGAACCCGCTCGTCCAGATCGACAGCGCGCAGATCTTCGCCGTCGTTCTCCGGGAGGTCGCCGTCGGCCGAGGCGTATGGGAGAGCCGGCGGCTGCTGGACGGCGCCGACGAGGGCAACCGCCCGACGACGCTCGACGAGTTCGTTCGGACGCGGGCCGGTGAAAGCCTCGCGCATGTCTTCACGCTGCTGTCGCTGGCGCTGCCGAGAGAGCCGCTGCAGATTGCGTTTCGCAGCCTCTATACGGACGACGAGCAGCTGCAAGGGACCGCGCTGGAATATCTTGAAAGCGTGCTGCCGCCGGCGATCCGCCAGCGGTTGTGGCCCTTCATCGAGCGCCGCGCCGTCGCGCGCTCGGTGCGTCCGCGCGAAGAAGTCATGGCCGAGCTCCTGCGCTCGAACCATTCGATCGTGCTGAACCTGGAAGAGCTCAGGCTGCGGAGCGTGCTGCTTCCCGCCGATTCAACCGCATCGTGAGAAGTATGGCTGCACCCAAGCTCGTCGAACCACGACTCGATACGCCGGCGCCTCGCACCTCCAGCGAGTCGGGGACACGCGGTCTTCCGGATGCCGTGGTCTCCGAGCATGTCCGGCGCCTGGCGGTGTGCGCGGCCGTCGGGGCGGGGTTGTGGGCCTACGGGCTGGCGATGGACTCGATGATTCGCCCGCTCTCGGTCGGCACCGCCGTGTCGTATTCGAGCATCGTCGTCGAGATCCTCGCGATCGTCGCCTCGGTGATCATGTTTGTCTACGTTCGCTACGCGCCGCACGCGGCCGATCGGAAGGCGGACGCGGGGCTGTTCTATTTCGTGCTGAACGCCGTCGGCGTCGCGGTGATCAACACGACGACCGGTCTCGCCGATCTCATCGGCGGGCGCGGCTTGTCGTGGAACACGGTGGTCATCCTCATCGCCGCGATGATTCTGCCGGCCAGACCCGTGAAGATGCTGATCGCCTCGCTGGCGTCGGCGGCGACCGACCCGCTCGCGGCTTGGATCGCCCACTTGAACGGCGCGCCGATGGTCTCGGCCGCCAACACGCTCGTGCTCTACCTGCCGAACTTCGCCTGCGCGGTGGTCGCGATTCTTCCGTCGCACGTGTTGCATCGGCTTGGACGGCGCCTTCGGCAAGCGCAGGAGCTGGGCAGCTACCAGCTCGTCGAGCTGCTCGGGCGCGGCGGGATGGGCGAAGTGTGGCGGGCGAAGCACAGGTTGCTTGCGCGCGGCGCGGCCATCAAGCTCATACGACCCGAGCTGCTCGGCGCCGGGAACCACGCCGAGGCCTACAACATGCTCCGCCGGTTCGAGCGTGAGGCCCAGGCGACTGCCGCCCTGAGCTCGCCGCACACCATCCAGGTGTTCGATTTCGGCGCGACAGCCGACCGGACCTTTTACTACGTCATGGAGCTGCTCGACGGCCGCGACCTGCAATCGCTGGTGCGTGAGTTCGGGCCGCTTCCGGCCGCGCGCGCACTGTTCCTGCTGCGGCAGGTGTGTCACTCGCTCGCCGAGGCGCACGCACGGGGCCTCATCCACCGCGACGTGACGCCGTCCAACATCTACGTCTGCCGGAGGGGGCTCGACTACGACTTCGTCAAGGTGCTCGACTTCGGCCTGGTGAAGTTCAACGGCCGGCGATCGCTGGAGCCGGCGCCGTCGGTCAGATTTCACACCACGACCGGGACGCCCGCGTTCATGGCGCCGGAAATCATCCTCGGCGCCGAGATCGACCAGCGCGTCGACGTCTACGCCATCGGCTGCGTCGCGTACTACCTGCTGACCGGACAGCCGGTGTTCGAGGCCACGACGCCCCGGGACCTGTTCGCCATGCACCTGCAGGCGGCGCCAATCCCGCCATCGCACCGGACGGAGATGCCGATTTCACGGGAGCTCGACGCGCTGGTGCTGGCGTGCCTCGCCAAGGATCCGCGCCATCGTCCGCAGGACGCCGCCGCGGTGCTCGAGATGCTGGCCCATTGCCGTTCGAACGAGCCCTGGGACAGCGAATTCGCCAGAAACTGGTGGGAACGCCATCTGGTGGAGCTGTCCGGCCCGCTCGCAGTGTCCGACGCCCTGCCGCTCGAACCCTCCTTCGCTATTCACTGAGAGCGCGTTTCAGAATTGAACGGAGCGCAGCCCTTTAGGGCTGCCGGCGGCCGAAGGGCAGGCCTAAAGGCCTGCGCTACGAGAGGCCGCCGTCAATTCTGAAACACGCTCCAAAGTCTCAGTCCGTGTGGGTGCGGACAGGCAACCGCTTACCCTCGGAGCCACACAACCGGATTGCGGGGTTTCTCTGCCGTTAACGCGTTAAGGGGCCGAGGAGATACGCAATGCTCGGACCCCACGCTCTCGAAACCCGCCGTCACGATAAATCGCTGCTGGATCGCGCGCTCTCACTGTTCACCGACGTTCGCGCCGGTGAAGGGGCCACGGCAGTGTTGATGCTGATCAACATATTCGTCCTGCTTATCTGCTATTCGGTCATCAAGACGGTTCGCGAACCGCTGATTCTGCTTGGCGGCGGCGCCGAAGTGCGGTCGTACGCCGCGGCCGGCCAGGCGCTGCTGCTGATGGGATTCGTTCCGCTTTACAGCTGGTTCGCGTCGCGCGTCGACCGCGCCAGGCTGCTCGTGGGCGTGACGCTGTTCTTCATCGCGTGCATCGAGCTGTTCGCGTCGGCGTTGGCGGCTCGCGTGCCGTACGTCGGCATCGCCTTCTTCATCTGGGTCGGCATCTTCAACATGTCGCTGGTCGCGCAGTTCTGGTCGTTCGCCAGTGACATCTACTCCAAGGAGGCCGGCGATCGGCTGTTCCCGATCATCGTGATCGGCATGACCGCCGGGGCGCCGCTCGGGTCGCTGGTGGCGGCGCGCCTGTTCCGCCTCGGGGTGCATCCGCAGAGCATCCTGCAGATTTCGGCGATGCTGCTGGCCGCCAGCGTGCTCCTGTACCTCTGGATCAACCGCCGCGACGAGCGCCGCAACCAGACACCGCAGCCCCGGATGTCATCGTCGGGCGGCTTCCAGCTGGTCCTGGGCAACAAGTACCTGCGCATGATCGCCGCGCTCATCGTTCTGCTCAACGTGGTGAACACCACGGGCGAGTACCTGATCTCGCGATTGCTGAGCGCACACGTTCAGGAGCTGGCGGCGCTCGATCCCGCCTTCAACCGGCAGGCGTTCATCGGCGCTTACGCCGGCGAGTACCAGTTCTGGGTCAACGTGACCGCGTTTCTGCTGCAGGCGTTCGTGGCGTCGCGTCTCATCAAGCACCGCGGGCTCGCGGGCGTGCTGCTGGCGCTGCCGCTGATCGCGCTGGGCGGCTATTCGATCATCGCCGCCGGCGCCGGGCTCGGTCTGGTCCGCTGGATCAAGACGGCGGAGAACGCGACGGACTACTCGATCATGAACACGGCCCGGCAACTGCTGTGGCTGCCGACATCGCGGGAAGAAAAGTACAAGGCGAAACAAGCGATCGACACGTTCTTCGTCCGGAGCGGCGATGTCCTGTCGGCCGCCGCGGTGTTTGTCGGCACGGCCATTCTTCACTTGAGCGTCCCGCAGTTCGCCGCGATCAACATCGTCCTCACGCTGGTCTGGCTGACGATTGCGATGCGGATCGCCTATCCGCAGTGGACGCTGCCGCGCGCGCAGATGCGCCGGATGGCCGCCGCCGCGACGGGCCTCGTCTTCCTCGTCCCCGCGACGCCGGCCTCCGCACAGGAGACGCGCGAAGGCCAGCTCGCGGCCGCGCGTGCCGACAAGGCGACGCGCATGCACGACTACCAGCCGACGCCGCTCGAAGGCCGGATTCTGATGGCCGAGAGCCTGCTCGGCTCCAAACGGCCGGTCTACCCGTTCATCGGCAGCGTGTTCGACGGCGGCGGTCTGGCGATCGGCCCTGGTTATCGCGCGCGCTTCGCCGACTCGGGGACGATCGACGCGCACGCCGCGTGGTCCGCGAGAAACTACAAGGCCGTCAGCGCACAGGTTCGCCTGCCCGAATTCGCGAACCGGCGACTCCTGATCCAGGCCAAGGGCGATTGGCTGGACGCGCCATCGGTCACGTTCTACGGCGTCGGCAACGCGACGAGCAACATCGCCAGCGAGTACGCCTACCGCTCGACCACGATTGGCGCGTCCGCACGGCTCCAGGCCGCAAAGTTCGTCGCGGTCGGCGCGGGCATGGACGTCCTCGCCATCGAGGCGACCAACGCGAGCCCGACCTATCGGCGCAGTCGCGCGTTCGCCCAGTTCGACTGGCGGACGTCCCCTTCGTACACCAGGCGCGGCGGACTCTATCGCGTCGACTGGTCCGACTATCGGGACACCAAGTCCGGTGATGCCTACAGCTTCCGCCGCGTCGACGCGGAAGTGAATCAGTTCGTGCCGATTCTGCGCGAGAACTGGGTGATCGCGCTTCGCGCCGCCGCCTCGACGACCGACGCCGCCGCGGGAAATGACGTGCCGTACTTCCTGATGCCGGATCTGGGCGGCAGCCACTCGCTGCGCGGGTATCCGACCTGGCGCTTCCGCGATCGCAACCGGCTGCTCTTCAGCGGCGAGTACCGCTGGACCGCCGGTCCGTTCGTCGACATGGCGCTGTTCGCCGACGCCGGCAAGGTCGCCGCGCGCTTCCAGGACCTCGATCTGCGGGACCTGAAGAAAACCTACGGCATCGGCCTGACGCTGCACACGCCGAACCGGACTCTGACCCGGATCGAGCTGGCCCGGACGGGCGAGGGCATGGGCCTCTCGTTCTCGTTCAGCCCGAGCTTCTGAATCGATTTTTCAATACGGGAATGACAAGGAGCTTTATGAGCACCAGGAAACGAACGCGATTCGCCACCATCATCGGCGGGACGCTGTGTGTCGCCGCCGCGTTGACGATGGCCTCGTCCGCTGCCTCGCCGCGCTTTTACGGCGATGACCCGGTCTGGCGCGAGGCGGACACGCAAGACGCTTCTGCGATGAAACCGCTGGACGTGGATCTGTTGGCCGATCTCGCGACCAATCTGCTCGGGCCACGCACCGCGGTGGCGGACCGCGCGAAGAACGTCAACACGGTTGACGAGGTGCCCGATTCGAGCTGGTACACGAATCGCGCCGGGACGCAGCCGCTGACGCCGGCGGACGTATTCAGAGGGCCCGACACCACGCCCGGACCCGAGCCCGGCGTCTGGACCGTCACGTCGTCGAAGAGCGACGGCGTCACAGCGGGGTTCACCATCAAGGACGCCAAGGGGCAGCTCTGGTTCCTGAAGTTCGATCCGCCAGGCTTCCGCGGCATGGCCACCGGCACCGAGGTGGCGGTGACGAAGCTGATGTGGGCCCTCGGCTATCACGTGCCCGAAAACCACATTGCCTACATGCGCCGCGAGCAGCTCGTGCTCGGCAACTCCGCGAAGTTCACGCCGCCCGGCGGCAAGCGCCGCGCGATGCGCCTCGAGGACGTCGACACCCTGCTGCAGCGCGCCGACCGCGAGCCGGACGGCGCCTATCGCATCGTTGCCAGCAAGGCGCTGCCGGGCAAGCCGATCGGCCGGATCCGGTTCTTCGACACACGTCCGGATGATCCCAACGACATCGTGCCGCACGAGGATCGGCGCGAGTTGCGCGGCTACGGCGTCTTCGCGGCCTGGCTCAATCACGTGGATGCAAAGGCGATCAACTCACTCGACACGCTGATCACTGAAAACGGCCGATCGTACGTGCGCCACCACCTGCTCGACTTCGGATCCGCGCTCGGCAGCGCCGGGGTGGGACCGGCCGACTATTGGGAGGGTGACGAGTACCTGCTGGAACCGCGCGACACCCTCAAGCGGATGCTGTCGTTCGGATTCGCGATTCCAAAGTGGCACACCGCACCTTTCCACGAAGCCCCGTCGATCGGCAGGTTCCCCGCCGACAACGCCAGCTTCAATCCCGACCTGTGGAAGCCGCGGGTGCCGAACCAGGCGTTTCTCCATGCGCGCGCTGACGACAAGTTCTGGGCGGCGCAGAAGCTCATGTCCTTGACGACCGACCTGCTGCGCGCGGCGATCAAGGCCGGCGACTTCCGAGATCCGGCATCGGAGGGTTTTCTGGTGCGGGCGCTCGCCGAACGGCGCGACGCCATCGGCCGGGCCTACCTGACCGCCGTCAACCCGATTGCGGATCCGTCGCTCGACGATGCGGGCGTGTTGACGTTCCGCAACGCGTCGGTCGACGCCGACTTCGCCAAGGCGCCGGCCGGATACCGTGCGGTGTGGTTCCGGTTCGACAATGTGACGGCGCGCACCGTACGCATCGCCGAAACCCAGGCGCGCTCGACCCGACTCGAGGCGCCGAGTGGTCTGCCTTGCCACGACGGCGGGTTCGTGAAAATCGAACTGAGCAGCATCGATGGATCCCGGCCATCCTGGGCGCAGCCGATCAACGTCTTTTTTCGCTACCAGCAGGGACAGTGGCAGCTGGTCGGTCTCGAGAGGATGCCTTCGTGAGGATCGCCGAATCGTTCGCGTGAAGTCCGGCTAAAGCCGGACACTACGTACGGTCGAATGTTACCGGGCGATTCGCTTGCGCGCCTCGGCGTAGTGGGGTGATGAGGGGAGCACGCGAGCGTAGGCAGTCCTCGCTCGCGCGCTGTCCTTGAGGCGCTTCTCATAGATCTCGCCGGCCGCGAACCACGCGTCGAACCGATCCTCGGTATCCCGCGTCCCGAGCTCCTGGAACGTGGCGGCAGCGACGTCGAACCGCTTCGAGTCCGCGTAGATGCGCGCCAGTTTGTTGAGGGCGGCGGCCGCGGCCTCGCTCGACGCGTATCGATCGACGACGGCGCGGTATGTGATCGCCGCCGTCTGGACCGATCCGCCGAAGACTTCGTCACGCTGAAACGTCCCCTGGCGTGCTTCGAGGTCGCCGCGCATCACGAGCGCCTTTGGCGCCCACTGGCTGCCAGGATACTTCTCGACGACCTCGGTCAACGTCTTGCGCGCGTCCGGCTCCTTGTCGCGCCGTTTCGACTTCAGCGTCGCTTCCGCCAGCCGTACGAGCGCTTCGGCGGCACGCGGGTCATCGGGGAAGCGATGCGCAATCTCGATGTAGGTGCTCATCGCGTTCGGCGTGTCGCCGCGCGTGTCGTGGATTGACGCGGTGAGGAACGAGGCCTCAATCGCCTTTTGAGGTTCGCCGCCCTGTGCGACCTTCCGGAGGCTCTCGATCGCCTGGTCGTACAGCTTCAGATCGATCTGTTGACGGGCGATGAGAAACTGATCAGGTCCAGCGGAAATTGGCGCATCGGCAACCGACGTTTCGACTCGTGCCGGGATCGCGGCCGGTGCCGGGCGGGTCGGCGGTGGATCGAGTCGTACGGAGGGCGCGACAATGGCGCGCGCCGCCACGCGAGGTGGCGCAGGTGTGGCGGTTTCCTTCGGCGGCGCTTTCGGCGCCGTCTTTTCCGTGCGCAACAGCACGTCTGCCTGGCGCGCCGGCTCTGTCACTTCTTCAGCCGGCGCGGCCGACACGGTCCGTCCTCTCACGGCGGCGAGAGCCCACCACGCGCTGCCGGTGACCGCCACGACACCGAGCGCGGCCGCGGCACCTAGCCAGATCGAGGCACGCAGGGACGGCAGCGACAAGGAACGACCCGCACTCTGCACCGCGCCCGCGGCCGCCCGATCGAGATCGCGCTTCAGCCGCTGCAGGTCGGCCCTGAGGTCCGATGCGGTCTGGCATCGAAGCATCGGGTTCTTTTCGAGCGCCTTGGTGATGATGCGCTCGAGCTCTACCGGCACCTCGGGGTTGAGCGTCCGCGGCGCGATCGGCAGCTGATTCACGATTGCCGCGAGGACGTCCGCCGCCGTGGCGCCGGCGAACGGCCGTTTTCCGGTGGCCATCTCGTAGAGGACGATGCCGAGCGAGAACAGATCGGTGCGGTGGTCGAGCTCCTCGACGCGCGCCTGCTCCGGCGACATGTACGGAATCGTGCCGCCGGTCGAAAACAGGGAACGTGCCGTCGTCGGATCGACCCGTCGCGGGAGCATGACCGCGACGCCGAAGTCGAGCAGCTTGATGCGTCCCGACCGCGTGACGTAGATGTTTGCCGGCTTCACATCGCGGTGGACGATGCCTTCGGTGTGCGCCGCGTCGAGCGCGTCGGCGATCTGCGTGCCCAGATCGATCACGTCCGCGGTCTTCAGCGCGCGGCCGCCGATCGTGCTCGACAGGACCTGACCGTCGATCAGTTCCATCGCCAGGAACGGCCGCCCTTGGTGCTCGCCAATCTCGTAGATCGTGCAGATGTTGGGGTGGTTGAGGCTGGAGATGGTGCGCGCCTCGTGCTGGAAGCGTGCGATGCTGCCGGCGCCCTCGGCGGTGAAGAACTTGATGACGACCTCGCGCCCGAGCGCCAGGTCCTCGGCGCGATAAACGACCGCGCTACCGCCCTCGCCGAGTTTTTCGCCGACACGGTAGTGGGTTACGGTCTGTCCTGTCATAAGCCCACGCCACCGAATGCTGCAGTCATTATCGGTGAGCATCGGCGATCGTTGGTGTCCGGTTCTGCACGGCACGACACACCGACGTGCACGCGGAGCGTTCGCTGTGTATCGGCACCGTCGCTGAATGCGACATCTTTCTCGCACGCATACGATGTTGATCGCGAAACGACGAAAATCGTCATCGAACGAGCAATCGATCGCAGCACATCCGAACAATCCTCTCGGGCACGACGCTTGCGCCGCGTCGCGACCATGGTTCTACGCCGAGCCGCGATTGCGCTCGTCTTGATCTCGTGGTTCACAGCGTCGGTCAGCGCGCAGCCCGCCTCGTCGGAAGCGCTGGACAAAGGATTTCAAGCGCTGCAAAGCGGAGACGCGGCGAGCGCGGCTTCGATTTTTCGCGAAGCCCTGACGCGTCATCCCGGCGATCCGCAGCTGTTATTCGGGGCCGGAGTGGCCGCAGGCATTCAGGGGCAGGACAAGGACGCCATTGCGTTCCTGAAGCAGGCGCTGCAGATCGAGCCGCAGCTGTTACAGGCCGCGGTGTTTCTCGGCGAGCTCCTGTACCGGCAGGGCGACCTCGAGCTGGCGATCAAAACCTACGAGCGCGCGCTTCCCGGCGCCCCGCCCTCGGTCGCGGTGAGCATGCGCGGCCGCCTGACAGCCTGGCGCGAAGAGGCCTCGCTCCCGCAGAACCGCGACGCGATCAGGGACGATCGCTTCACGATCAGCTTCGACGGTCCGGTGCAGCAGAAGCTCGCCGCTCGCGCCACCAGCGTCCTGAGCGCGGCGTTCTGGCGCATCGGCAAAGCGCTCGGCGCCTATCCGTCCGCGCCGATCAACGTCATCCTCTATTCCGAGCGGCAGTTCCACGACATCACCGGCGCGCCCGAATGGTCGGCCGGCGGCTTCGATGGCCAGATTCGCCTGCCGGTCCGCGGCGCCACGCAAAACCTCGCCGAGTTCGATCGTGTCCTGACACACGAGCTGACGCACGCGATGCTCAAGAGCATCGCCTCGCGCAACCTGCCCGCGTGGTTGAACGAAGGGCTCGCGATGTACTTCGAAGGGCGCGACACGGCGATGTCGGAACGGCGCCTCGCCGCCGCCAGACTGTTCGTGCCGCTCGCGGTTCTGCAGACGAGCTTCGCCAGGCTGAACTCGGCGCAGGCCGTCATCGCCTATGAGGAAAGCGCCTTTGCGACGCGGGCGCTCGTCGACCGGATCGGGCCGGCCGGTGTCGGTCAGCTCCTGCAGGACCTCGGTACCGGCCAGACGATGGATCAGGCCATCGAGCGGTTCGGCATCACGTTCGCCGCGTTCGAATCGGACCTCGAGCGGCGCGTCGGCGCGAAGAGTCGAGGGGCCGCCGTCCGCTGAGGCCGGTGGCGCGAATGTCCAGCCGTCGCTAACGAGTCTGCCCGCTCAACGCCCCTCCACCCCCATCTCACTTGACCTCTGCGTGGCAGGTTGTGCCGGCCCGCGCTTCACGTCTACGATAGCGCCGCACGGTCGACGTCCGTTCAAACAGGGAAGAGCCAGATGCAGCCACAATCCGAAGTGTTTGACGCGATCGTTGTCGGCTCCGGCATCTCGGGCGGGTGGGCGGCCAAGGAGCTCACCGAGCGCGGTCTCCGCGTGCTCATGCTCGAACGCGGCAAGGACGTCGAACACGTCAAGGACTACGTCAACGCGCGCAAGGCCCCGTGGGAGTACCCGCATCGCGGCGGCCGCACCCGCGCGATGGAAGAAGCGTACCCGGTCCTCAAGCGCGACTACCCCCTGAACGAAAAGAACCTTGACTGGTGGGTGAACGAGAAGGACTCGCCCTATACGGAGGTCAAGCGCTTTGATTGGTACCGCGGGTATCACGTGGGTGGCCGTTCGCTCACGTGGGGGCGGCAAAGTTACCGGCTGAGCGACCTTGATTTCGAGGCGAACGCCAAAGACGGGATCGCGATCGACTGGCCGATCCGCTACGCCGACCTCGCGCCCTGGTACGATCACGTCGAGCGCTTTATTGGCGTCGCCGGATCGGCCGAAGGGTTGCCGCAGCTGCCAGACGGGCAATTTCAACCGGCGATGCCGCTCAACGGCGCGGAAGAGCTGATCGCCGGGCGCCTGGCGAAACAGTTCGGCGGACGCCGCCGAATCATTCCTGGCCGCGCGGCCAACCTGACGCGGCCGCTGCCGGGCCGCGGCCGCTGCCAGTATCGCAACGCCTGCTCGCTCGGCTGCCCGTACGGCGCCTACTTCAGCACGCAGTCATCGACGCTGCCGGCCGCGGCCGCCACGGGTCGATTGACGCTCAAGACGTTCCAGATCGTGACCGACGTGGTGTACGACTCCGGCCGCAAGCGCGCCACCGGCGTGCGCGCGATCGACGCCGCGACGGGCGCCACGACGGTGTACTCCGCGAAGGTCGTGTTCGTCTGCGCCTCGAGCATCAACAGCGCGTGGCTCCTCATGCGCTCGGCCCGCGACGTGTGGCCTGGTGGGCTCGGCAGCAGTTCCGGTGAATTGGGCCACAACCTGATGGACCACCACTTCCGTCTCGGCGCCAACGGCGCAATCGACGAGTTGGGCGATCGCAGCGTGTACGGTCAGCGGCCGACAGGTTTCTACATCCCGCGTTTCCGCAACTTCTTCGGCGACAAGCGCGCGTACCTGCGCGGCTTCGGCTACCAGGGCAGCGCCAGCCGGCAGGGGTGGCAGCGCGCCGTCGCGGAGCTCGGTGTCGGCGGCGCATTCAAGGACGAGATGGCGACGCCGGGGACGTGGCAGATCGGCGCCACCGCGTTCGGCGAAATGCTGCCGAACCACGCGAACAAGATCACGATCGACGAGACGAAGAAGGACAAATGGGGTCTGCCGGTGGTCGCGATCGACTGCGCCACCGGTGAAAACGAGCGCCTGATGCGGGCCGACATGATGAACGACATGGCCGAGATGCTCGAGGCGACCGGCGTCAAGAACGTGCGCGTCTACGACAACACCTCGTTCCCGGGCATGGGCATCCACGAAATGGGCACAGCGCGAATGGGCCGCGACCCGAAGACATCGGTGCTGAACGCGCACAGCCAGGTGTGGGACTGCACCAACGTCTTCGTGACCGATGGGTCGGGGATGGTGTCGTCAGGATGCCAGAACCCTTCGCTCACCTACATGGCCCTTACCGCCCGTGCGGCGGCGTTCGCCGTCGACGAGCTCAAGCGCGGCAACCTGTGACGGGGGAGGAACCGATGGACGACCGCACGACAGTCCACGTGAGCAGGCGCGAGGCCGTGCAGCGCGTTGCCGCACTTCTGGGTGGAGCGGCGCTCGTCGGCGGAGACCGGTTGTTCGTGTTCTCGTTCGAGCCGGCGGCGATCGAGCAGGCGATGGCGCAAGGCACCGGCGCCTTTACCGCGGCAGATGTGGCCTTGCTCGACGAGATCGCCGAGACCATCCTGCCGGAGACGTCGACGCCCGGCGCCAAGGCGGCCAAGGTCGGCGCGTTCATGGCGCTGATGGTCAGCGAGGCCTACGACGAGCGCGCGCGCCAGGTGTTTCAGGAGGGGCTGCGGCAACTCGAGGACGCGTGCCGCCAGGTGCATGCCGTCCCGTTCATGCAAACGTT
>Ga0193696_1000209_pt1 | contig 23032 bp, 7 predicted proteins | sample L3m1metaG_FD_145074 | JGI IMG/M metagenome (GOLD analysis project Ga0193696, IMG submission 145074) | Soil microbial communities from a riparian zone of the East river system, Colorado, United States - L3m1 | ecosystem: Environmental > Terrestrial > Soil > Riparian zone | place: USA: East River... | reverse complement strand
AGACGTGAAGCACAAACGCGCCGAGGGAGCGTCGCCCGAGTACGACCAACACGGTTTCGAGCGGGCGCGCCAGAGCCCAGTAACGGGTCAACATCACGTACGCAACCGGCAGGGCGATCGACAGGTTCAGCAAACGGCCAACACGAAGATCGCTCAGGGTGAAGTAGTTCTCGTATAAGTGTGTGAACCGCTCAGACGACACCACAGCCAACTGAAGCCACGAAGGGCCGTCAGCCCACGGATTGCAGAACGCGAAGATCGCGAACCCGGCAGTGGCGAGTACCGCCACCCTCGTCGTGATTCGCGGCAGGCGAGCGACGAACGCACTGACGTCGTTGCGGTGGTATCCGATCGCGATGCCGTGAACAAACAGCAGCTGCCACGCGAGCAGCGGAAACGCGGACTCGAAGCCGGCCCTCGTCATCGCATGCGGCTCGAGGCGATACCACAGATAGAGCGCCCAGCTCACGGCCAGCAGCGCTCGCCAGCCGGCGCGATGAAGCAGCAGCAGACACGGGATCGCTGCCGCGACGAGCCAGACGTACAAGCCGATGATTTCGAACGCCCACGGTCCCGAGCGCATCAACAGCACGTCGCGCCATGCGCCCAAGGTCATAGTACCTGGCGCGAAAAACCATGGAGCGGTTTCCGCGTGGGACGGGGCAATCGCCTTGACATCGACGCCCAGCGCCGCCAGTGCCAGCACTGAAACCGTGACGCCGACGAACATGCTGTAGAGAAACAGGGCGCGGCGGCCGAGGCCGCGAACGACTGCGGGCCAGCCATCGCGGGCGAGCCGCCGGCCATAGACCATCCCGAGCACGACGCCTGACAGCACGACGAACACCTCAGCCGCAGTTACCACCCACAAGCGCTCGTACGAGAACCAGCTCAGCAGCGACGGGAGCCGCGAGTGATTGACGATCACGCAGGTCATCGCGAGGCCGCGCAACCAGTCGATGCGCGCATCGCGACTGCCGGCCGGCGCGGAAAACCGCATCGTTTCCACGGTATTGACCAAGGCAAGGCCGATGCCCGCCTCAACCTCACGTAGCGAACGGATCAGGTGCAACCATGCGCTACGCGGGCGGGAATGTTTACACGATTTCCAGCATCCACGTCAGCCTGACGCCGCTATAATGAATTGGCAGTCGATCCCTCAGCCGCAACCACAATCGCAGAGTATCCGATGGACGTTCGCAGCAGTGTCGCCGCCGCCGTGCGCCGGCGTGTGTTCTCAGCCGCCTCCGGTGCAACCGTCGCCGTGCTGCTCATGGCGTCCCGTCAAGTGACGGCCGCGGGCGCGTGCGAACGACTCCGCGGCCTGGCGCTCCCGGGCGCGACGATCACGGGGGCGCGCGAGGTTTCCCCCAACACCAAACCGTTCCTGGCGCCCCGCGCGTTCTGCCGGGTGTTTGTGACGATCGCACCGACAACCGATTCGGACATCAAGGCGGAGGTGTGGCTGCCGGTCAAAGGCTGGAACCAGAAATTCCAGGCGGTCGGCAACGGTGACGCCGCCGGCGTCATCAGCTACGACGCGATGGTCGAGGCGATTCGGCGCGGATACGCCACGGCTTCGACCGACACCGGTCATGTCGGCAACACCATGGCGTTCGCGCTGGGCCATCCCGACAAGTACATCGACTTCGGGTATCGCGCCGTCCACGAGATGACGGTCACGGCGAAAACCATCGTCGGAGCGTTCTACGGCACCGGAGCGGTTCAGTCGTACTGGAACGGCTGCTCGCAGGGCGGGCGTCAAGGCATCACGGAAGCGATTCGCTATCCAGCCGACTTCGACGCGATTATCGCGGGGGCTCCGGCGATCGCGCACATGGAGCTGCACGCGGCGCGGCTGGCATTGAACAGGTTCGTGCATCGCTCCAGCGACAGTTACATTCCGCCCGAGAAATACGCGGCCATTCACCGTGCGGCGCTGAACGCGTGCGATGCGCTCGACGGCGTCCACGACGGCCTGATCGCGAAGCCGTCCACCTGTCGATTCGATCCGGCCGTCCTGGAATGCCGGCGTGGCGACGATCGATCGTGCCTGACCGCCGCGCAGGTCGAAACGGCGCGCGGCATGTACGCACCGATTGCCGACCCCCTGACGGGGCAGGTGGTTTCGCCCGCAATCCTGCAGCCCGGCTCCGAATTGGGATGGGGACGCCTTGCCGGTCCGGAGCCGCTTCCCAACGCTGTCGAGCCGTTCAAATACGTGGTGTTCAAGAACGAGCAGTGGGACTGGCGGGCGTTTCGTCTGTCTCTCGATCTGCCGCGCGCGCTGCGGGTCGATGACGGCATCATCAATCGGGTGGATCCAAACCTGCAGTCATTTTTCGACGCCGGCGGCAAGCTGCTGATGTATCACGGCTGGTCCGATCCGCAGGTGCCGCCGCTGGCCACCATCGGGTATTTCAACGCGGTCTTGAAAGCGACGAGCGAGTCGAAGCGCGGGACCGCGATCGAGTTGTACATGCAACCCGGCGTGAATCACTGCTGGGGCGGCGACGGCCCGGATATCTTCGACGGTATCGGCGCGCTCGACCAGTGGGTACGCAGCGGACGGGCTCCCGCCCGGATCACCGCGTCGCATGTATCGGAAACCGGAGTAGACCGCACGAGACCGCTGTGTCCGTACCCGCAGGTCGCGCAGTATGTGGGCAGCGGTAGCATCGACCACGCCGAGAATTTCCGCTGCGCGAGCGACGTCCGCACCCCGGCAGAGCCACCGACACCGGGTCGTCGAGCCGCAACGCGTTGAGGCCGACTTAGAGGTCGGCGAGGCGCTGGTCGGCGTCGCCAAATCGATCGAGCGTCACGCCCATACGATCCATCAGCGACAGATAGAAGCTGCACAGTTTCCGGTTCTCGTCACCGGCAGCGGTGTAGTCGAGCACGCGACCGGTGTCGAGCGTCCCGCCGAGCGTGCCGGCGGTCAGCACCGGTACTTTGGTGCTGTCATGGTTGCTGCCGGACCACATGTTCGACATGAACACGAGACAGGAGTTGTCGAGGACCGTGCCCTCTCCTTCCGGCATCGCGGCAAGCTTGTCGATCAGGTACTTGTACTGACTGACGTAGAACTGGTTGATGCGCATGAAGGGGTCGCCGGTGTCTTCGTGGCTCGCCAGGTGATGCGCCAGCCTGACGTCGAGGAACGGATAGAAGAGGCCCGAGATGTCGCGACACAGCAGCAGCGTGGCGATGCGCGTCTTGTCGGTCTGGAAGGCCAGCGCCAGGATGTCGCACATCAGCCGCATGTGATCGCGGATGTCCTCGGGCAGCCCGTTGTCCGGCCGCGCCATCGTCGCCGCCACGCGGCCCCGACCGGTCGCGTTCGCCTCCGCCTTTTCTTTCGCCGCACGCATGTCCTGCGCGCGCTTCTCGACATCCCGCACGCTGGTGAGATACTCGTCGAGCTTTCCCTTGTCCGTGGAGCTGACACGCCGAGTCAGCGAGGCCACCTGCTCCATCACGCGATCGAGCACGCTGAGATTGCGCTGGCTGCCGCGGTTCTCGAAGAGGCTGTCGAACGCCAGCGACGGATAGACCTCCATCGGCACCGGCGACGTCGGGCTCGACCACGAGATGTGTGAGCTGTAGGCCATCGAGAAGTTCGTCTCGTGATAGCCGGTGACGGGCTGCTCGCAGCCCAGCACCATGCTCGGCTGCACGGTCAGATCGCCGATGCGGTTGGCCAGTACCTGATCCAGGCTCACACCGCCGTGCAGCTCCGCTCCCTTGGTCAGCTGCGCACCCGACAAAAGATTACCCGTCATGCCGGGATGAATGCCGACGCCCGTCGCCGCTTTGTTGAACAGCCCCTTGATGTAGTTGAACTTTCCCTTGAGCGGCTCGAGCGGCGCCAGGCTGGGGCCCAATTCCACGTCCGCCCCCGATCCTTTGGCCCACCAATGCGCCGGGTTGACGCCATTGCCCATGAAGAGAAACGCGAGCCGCCTCGGCGCGGCTGACGCCGCCATCGGCTGGGCACCCCATACCGGCATCGATTCCAGCCACGGGAGCGCCATCACCACGCCGGTGCCACGCAGGAACAGACGCCGGGAGAGTTCACGCGAATTCCGTTGAAATGGGCTGCTGGTCATGGTCATCGGGTTCCTTGGGAACTGAGCGTCGTGCGTTTCATCAGGAACTGACGGCTGGTGACGATGTCCTGGACGAGGAGACCGAACCGGTAGCCACCCGACGATAGATGTTTGCGCATGTCGGCGAGGAGCGGCTCGTCCGAGCGCAACAGGCTGCGGCCCAGGGCGTACACGAGAAGCTCGCGGGACAGGTTGTCGACAAATTGACCCTGTCCTCGAGCGCGCATGAACGCGCGGAGTCCGTCGAGGCCCGCCCCCGAACTGCCGTCAGGAAAGGTGGCACCGGTCTCGACTGGCCGTCCCGCGAGATCGCGATCGCGCGTCTCGCCGACCGGACCGTAACCTTCGAACGCGAGCCCGAACGAGTCGAATTTCGCGTGGCAGCTGGAGCAGGCGGGGTTCGCGCGGTGCTGGGCGAGCGTCTCGCGCAGCGTCAGGTCGCCAAGCTTGGTTTCGTCGGTGGGCAGAACGGGCACGTTCGGCGGCGGCGCCGGGATGTACTCGCCGAGCAGCCGGTGAACGATCCAGTAGCCTCGCTTCACCGGGCTGGTGCGAAGGCCAGGCGCGTTCTTGGTCAGGAAGACGGACATCGGCAGCAGTCCACCGCGCGCGTACTTCTGCGCGTCGTCTACACGAGCCCACGTCCCTGCCGCCGGCTCCGGCATCCCGTAATGTCTGGCCAGGACCGGGTTGACAAACGTGTGGCTGGCGTACAGGAAATCGAGAACCGAGCCATCGCGCTGAATGACGTCCTGCACGAAACGAATCGGCTCCTCGAACATCGCTTCGCGCAGCTCGTTCGTGAAGCCAGGGAATCGCTCGCGGTCCACGGCGTTGTGTTCCTCGAAGCGGCGGATGTCGAGCCAGTTGGCGGCGAACTCGGTCGCCAGTCGCCTGACGTGCCGCTGCTGCATCATCCGGCGCGCCTGCGCGGCGAGCACATCCGCCTTCTGCAGGTCGCCGGCTGCGGCATGCTTCATCAGCTCGTCGTCCGGCATGCTCGACCAGAGGAAGTAGCTCAGACGGTTGGCCAGTTCGTAGGACGACAACGGCCGCAGGTCTCCGGCCGGCGCCCTGTCGTCGGTCAGCGTATCGACGCGGTAGGCGAAATGCGGCGACATCAGCACACTGACGACCGCGTCGCGGATCGCGTCCTCGTGACTGAGGCGCTGATCGCGGAGTGAATGGTAGAAGGCACGGAGATCGTCGGCCTCCGTCTTCGCCATCGGCCTGCGGTATGCCCGCTCCGCAAACGCGAGCAGCGCGTCGAGATGACTCGGTTCGGCGGCCGCCCTGGCCTGCTCGAACGCCCGCACGTTCGCGTTCATCTGCTGGAAGTAGTCGCGGACCACTCCCAGCGCGACGTCGTTGGTGATCTCTTTCGCCTTGGCCAGGTACACCTGGGCCAGCTGCGCCATCTTCGCTTCTGACGTCACGTCGTCGTCTTCGGAGCGGAACATGTTGAACTGCGCGGTGGCCATGAAGCTGGGCGGCTCGGCGCGCTCGAACCAGATGAACTGCTTGAACTGCCGGACCGGCGCGTGCGTGACGAAATCGAGCTCCTTCCACAGGCTGTCCAGCTGACGCTGTTCGTTGGCGTCGAGCACGAGCTCGTACAGCGGACGATCGTCACGGAAATAACCCATCTGGCTGTGGAAGCCGGCGCTCAGCAGACGGTGACCCTGCGCATCGGACGCGATCTCGCGGGGGTTGGTCAGGAAGATGCGCCCGCGCTCCGAGACGTAAAACTTGTCTGGAAACAACGCGCAGAAACGCGTGAAGGACGCGTCGTAGCGCGCCCGCGCTTCCTCTGTCTCGGGAATCAGCAGCGCAGGATCGGTCTGCGCGTACGCCGTCAGGTCCAGTTTCAGCGCGTTGCCCGGATAGGTCGTTCGATGTTCGGCGTACTGACGATCCTTCCACAGCACGAGCGACTGCGAGCCGGGAGCAATGCCGCGCGCGGGCAAATTGTCGAACGACATCGCGACGCGCGGGCGCAGATCGACGATCAAATCGCGCATCCAGCCGACCGCCTGCCGAAGGGCCTCCGGCTCTTTGCGATCAACGGGCGTCGGCAGACTCTTCCAACGGGCTTGCAGCGCGGCCAGCGGACCCACGTCTTCGCCGGGCGCCGTCAGCATCGCCCACACCTTGTTCAGATACGCCGGGCTGACCTTCGCCTCTCTGGCAGCGTCATCCGCGGCCGGCGCAGCTCGGCGCGGTGGTGATACCGCCACGCGGCGAGGAAGTAATCGGCGTAATCCAGCGGCTGACGTTTGTAAAAATCGACGATCCGGTTGACGCCGAATTTGTCGCGGTCCTGGTCGGTGACCACCGGATAGGGCGCGAACGAGAGGCCTCCGGGCAGGAACAGCACGTGGTCGGCGACGACGCGCGCGGCGTCGAGGTACTTCTTGACCAGCGCCGGCGACATCGCCAGCGATTCCCCGGAGTTGTCGAAGCCCGCCTGGTTGGCGGGATCGACGGGAAACTCCCTGGTCGGCCGGATATCGACGCCCGTCAGATCGCGGATGGTGTAGTCGTACTCTGCGTTACTCAACCGGCGCGCAAGCACGACGCCAGGGTCGTTTGGATGGCGCTTCGCGTCCTCTGCTCCGGTCCGTTCAATCCAGTCGATGACCGACTGCCGCTCGACTGGCGTCGGCTGCTGCCGGGCCTGGCTGGGCGGCATCTCCCCGGCCTTGAGCCGCGTCACCACGAGATTCCAGTGGCGCTGGTCGCCGACGACAGAATCCTGCGTCGTGTACGACGTCAGGTCGAAGCCGGCTGCCGGCTGGTTGCCGCCGTGGCACCCGTAGCAGTAGGTCTGGAGGAACGGTTTGACGCTCGTCGCGAACGCATCGCCCTGCGCCGGCGGGGCGATGCGGCCGGTGCCGGCCTGGCGCGACGAGGCGCGGATGCCCAGCGCGCTGAGCGCGACCAGCCCGCAGGTGACAACGACCAGTTTCTTCTGATTCATGGACCGCTGAGAATTCTACCGCTCGCACGGGTGTCTGGGAAAGAAACGGCCGGGGTCGCTCCCGGCGCTTGAAGAACGTCCTGCCGCGCAGTGCCAAGGCCCGGCGTTCGGGCCAGATCATGGCCAGAACGGCAGGAGCGCGCGCGACATCGCGGTGGGAACGGCTCTACTCTTCTCGCAGCACGATCATCGGATCCACCCGCGTCGCCAGCCGCGCCGGCAGGTAACAGGCGACGAACGCCACCGTCGCAATCAACGCGACGACGGCGCCCATCGTCGCCGGGTCTGACGGACGCACGCCGAACAGCAGCGACGACAACACGCGGTTCATCGCGAACGCGACAGCCAGGCCTCCCGCAATCCCGGCGACGGTGAGCACGAGTCCCTGCCGCAGCACCATCCGCAGGACCGAGGCGCGATCCGCGCCGAGCGCCATGCGGATGCCGATTTCGCGGCGGCGCTCCGTCACCATGTACGACAGGACGCCGTAGCTGCCAATCGCGGCCAGCAGAATCGCGAGGCCGGCGAAGATGCCGAGTAACTGCGCGAGCAAGCGCGGACGGCCGATCGCCTCCGCGAACGCATCGTCCATCGTCTGCAGCTTCACGACCGGGAGCGCCGGATCGAGGGAGGACACGATCTGGCGAATCGGACCGGCCAGCGCGTCGAGCGGCTGGGTCGTGCGCATGACGATGTTCATCGACGCGGGGCCGAAGTTCGCGGCTGCATTCGTCGTGAGCTGCTCGAAGTTGAAGTACAGCTCGGTGCCGGTCTTCTTGTCGACGCCGCCCTGCTTCACGTCCTTCAGCACGCCGACGATGGTGAACCACGGGATGTTCGCGCTCGGCGGCCCCGACGGCCGCACGCGACGGCCGATCGGGCTTTGATCCTTGTAGAAGGTCCGGGCCATCGTCTGGTTGATCATCACCGTGGTGCCGAGCGCGTCGGTCGGCTGAAACGCGCGTCCTTCCAGCACCGGGATCCCCATCGTTTCCACGTAACCGGTCGTGACGGTGTTGTAGTAGTCGACGTTGGCGAACGGCCCTTTGGGCGGAGGGACGTAGCCCTCGATGTTGGTGTCGTTCGCGTTCACCTGACGGAGCGGCGGCAGGCCGCTCATCGCGGCGACGCTCTGTACGCCGCCGGACAAGCGCAGCTGCTCGAGCAGGCGCTGGTAGAAGGTCCGAACCTGCTCCGGCTTGGAGTACGCGGCATTGGGCAGCGCGACCGCGAACGTCACTAGCTGACTCCGGTTGAAGCCGGCATCGACGTTCGCCAGGTTCATCACCGTGCGCAGCAACAGGCCAGCGCCGATGACCAGCGCCACCGCGAGCGCCACTTCGCCCATCACCAGGCCGCGCCGCAGACGATTGCGGCTCGCGCTGGCCGTGGTCCGCTGGCCGCTCTCCTTCAGCGCCGACGCGGTCGCGGTCGGGGCGACGTGCAGCAGCGGCGCCAGGCCGAAGACGACACCAGTGGCGAGGCCGATCGCCAGCGTGAACGCGAGAACTCCGAGGTCCAGTGAAACGTCCGCCGATCGCGGCAGGCTGTCTGGATAGGCGGCGATCAACGCTCGCACGCCGAATACCGCAACGCCGAGGCCCAGCAGCGCGCCGGTGCACGACAGCAGGCACCCTTCCACCATGAACTGGCGCAGCAGCCGCAGGCGTCCGGCGCCAAGCGCCATGCGCACCGCGAATTCCTTGTGCCGCGATTCGGCCCGCGCCAGCAGCAGGTTCGCGAGGTTCGCGCAGGCAATCAGCAGCACGAAGATCACCGCGCCCTGCAGCACGAGGACGGCCGTCCTAGCGCTGCCGACGATTTGCGCCTGCAGCGCGTCGAGGCGCAGGCGATGATTCTGCGTGTCCGGCGTGTGCGGACCGCGGGTGGCGTCGGCCGCGCGCGCGATCGACGTCGGCCAGCCTTCGAGCAGCGTGTCGAGCTCCGCTTTCGCACTGGCCAGCGTCGCACCGTCGGCGAGCCGTCCGATCAGGTACAGGAAGTGGTTGCCGCGGTTCTGCCGGTTCGCGGGGTTGACCACGAGCGGGAGCCAGACTTCGACGTGCTGGTCGGCGACATCGAATCGCGGCGGCATGATGCCGACGATGGTGCGGCGGAGGCCGTTGACCTCGACGGCCGTGTTCAGGACGTCCGCGCGGCCGCCGAATGACGACTGCCACACCTCGTGCGACAACATCGCGACCGGCGGGCCGTTGGGACGTGTCTCGGCGTCGTCGAACGTCCGCCCGTATCTCGCGTTGACGCCGAGAACCTTGAAGAGGTCTGCCGATGCAATCCCGGAATTGAGACGGCGTGGACGATCGGGCGCGGTGAGGTTGGCCTGACCCGTGGTGAACGCCCCGATCGACGAAAACGACTTCGTGCGCTCCTGGAACTCGAGGAATTCCGGCGGAGAGATCCAGAACTGGTCGAATCCCATTTGCGGGAACTGACTCGAGATGTACACGAGCTGCTCGGGCCGCGGATAGCCGAGCGGCCGCAGGATCACCGCATTGACAACCGAGAAGATGGCGGTATTGGCGCCGATGCCGAGCGCGAGCGTGAACACCGTGATGAAGGCGAATCCCGGGGTGCGCAGGAGGTTGCGAACGGCGTGGCGGACGTCGCGGAGAAAGGAATCCATGGCGAGGTTAGACGCTGCGCCGCCGACGGGGGTTGGAATCCCCGGGCCGGCACGTTGGTAATGGCATAATACGGAAGTTTCCCGACAACCGAATGGCCCCTCAAGACCGAGACGCCCGTAAGTCGGCGTCGCCGGCGGATCGGCCCACGATTCCGCCGACGGCGGCACTCACGCCGGTCCCGCCAGCGACGACCGGCATCCGAGCGGTCCCGACGGGCCCGCTGGCGCTCGGCCAGACCTTTGGCCGCTACCACATCATCAAGCTGCTCGGCATCGGCGGCATGGGCGCGGTCTATCAAGCCTGGGATCAGGAGCTCGCCGTCACGGTCGCCGTGAAAGTGATCCGGCCCGACGCCATCGCCGACCCGGTGGCGGCGCAGGAGGTCGAGCGGCGCTTCAAGCGCGAGCTCCTGCTGGCGCGGCAGGTGACCCACAAGAACGTCGTCCGCATCCACGACCTCGGCGAAATCGACGGCATCAAGTACATCACGATGACGTACGTCGAGGGCGAGGATCTCGCGACGAAACTGAAGCGCGAAGGCCGCCTGCCGGTTCCGCGCGCGTTGAATATCGCGCGGCAGATCGCGGCGGGACTTTCGGCGGCGCACGAGGTCGGCGTCGTGCATCGCGACCTGAAGCCGGCCAACATCATGGTCGACGCGACGGATCACGCGCTGATCATGGACTTCGGCATCGCGCGGTCCGAGCGGGCCGGCAGCGCCGGCACCGACCGCGCCACCGCGATGAATGCGCCCGCCCCAACCGAGTGGGCGCCGGCTTCTGGCGACAGCAGCTCGTTCCTGAATGCGGCGACCGTTGCGGGAGTGGTGGTCGGCACGCTCGAGTACATGGCGCCGGAGCAGGCGCAGGGAAAGCCGGCCGACCATCGCGCGGATCTCTACGCCTTCGGCCTGATCCTCACCGACCTTCTGCTCGGTCCGGTGCGGCTGTCCGGCAACCAGACACCGGCAAGCGAGTTGACCGCGCGCATGCTGCAGGCGCCGCCCCCGCTGCGGAAGCGCGACGCCTCCGTGCCGGAGGCGATCGACCGCGTGGTCGCGCGCTGCGTCCAGCCGGATCCGGCGGCGCGCTTCAGCAACGCCGCGGAATTGCTGACCGCCCTGAATCGGATGAACGATCAGGGTGTCCCCATCCGGCTTCCGCGCCGGGTGACGACTTCCCTGCTCGCCGCCACCATCGTGGCCATCGCTGCCATCGTCGGCAGCACCTGGTGGGTGGCGCGCCGCCAGCCGGCGAACGTCGTCCAGCACGATCCGGTTCCCGTCCTGGTCGCAGACTTCGAGAACCGGGCGAACGATCCGGTCTTCGACGGCGCGGTCGAGCAATCGCTGGCCATCTCACTCGAGGGAGCGTCGTTCATCACCTCGTACTCGCGGACGTCGGCAAAGGCGCTCGCGCAGCAGCTGAAGTCGGGCGCGAAGCTGGACGCGGAAACGGCGCGTCTCGTCGCGGTGCGCGAAGGTATCGGCGTGGTGCTGAGCGGGGCCATCGACCAGAAAGGCACCGGATACGCCATCCAGGTGCAGGCCGTTGACCCGCAGGGCAAAGTCCTCAAACAGGCAAGCGCGGACGCCACGTCGAAGGCCGACGTGCTGACGGCCGTCGGTACGCTGGCCACGCAGATTCGCCGGGCGCTCGGCGATACGTCTCCCGCGACAGACGCGCAGGCCGAAACCTTTACGGCAGCGTCGCTCGACGCGGTGCGGGAATACCAGGCCGCGCAGGATCTCGCCTCGGCCGCCCGCGACGAGGAGGCGATCGCCCACTACCGGGCGGCGCTGCAATTCGATCCGAATCTCGGCCGCGCCCACAGCGGCATTGCGATCAGTGCGGGGCGGCTGGGCCGCGTCGAGGAGGCGGATCAGGCGTTCAAGACGAGCCTCACGCTGCTGAACCGCCAGACCGAGCGCGAACGCTTCCGCAGCCTTGGCGCGTATTACCTGCTCGTCGCGCACAACTACGAGAAGGCCGTCGAGAACTATGCCGAGCTCGTCAAGCGCTATCCCGCCGATCGTGCCGGACACAGCAACCTGGCGGTGGCCTATTTCAGCCTGCTGAACTTCTCCAAGGCGCTCGAGGAAGGTCAGCAGGCCATCCAAATCTACCCGAAGATCCCGACCCTGCGGAACAACCTCGCGCTCTTTGCCATGTACGCGGGAGATTTCGCGACCGCCTCGACGGAAGCGGCGCGCGTCCTCGCCCAAGATCCGAAGTTCGCGAAAGCCTACCTGCCGGTCGCGGTTGCGGCGCTGGCGGATGGCAAGGCTGACGCGGCACGCGAGGCCTACACGCGAATGGCTGCGACCGGCGCGGTCGGTTCGTCGCTCGCGACGCTCGGCCTCGCCGACGTTGCGCTGTACGAGGGCAAGGCGGACGAGGCGATCAAGCTGCTCGAGCCGAGCATCGACGCGGACATCAAAGCCAGGAGCACGGCGCGGGCCGCGGCGAAGCTGATCGCGCTCGCCGACGCGGCGCTCTTCAATCGCAAGGCGGACGACGCCCGCAACGCAGCGGCCTCCGCGCTGAAGCTGGACACGAGTGACGCGACACGAGTGGCCGCCGCCAGGATCCTGCTGCGGACGGATCGGGAAGCCGACGCCCGGAAGATCGCCGCCGACCTGGATCGGCAGATCAACGTCGGCAGCCGGGCGTACGCGAAGATCATCGAGGGTGAAATCGCGCTTCAGCGCCACCGGCCGACCGAGGCCATCGACGCGTTTCGCGTGGCGACGGGGCTGCGCGACCTCTGGCTGGCCCGTCTCGATCTCGGTATCGCGTACCTGGACGCGCAACATCCCGCCGAAGCTCTGTCGGAGTTCGAAACCTGCAGGAAACGGCGCGGCGAGGCCAGCGCGCTCTTCCTCGACGACCAGCCGACGTTCAGGCTGCTCGCGCCGCTGCCCGGCTGGCTGGCACAAGCCCAGAAGGGCCTCGGCATGGCGCCTTAAACAACTGCCAACTCGCAAGTCTCAACTCTCGGACCCCCACTACCGGCTCAGCGCAGGGACGGTTGAGCCTTGAGACTTGAGACTTGAAAGTTGACAGTTGTTTATCGCGGCGGTGTGTTGGCGACGTCGCCGCGTCTGGACGTGTCCGGCGTGCTGAAGAAGGCGATCGCCGGTGACGATGGCGGCGAGCTACATGACGGCCCCGATGTGCTCCACGCGGAGACGAGCGGATTCCATCTGAGGATCGGCGTCCGGCTCTTCATCGAGGGGAGATCGAGCTCGAGCGGCAACCGATTCAGCCAGGCGTCCGCGCTTCCCGGATCGACAATCTCGCCTGACTGATAGGCCCCGGCGCGGGGCCCGAACCCACCCGCCACGAATACGCGGCCGTCCGGCAGACCGATCGCGACCGGCCCCTGGCGGGCCACCGCCATATCGTTGCCCCGGGCGAACTGACCGGTCGCTGGATCGAACACGTCGATCGTGTAGAGAGAACCGCCGAAGTTGTCGTCGCCGCCAGCGAGGACGATGCGGCCGCTCGCGAGACGCGCGGCGCCGTGCGCGCGCCGCGTTGCCAGCATCGCACCGACGTTGGCGAACGTGTTCGTGACTGGATCGAAGACCTCGCCAACCAACGCCGGCGCGTTGACGAACAGTTGCCAGCCGCCGGCAATCAGAACACGACCGTCATTCAGGAGCGTGCTCGTGAATGCGACCCGCGGTGTCTTCATCGCGTTGGTCACGACAAACGAGCCGGACGCACCTGGGCCGTCGAGATAGAGCTCTGCGGTCGTATTGTTCGTCGAGCCCCAGCCACCGGAGAACAGCACGCGGCCATCGTTCAATGTGACGGCGCTGTGCTCGGACCGCCCGATGTTCATGGCCGGACCTGCGATGAACTGCCCTGTGTGGGTGGCCGGGTTGTACTGGAAGATCTGGGTCGACGAATACGACGGTTGTCCGAAGTCCGACTGTCCCCCGGCGATGAGCACGCGATTTCCAGGAAGCAGCGTCGCCGTGTGCAGCTGGCGAATCGCGGACATCGATCCGGTCGCGACCCACTGGCCTGTCGCCGGGTTATAGAGCTCGGCGCTCGACAGCGCGACGTTGAGATTGCGGCCACCGACGACGAGCACCCACCCGTCCGGCAGCACAGTCGCCGTGTGGTGATATCGGTACTGATTCAGCGACGGGCTCGACCGGAACTGTCCCGGCGGCACGCTGTTGATAGTCGCGCCCGTCGGGTTGTACAGCTGTGTCGTCTGGGTGAAACCACCCTCGAATAGCAGCAGTCCGTTGTTGATGCCGCTGGTCAGCAGAGTGCCCGTGCCCCATGCGCGGCCGTCGACCATGAAATCCTGGGTGCCGAAATCGCCCATCAAGGTGTGGAACGGGATGTCAGGCCGTGTCGGTTCGGCCTGACTCAAGGCCGCCCAGTTTCCGGCGCTCCCGGTGAATCCATCGCCGCCCGGCGACGAGAACGTCTGGTTGACCGTATCGGGCTGCGCCTTAGCCACGTGGCACGCGCCCACGGACGACATGACGAGGGCGAACAGATCGCCTCGGTTGGTTCCAACCATCGTGTCGAGCCGCAGCTGGCGGTAGTACGGCAAGAAGGGAGCGAAGGCGCCAAGGCGTCCTGCGGGCACGTCGACGGCGCTGTAGACGACACCATTCGGCTTGCTGTTGGCCACGCCCTGAATTTCGAGGTGCAGGCCGGCGTTGTCGCAGTACACCGGCGTCTGAACGGCCTGCAGGTTGCCCAGCATCTGCACCTTGAAGACCTGCGCCACTGAAACGCCTCCGCCAAAGTTGATGTAGGGCGGCGGGTTCTGCGAATCAATCTGCCACGCCGATTGATCCAGCGTGCCGACACGAAGAGTGAATTCCTGGGGCGGCGTTGTAAAGGTGCCGTCCGTCACCTGAATGCTCACTGGATAGAAGCCTGTCTTCCGCGGTTGGTCGTTGTTGAAACAGCCGTTCGATCCAAGGGTCAGACCCGGCGGCAATGTGCTCGGGCCACCGACGACGCTCCACGTGTGTGGACCATTACCGCCGCTCGCGCTCAGACACCAGCCGTAGTTCCACGGCGCCGTCGGATCGTCGAGGTAGGTCGTCGTGATGGTGAGAGGCTGGCTCACGTTGATGGACACAGCTCGCACCGCCGCCTGGCCGATCGAATCGACGGCGCGGACTTGGAACTGGTAGTAGCCGAGCGAGTTCGGCGTGCCAGAGAACGTGCCGTTCGGGTTCAGTGTCAGGCCGGGCGGCGGCGTTCTGCCGTTGGGCACGAGCGACCAGGTCAGCCCGCCGACTCCGGTTCCGCTCAACGCTGGTGTGTAGCTCACGCCGGTGTAGGCGTTCGGCAGGGCGCTGCTCGTGATGTCCACCGGATCGATGCGGACGGTGACCGCCTGCGAATTCACATGGCCGCCGCCGTCGACGACGGTGAACGCGGCGTAGAACAGCCCCGACTGCGTCGGCAGACCGATAATAGATCTGGTTCCGACGTTGTATTGCAATCCCGGCGGCATCGCCCCTGACGCGATGGCGATCGCGTAGCCGGCGCCGGTGCCACCCTGTGGCGTAAGCGTCGCCCCCGGATAGTTGACCGAGGTGTGCCCATCGGGCACGTTGATGCCGCCGATCGACACGGCGGTCAGCGGGTCGTACAGCTCGGCGGTCCGTCCGCCAAGGTTGCTCCACCCATACGTGCCGGCCAGCAACACCTTGCCGTTCTGCAGGAGCACGGCTTCGTGCTCCTCCCTCGATGCGAGCATGCTGCCGGCGTCGACGAAACCGGTGCCCGGCACGTAACGTTCGAGCGACGCATGCCCGACGTGGTTGATGCAGCACGCGCCCTCGAACATCCCGCCGGCGATCAGCACGCTGCCGTCGGCCAATGTCGTGGACGTGTGCGCCAGCCGGCGGTTGTGCATCGAACCAGCCGACACGAACGTGCCGGCCACCGGATCGAACACTTCGGCGCTCGCCGTCGAGTCGTTGCTGCTGCCGTAGCCGCCGGTCAGCAGCACCCTGCCGTTCGTCAGCAACGCGGCCGCATGGCCGGATCGGAATTCAACCATCGACTGCGCGGTCGTCGTAAACGCGTTGGTGACCGGATCGTAAATCTCCCCCTGCATCCCGCTGCCCCAGCCGCCGGCGATGAACACGCGACCGTCGGTCAACGCCGTCGCGGTGTGGCGCTCGCGCGGCCAGGCCATGTTTGGCCCCGGCGTGAACGTCTTCGTCTCCGTGTCGTAGATGTCGACCGTGTTGACGTTGTGATAGTTCGACCCGGCATCGTAGTAGTAGCCGCCGGTCAACAGCACGCGACCACCGGAGATTCGCGTGGCGGTGTGCTGGGCGCGGCCGAGCGACAGCGTCGAGTTCAGCGCCTCGAACGTGCCGGTGCCCGGATGGTAGAGCTCGGCGGAGTTGAGGAACAGATTGTTGCCGCTCGTGTCCTGGCCGCCGGTAATCAGGACGTCGCCGCTGGGGAGCAGCGTCGCCGTGTGGCGCACGCGCGGACGGGTCATGTTGCCGGTCGCCGTGAACAGGCCGGTTGCCGGATCGTAGATCGATGCCGCGGACAGATTGCTGTTGCCACCCGTGACCAGCACGCGGCCGTTGTTCAACACCGTCGCGGTGAGTTCGCCGCCGTGGTAGACGGGCATGATCGACAGTCCAACGCTCGGCTGGACGATCGTCTGGAACGGGATGTCGAGGCGGCCGTCGAAATCCTGCAGGCGCTGCCAGGGCGCGCCGGTGTCGGCGTAATAGCCCTCGCCGACGTACGAATCGAACGCCGCCGGGCGCACCGTGCAGCCGGCGTCGGCGCTGAACACCACGGTGAACTGCTGGTCCGCTGCGAAGAAGGTCGGCGCCGAGAGCGTTATGAAGCTGGACGTCGACGGTCCGGAACCGCCGACGACGCTGTTGCCGTCGGGACCGCCATTGGCCGCGACGCCCTGGACCAGAACCGTGATCGTCGTGTTGGCCGGACAACTCGGCGAGAAGAGTCGAACGCCGCGCAGGAATCCGGTAAAGCCGGTGATCACGCGTTGGCCGATCCGAGGCGCACCGGCGCCGGAACCACCGAACGCGAGCGCCGGCTGGTTGTTGTCCTGTGACGATCCCTGATCGTCTGCCATGGCGATCGTGATCGACAGCGCTTGAGTAGTGGTTTGCGGCGGCGACGAGTCGTCCGTGACGCGCGCGGTGAAGTTGAACGTGCCGAAGGCGCTCGCGGCGCCGGAGAAGCAGCCGTTGGTTTGAAGCGTATAGCCGGTAGGCAGCGTTCCGGCGTCCCTGGTCCAGGTTCTGTTGCCGTTGCCGCCCGACGATTGCAGGCAGCCTCCGGAGTAGCCCTCGTTGAAGACGCTCTCGGGCAGCGTGATCGTCGTGATCGTCAGCGGGTTCGTGACGTTGATCGCGTGCGCCTTGAGCACGACCTGACCGTTGGCGTCGACGGCGCGCACCTCGAAGTTGTAGTAGTTCAACGTATTCGGCGTACCGGAAATCAGGCCCGACGCGTTCATCGTCAGGCCGGGCGGCAGCGACGAGCCCTGCGGCACTGACCACGTGGCCGGTGCCGACGATGTCATCTGGTAGCTGTAGAAGACATTCAACCCAGCGCCGGGCAGCTGATAGGGGCTCGTAATCGCGAAGGACCCCACGCCAATCGCCAGCGACTGCGTGTTGCTGTGTCCACCGGCGTCGGTGACTTTGAGGCCGATACTGAATGCGCCAACCGCCGTCGGGGTGCCGGACAACGAGAACGTCGCGCCGTTGAAGGCGGAATTGATCCCCGGCGGCAGCGCGCCGGAGACGCGCACGAACTGATACGGCCCGCCGCTGCCACCGGTCGGTGTGAGCGCCGCGGCATACGGGACACCCACCTGGCCGTTGGGCACCACCGTCGGACTGAACGTCGGCACGACCGACGAGTCGTAGACTTCGGCGGTGTCTCCCGGGATCCACGATTGCGAGGTGCCGCCAACGAACAGGACCGTGTTGTCCGGCAGCAGGACCGCCCTGTGACCCTGCCGGCGCGTGACGAGCATCCCCGCCGACACGAACGAGTTCGAACCGGGCAGATACCGCTCGAGGGACGCCAGCGGCAGCGTGTAGCTGCTGACCGACTGTTCGTCGTAGCCTCCGGCGATCAGCACGCTGCCGTCCGCGAGGAGCGTCGCTGAATGGAAGTAGCGTTTGCCGAGCAGCGATCCCGCCGCACCAAACGTATCCGCGGCCGGATCGTAGACCTCGGTCGTGTTGCTGATGTCGCCCGACTGACCGCCGGCTACCAACACCTTGCCGTTCGCGAGCAGCGTCGCCGTATGGCGGCCACGATTCACGGTACTGCCTGTGGTCGCGGTAAACGTGCCGGTCGCCGGATCGTAAACTTCCGCGCTCCTGTATGTCGCCCCCGACGTATAGCCCGAGACGATCAGGACCTTCCCCGACTGCAGCAGCGTTGCCGTGTGTTCCTGGCGTTCGGTTGCCATGCTGCCGGTCGGCGAGAAGGTGTTCGCGACCGGATCGTAGATTTCGGCGGACGAGAGGTACTGGAAATTGAGGCCGAAGAAGCCGCCCGTGATCAGCACGCGGCCGTCGCCGAGGCGCGTGGCCGTGTGGTTCTGGCGCGCGGCGCCCATCGCAATCGGCGGCGCAAACGTACCGGTCGTGGGATCGTAGACCTCGGCAGTGGCGAGCGTCGTGTTGTTGGTCTGATCTCTGCCGCCGGTGACGAGGACCTTGCCGTTCGCCAGCAGCGTCGCCGTATGGAACTGTCGGCCGACGCTCATGTTGCCCGTCAGCGCGGTGGTGCGGGACACCAGATCGTACAACTCCGCGGACGAGTCGTTCCCGGTGAGCAGCACCTTCCCCGTGTTCAGCAGCGTCGCGGTGAGACCGTTGCGGGCCCGCGCCAAATAGGTCACCGGCGTCGCGGGCAGGATCAACGTCCTGAACCCGATGTCGTAGCGCGCGTCGGTGCTGAACAGGGAAACCCACCCTGCGCCGCTGTTCGCGAACGCGTCACCCGCCTGATAGTTGTCACCGGTGGACGCACTCGTAATCGTGCAGGCACTCGGACCGGTGACGACGAAGGCCAGACGATCGTTGACGGTGACCGGTACCGTCGGCGCCAGCGCGATGCCGTTGTAGCCGCTCGAGACGGTGCCGGTCGCGATCGTCGTGCCGTCCGGCAACCCGACGCCGGTGACGCGCTGGACATTGACGGTCACCGCCGTCGAGCAGCTGATGCCGGTAAGGCCGAATCCGGTCAGCGTGCCGGTGGCGCCGACCGTGACGATTTGCGCGATCGACCGCCCGCCGGCGCCGCCGAACGAGACCACCGACTGGTTGCCATTGCCCTGCTGCTCTCGCGCTGACACGTGGACCGTGAAGTCCTGCGTGAGGATCTGCGGCGGCGTGGCGGAGTCAGTGACCTGCGCCGTGAACGTAAACGTGCCGGTCGCGGCGGGCGCGGCGTTGCAGCCGTTCGACTGCAGCGCGAACCCGGGCGCTGGTGCACTGGTCGTCACCGTCCAGGTGCGATTGCCGACGCCGTTCGACGCGGCCAGACAGAAGGTGCTGGCTTCGAGGACCGCGTGCTCGGGCAGGGTGGTCGTCGTGATGACCATCGGGCTCTGGATGTTGATCGCATGCGTCTTCAGCGCCACCTGACCGGTGGCGTCGACCGCTCGGATCTCGATGGTGAAGAACCCGGTGACCGTCGGCGTGCCAGAGATCAGCCCGGCGCCGTTGATCGACAGGCCGGCCGGCAAGGCCCCGGACGCGGGCGCGAGCGAGAATGCAACCGGCTGCGCGCCCGTCGCGGTGAGCTGCGTCGAATACAGATGGTTCTGGGCACCGTCAATGAGGCGATACGCGTTGGTGATCACATTGATCGTGCCGACGCGGATCGGCAGCGACTGGACGTTGGTGTGGGCTGCCGCATCCGTCACGGTGACGCTCGCCTGGAAGACCCCGTTCGCCGTCGGGGTTCCGGACAACATGAACGTTGCCGGGTTGTAGACGAGACCCGGCGGCAACGTCGAGGCGAGGATCGCGATCTGATACGGCGGTCCGCCGCCGCCTGACGCAGTTAACGCCGTCGCGGGGTACGCCACGCCGACCTGGCCGTCAGGTACGAACGTCGTCGTGAGCTGCGGCGTCGTCGCGAGATCGAACAGCTCCGCCGAGGTCGTGCTCATGAACGACTGACCGACGCCAGAGGCGAGCAACACCTTGTTATTCGGCAGCCTGACCGTCATCTGCCTCGCCCGCCGTGTCTCCATGCTGCCCGCGGGGACGAATGTCCCGCTCGCCGGCAGGAAGCGCTCGAGCGTGGCCAGCGGCAGGACGTAGCTGGCCACGGTACCCTCGGCGAACCCGCCGGCGACGAGGACGCTGCCGTCGGCGAGCGTCGTCAGCGAGTGCTCGTATCGTTTGCTCGCCATCGTGCCGGTGGCGGTCCAGGCATCGGTCGCGGGATCGTAGATTTCCGCCGCGTTCACCACGTCGCCCGACTGCCCGCCGGTGACGAGGACACGACCGTCCGCGAGCGTGGCGGCTGCGGAGAAGCCGCGGTTCGACACGATCATGTTTCCGGTCGTCGCCGCGAAGGTGCCGGTTGCCGGTGTGTAGATCTCGGAGCTCCGCTGATTCGAGCCGCTGAGGTAACCCGCCGCGATGAGCACCTTGCCGGAAGCGAGCAACGTCGACATGTGCGTCTAACGCGCCGTCGTCAAATTACCGGTCGGGCTGAACGTCTTCGTCGCCGGATCGAAGATTTCGGCGGAGATCAGGTTCTGGCCCGACGCGTCGAGACCGCCCGTGATCAGCACGCGACCGTCATTGAGTCGAGTCGCCGCGTGGAATTCCCGCACGGTCGACATCGGGCCACTGGTCGGTGAGAACGTGTTGTTGGCCGGGTTGAAGATTTCCGCCGACGAGAGACGGTTGAACGGGTTCGCGTTGTCGCGGCCTCCCGTTATGAGGACCGTGCCATCGGCGAGCAGCGTGGCGGCGTGATTGCTGCGCACGACGCTCAGGTTGCCGGTCGCCGCCGTGGTGTTGGTCGCCGGATCGTAGAGATCCGCGTTAGCGCCGGCGACGATCAGGACCTTGCCGTTGTTCAACAGCGTCGCGGTCCCTCCCGATCGGCCCGCCGTGAGGTAGGCAACATCCATCGCGGGCTGAATCAGCGTGACGAACGAGGGGACATCGAATCGGCCATCGGTCGCCGACAGCGGTGCCCAGCCAGCTCCAGCGTCGACGTAGGCGTCGCCGGCGTTGTAGTTGTCGTTGACGGCGGCGTTGGTCAACGTGCACGCCGTCGGCGAGCTGATGATGAAGGCGGCCTGGGCGTCGATCGGGAGATCAACGGAAGGCGCCGTTGTAATCGCGTTGAAATTGCTGTTGAACGACACACCCGACGCGATCGTGTTTCCATCCGGCAAACCCGCCAGCGTCAGGCGCTGTATCTCCACCGTGACCGGGCCCTGGCTCGGGCACGAGATGTTCCGCAGCCCAATGCCGGTCAGCGCGCCGGCGGCGCCAACGGTGAAGGTTTGTGCGATCCGGCGGCCGCCTGGGCCACCGAACGGAATCGGCGGCTGCGTTTGCGCCCCGTTCGTCTGCTCCCTGGGCGATACCCTCCAGGTCAGCGCGCGCGTCACCGTCTGCGGGGTGATTTGATTCGTGCAGGTGGGAAGCCCGCCAACCAGCGCGCAGTCCTGCACCTGCACGGTGAAATTGAACGTGCCGTGTCGTGTCAGCACGCCGGTGAACGTGCCGGTCGACGTCATGGTGACGCCGGGCGGCAGCGCGCCGGCGGTCACCACGACCGACTTCGTGCCGCTGCCACCGACAATCGGCAGCGCCGGCGGCGTTTCGTTGATGACACCCTCGCGCAGCGCGGTCGGCGTCACGTCGAGAGCGCCGCCGACGACGATGGTCAAGCTGCGTGTCGCAACCTGATTCGCCGTATCCGTCGCGATGACCGTGAACGGCGGCGTCGTCCCGTAGTTCGGCGGCGTGCCGCTGAGAATGCCGTCGGACGAGAGCGACAACCACGACAGCAGCGGGCTGTTCGCCTTGTCAATCGTCCAGGTCACGTTGCCCGATGCGGCAGCGACCACCAGTTGCTGACTGTACGGCGTATTGATGTTCGCGCTCGGCAAAGCCGTCGTGGTGATCACCGGCGGACCGACGTTGATCGTGTAACTCTGCGAAGCCGTCTGCGCGTTCGGCCCGGAATCCCTCACCTGCACGGTGAAGGTGAACGTACCGGGCTGAAGGGCGAATCCCGAGATCGTCCCCGTCGTGTTCTGCAGGCTCAAGCCGCCCGGAAGCACCCCGGAGGTCACGTTCCATGTCTTCGTTCCAGTCGCGCCGGACGCCTGCAGCGTCTGCTCGTAGACGTTGTCCACCTGGGTGTCGGGCAGCGACGCCGTCGTGATCGTCAGTCGGGCCGCCACCGTGATGTTGACCGTCGCGGTCGCCGTGCCGCCCTGACCGTCGGACGCGGTGTAGCTGAAGCTGTCGATCCCGGTAAAGCCGGCGTCCGGCGTGTAGGTTGTGGTGCCGTCGGCGTTGATCGCCACGGTGCCGTGCGCGCCCTGGGTCACGCTCGTGATCGCCGGCGCTGACGTGCCTGGATCCGAGACGATCATGACGCCCGTTTCCGTATTGATCGCGAACGCCGCGATCTGCGAAGCCGCTTCGTCGACTTCGAGCCTCATCGGCGGGAGCGACAGCGCGACGACTGCGACGACTCGGAGCGTGCTGCCGTCGATGATGGTCAGCGATCGGTCGAGCACGTTGCCCACGTAGATGCGGTTCAACGGTTCGTTGACGGCGACAGCGCTCGGTCCGCGGCCGACGTGCAGCGTCGCGGCGACCGTGTTGTTCGCGCCGTTGACGATGGTGAGCGTGTCGTTGTTGTAGTCGGTCACGAACACGCGCCCGGTCGCGCGACTCACAGCAAGGTAGCCCTGGGTTTGCAGGAACGGGCTCGGGTTGCCGATCGCCAGCGTCGCGATTTCCTGATCCGTGGCGCCATTCAGCACGTGGATCTGGTTCGGCTGGCCCGTCGCCTGCCCGCCGATGTAGATCCGGTTCAGCACGGGGTTAGCCCGGATGATATTCACCGGTCCCAGCGTCGCTGGCAGCGGCGTGCCGATGTTGGTCGTGCCGTTCAGCACGCCGATGGTGGTCGTCGAACCGTTCACGATCCGGAAGTACAACTTGCCCGTGGCCGTGTTCGGCGCGAGGTCCCGAATCACATTGAGCTGTCCGGGAACGGTCGACGTCG
>Ga0193696_1000208_pt1 | contig 23057 bp, 18 predicted proteins | sample L3m1metaG_FD_145074 | JGI IMG/M metagenome (GOLD analysis project Ga0193696, IMG submission 145074) | Soil microbial communities from a riparian zone of the East river system, Colorado, United States - L3m1 | ecosystem: Environmental > Terrestrial > Soil > Riparian zone | place: USA: East River... | reverse complement strand
CGCCAGCGCCCGCGTGCACGCAGTCTCTTCGCGCGCCGCAGCCAGGTCGACGTAGAAGAGGTACTCCCAGGGCCTGCCCGGAATCGGCCGCGACTCGAGCTTGGTCAGGTCGATGCCGCGCAGGGCGAACACGCTCAGGGCTTTGAAGAGCGAGCCTGGCTCGTTCGGCAGCGCGAACACGATGCTGGTCTTGTCAGCAACGGCATTGTGGACCGGGGTCCGTCCCACCACCAGAAATCGCGTGATGTTGTCGTCGAAGTCCTGCACCGAGGCGGCGAGCGACACCAGGCCGAACACTTCGCCGGCGCGCGCTGACGCGATGGCCGCCGCGTCGGTCAGCTGGCCGTCGGCAATCATCTTGGCGCTGCCGGCGGTGTCGTAGGTCGCAATGATCTCGACGCCGGCCAGCGTGCGCAGAAAGCGCTCGCATTGCGCCAGCCCTTGCGGGTGCGAATACACGCGCTTCAGCCCGGCGAGGCTCGTGCCGGGCAGCGCCAGGAGGTGGTGAATGACCGGCAGCTCCACCTCGCCGACAATCGGCAGGTCGCGCTCCAGCAGGAGGTCGTAGTTGCGGTGAATGCTGCCGCCTATCGAATTCTCGATCGGCAGTACGCCGTATGCTGCGGTGCCGGCTTGAACCGTGTCGAAGACCTCTTCGAAGCTGCGGCACGGCACCAGCTCGGCGTCGGTTTCCACGCGCCGGGCCGCGGCCTCGCTGAAGGCCCCCGGCTCACCCTGATATGCGATTTTCATCGTTCCAGCTCTCAGCTCTCAGCTCTCAGCTCTCAGCTCGCCCCTAGCCCCAGGCCCCGACAACTAGCCCCAAGCCTGCCCCGACGGGCCGTGTACACGAAAAAAGGCCATCATCCTGCGGATGATGGCCCCTGTTGATCCTTCGAAGCCTTCATCCGCTGGCTTGATGGCCCCCAATAAGGACGACCGGGACGGGCTTCACCTGACGCATGGTTGAGGCATTAGACCGCGGCAGCCGGCTAGTAGTCAAATTAATAATCATTACAGGACTATAACAGTAGCAAATGCCAGGACTGCTTCCGCCCAGCCCTCATTGCCCTGGCGCGCGGCTCACGACCGGCAGTTCGACGAAACTCGAGTGAAACACGCGCTGCGTCGCTTTCCGGAAATCCTCAGGCCGCGCAAAGAAGATACTCCGGACGAAGGTCTGCGGATTACGGTCGTAGAGCGGGAACCAGGTCGACTGCACCTGCACCATCAGCCGATGCCCCGCGAGGAAGACGTGGTTCGCCGTCGGCAGCGACCACTTGTAGAGCAGGGGCGTGTCCGCGGCGATCGCCTTCGCGGTTTCGACGCTCTCCCGGTACCGGCCGCGGAAGATGTCGGCCGACACCATCAGCTGGTAGCCGCCCATCGACGGCTGCCCGGCAACCTGATCCGGGTACACGTCGATGACTTTCACCACCCAGTCGGCGTCGGTCCCGCTGGTGGAGGCCGTCAGGTTGACGACCGGCTGGCCGCTGATCTTGACTGGCGCCGTCAGCACATCCGATGCGAACGCCAGAACGTCGGGCCGGCCTGACGCCTCGCGCTGATCGCTGACCAGCCACTGCGCCCACGTCGTGCCGCTCGCGCGCACCGGGCGCGGGATGAACGGCACCGGTTTGGCGGGATCGGACACGTATTCTTCGAATCCCGCCCCAGCAGAAGCTGCCTCGGTCAGCGTGGCCTTGAGACCCGGCCCCAGCCGCAGCGGCGTCGGCACGATGCGGCAGCCTGTCGAACAGCCTGCCGGCCACGCCGACAATCGGCGCCAGGCGTTGGTGCCGGTCTCGAATGCCGTGACCGGCGCGACATCTGCTTTCGGCGCACCGTCCTTGAGGTACTGATCCAGGAACGGACGCAGAATCTCCCGCCGGAAATAGAGCGCCGTATCACTATCGAATTTCAGCGGCCCCAGTGTGCTTCCGTCCCGGATTTCCTGGCCGTGATGCCACGGGCCCATCACGAGGAACACCTTATCGTTCGCCGTGTCTTTCGGTTCGATCGCCTTGTAGACGGCAATGTCCCCGTAGATGTCTTCCTGATCCCAGAGACTGTGCACGAGCATGACCGGCACGCTCAGCGGCTGGGCGGCGAGGATGCGATCGACCGCCTGCTCGCGCCACCAGGCGTCGTACGACGGGTGCTCCGAGATCTTCTGCCAGAACCCGATCTGTTCCATCCCGTAGCGGCGACCGAGCTCGCCGGCCGACCCCGCCGACATGAACATGTCGTAGTCGTCGAAATGGCTCGACCACCACTTCGCGTCGTTCGCTCGCGTCGCTTCCTGCTCGTAGATGTACGACATGCCCTGCTGCCGAAACGCGCCGTTATGGAACCAGTCGTCGCCCATCCAGCCGTCGACCATCGGGTTCATCGGCACGGACACCTTGAGCGCCGGATGCGGGTTGACGAGCGCCATCAGCGGCAGGAAGCCGTCGTACGAGATCCCGAGGATCCCGACCTTGCCGTTGGTTTCGGGGACGTTCTTCACCAGCCAGTCGATGGTGTCGTAGGTGTCGGTGGCGTGGTCGACCGGCGTCGGGTTCAGCGGCCCACGCAGCGGCCGGTTCATCACGTAGTCGCCTTCGGATCCGTACTTGCCGCGGATGTCCTGGACGACGCGGATGTAGCCGCCGTCGACGATGACGTCGACGGCGTTGTCGTAGCCGTCGAGCGCCATGCTCAAACGCGCGCTCTGGTTATGCGTCGTCAGTTCCGTGGCGTTGTACGGCGTTCGGGTCAACAGGATGGGCGCCGACTTGCCGCCGAGGGCCCTCTTCGGCACGAGGATGACCGTGTGCAGTTTCACGCCGTCGCGCATCGGGATCATCACGTCCCGGCGAACGTAGTCGAAAGCCGCGCTGACCGGCGTGAACGTGCGGGGCGTCTCGCTTGGCAACTGCGGGTACTGCGGGGGCTGGGCCAACAGCTGCACACCGAGGAGTGCGGCGCAGGCCGTCGCGAGAGAGATCTTCACGTCCTCACACCTCATATCGGATTGCGGATCTCGGATTGCGGAATTGCGGATTGGCGGATTGGCGGATCCGACATCCGAAATCCGAAATCTCAGATTTTCGGAAGCGTCACGCCGCGCTGCGCCTGGTACTTGCCCTTCTTGTCCTTGTAGCTCTTCGCGCACGGTTCGTCGCTCTGGAAGAACAGCACCTGCGCAATCCCCTCGTTGGCGTAGATCTTCGCCGGCAGCGGCGTGGTATTCGAGATCTCGATCGTGACGTGCCCTTCCCATTCCGGCTCGAACGGCGTCACGTTCACGATGATCCCGCAGCGCGCGTAGGTTGACTTGCCCAGACACACCGTGAGCACGTCGCGCGGGATCCGGAAGTACTCGATCGTGCTCGCCAGGGCGAACGAATTGGGCGGGATGACGCACTCGTCGGCCTGGATGTCGACGAACGACTTCGGATCGAAGTGCTTGGGATCGACCAGCGTGTTGAACACGTTGGTGAAGACCTTGAACTGGTCGCCGACGCGCACGTCGTAGCCATATGACGAGACGCCGTACGAGATGACCCCGGCGCGCACCTGGTCGTCGACGAACGGCTCGATCATCTTGTGGTCCCGCGCCATGCGCGTGATCCAGGTGTCGGGTTTGATACTCATCGTCTGAAGAAAGCGAGCAGCAGGGTCAGGATGACACTCACGATGATGGAGCTGGCCAGCGGGAAGTAGAAACTGAAACTCCCCCGCTTGACGTAGAAGTCGCCCGGCAGCCGCCCGATCGGCAGCCCGGCCATCATCAGCAGGCCGAAGCCGACGATGACGAGACCGACTATGACTAGCGTCTTGCCCATACGCCAGGCGGGCCTTTGTGACCTGTGTTTGCCTCTGTGTCCTTGGGTGCGAAGCGGTGTCTCAAATCAACTCGACGCCGCTGAAGAAGTATCCGATTTCGTACGCCGCCGTCTCGGGTGCATCGGATCCATGCGTCGCGTTGCGCTCGATCGACTGGCCGAACTCCTTGCGAATCGTGCCGGGATCGGCCTTGGCGGGGTCGGTCGCACCCATCAGCGTGCGCCATTTCTTGATCGCGTCCGGCGCCTCCAGCACCAGGACAATGGCCGGTCCGGACGACATGAAGGTGGTCAGGCTACCGAAAAACCCCTTGCCGCGATGCACTGCGTAGAACCCCTCCGCCTCGCTCGTCGACAAACGGACCCGCTTCATGGCACGGATCTGGAATCCCTCGTCCTCGATGCGCTGGATGATTTTCCCGGCCACCCGACGCTCCACGGCGTCCGGCTTGATGATCGCAAACGTCCGCTCGGTCATCCGGCGATTATAGCAGTCGTAACCTCAGCAGGAGTGCCCATGAACCCGACCTCCGTAGGACAGCAGGACGATCCTGATATTCACAAAGGCGCGATCGAAGGCGATCGACCGACCGATGAACAGAACAGCAATCCACACGGCGACGGTGTCGACGATCAGGGTCTACCGGACGATCCGATCGCGACCGCGGAGGATTCGATCGGCGCGAACGAAGACGAATCGCAAGGATAGGCAGTCAACGCCGGCGGTGTCGCTCGTTTGGAGCGGCAGCGCCGCGAGCGGGTCGTGTCGCCGCGACCTATGAGCCGCGCGATCAGCGATAGGAGCAAAATGGCCCCGCAGCCGTCCGGAGCGGCGTCGGCGATGAGTACGCGGACGGCGATCGGCAAGCCCCCGATGATGACCAGTCGGCTCACCGGAGCCCGGCAACCCCAACCGACGCCGGGGATCGTCCGCGCAGCGGCGGAGGGGCCGTTTTTCCGCGCGGCGAAAGGGAGCAAGACACGACCTGCTCGCGCCGCAGCGACGCGCGGCTCACACTGCCTGTCGCGTCAACACTGGCGTGGTACTAGCGCAGCCCTTCCATGATTTCCTCGAGCGCTTCCCTTCCCGGTCTGACTCGCTCGAGCGGGAGCGTCGCCAACGGCTCGTCGACGACGTTCAGCTGCGTGAGGAAATCGTCGCGATCCGGTTCGATGTAGATGATGCCGGTCGCGAATTCGCCGCGGCGGGCGGTTTCGTGCAGGCGCTTCAGGGCGCCGATCTTGTCGGTCGGATCGTAGCTTTCTTCGAGCTTCTTCAAATACAGCTTCGACCCGTCGTGCATCGTCACTTCCTGGGTCGACCCCGGTTCGTAGTCGACGGCGATGTCTTCGAAGAACGGCACGAAGCTGACCTCTTCGACCGGGTCGTCGTGATCCTTCACATAGGCGTAGCTCTTGGTCGACCCTTCGTGGTCGTTGAACGTCACGCACGGCGAGATGACATCGAGCATCACCGTGCCGCGGTGCGCGAGCGCCGCCTTGAGGAGCGCCAGCAGCTGTTTCTTGTCGCCCGAGAACGAGCGCGCCACGAAGGTGGCGCCCAGTTCAACCGCCAGCGCGCAGGTGTCGATCGGCGGCAGGTCGTTGACGACGCCGGTTTTGAGCTTCGACCCGAGGTCGGCGGTCGGCGAGAACTGGCCCTTGGTCAGCCCGTAGCAGCCGTTGTCCTCGATGATGTAGATGATCGGCAGGTTGCGCCGCATCAGGTGTACGAACTGGCCGATGCCGATGGCGCCGGTGTCGCCGTCGCCGCTGATCCCGATGGCAATCAGCTTGTGATTGGCCAGCATCGCGCCCGTACCGACTGACGGCATACGGCCGTGCACCGCGTTGAAGCCGTGCGAGCCGCCCAGGAAGTACGCGGGGCTCTTGCTGGAGCAGCCGATGCCCGAGAGCTTGATCACCTGTTTGGGGTCGATGCCCATCTCGTAGAACGCGTCGATGATGCGCTCCGAGATCGCGTTATGGCCGCAGCCGGCGCACAGCGTCGTCTTCCCGCCCTTGTAGATCTGCGGTTCGAGACCGATACGATTCACTTTGATTGGTGTCGCCATCGAGTTATTCCCCACCGGCCGTGCCCGCGCTCATGCGGGTGGCCGTCTTGGTCGCCACTTCAAATCCTTCCTGCGCCAGCACATCGTCGGTGATGCTGCGGGCGTCGATCGGAAGGCCGTTGTAATGCAGCACACTGTGCAGCTTCTTCTGCCGGTCCGGCGTGACTTCGAGCTTCATCAGCTGCAGGAGCTGGGCGTCGCGGTTCTGCTCGATGACGTAGACACGCTCGTGCGCGTCGATGAACGCCGCGAGCTCGTCGTTGAACGGATACGCGCGCAGTCTGAAGTACGACGTCTCGACCTTCGTTTCGTCGCGCAGCTGATCGCGGCTTTCTTCGATGGCAAAATGTGAGGTGCCGTACCCGAGGAAGCCAATCTTCGCCTTCGGGTTGTTCTGGACCACTGGCTTCGGGACGAACTGACGCGCGGTCTCGAACTTGCGTGAGAGGCGGTCCATGTTCTCGACGTAATCGTCCGGCCGCTCGCTGTACTGCCCTTTGGCGTTGTGGCCGGAGCCGCGCGTGAAATAGACCGGCAGGCCGTCACCGGGAATCGTGCGGTAGGCGATGCCGTCTCCGTCCAGGTCCTTGTAGCGGCCCCACTCGCCGATCTCCTTGAGCTTCGCGGCGGTCAACAGCTTGCCGCGATTGATCGGCTTGTCGGGATACTTGAAGCCATCCGACATCCAGTTGTTCATGCCAAGGTCGAGGTCCATCATCACGAACACCGGCGTCTGGAACTGCTCCGCGAGCTCGAACGCCTCCTGCGCCATCTGGTAGCACTCCTCCACCGTGGAAGGAATGATCATGATGTGCTTGGTGTCGCCGTGGGAGAGGAACGCGGCCTGGATGAGGTCGCCCTGTGCCGTCCGGGTCGGCAGGCCGGTCGAAGGCCCGACGCGCTGGACGTCGAAGATCACCGCGGGCGTCTCGGCGTAGTACCCCAAGCCGGCGAACTCGCCCATCAGGGAGATGCCGGGTCCGGCGGTCGCCGTCATCGAGCGGGCGCCTGCCCAGCTCGCGCCGATGACCATCCCCAGCGACGCAATCTCGTCTTCCGCCTGCACGATTGCGAACGTCGCCTTCCCCGTCGTCTTGTCGACCCTGTACTTCTTCATGTACGCGATGAGCGACTCGCACAGCGAAGAGGAGGGCGTGATCGGGTACCAGGCGACGACGGTGACGCCGGCCATCATGCAGCCGTTCGCGGCCGCCGCGTTGCCCTCGATCAGGATCTTCCCCGCGGTCTCGTTCATCGGCTCGATGAAGAACGGATCCTGCTTGGTCAGGTTTGCCTCGGCGTAGTCCCAGCCGGCCTTCAGCGCACCGGCATTGAGGATCACCGCCTTTGCCTTCTTGCCCAGCTGCTTCCCAAGCGCCTGCTCCATCAGCTTCAGATCGAGGCCGAGAAGCTTGGCCAGGACCCCCGGATAAATCATGTTCTTGACGAGACGGCGCAGCTTCGCGTCGGAACAGACCGGGCCGACGATCTTGTCGAACGGCACCGGATAGAACACGAGATCGCTGCGGAGGGTGTTCAGCTTGAGCGGCTCGTCGTAGACCACCGCCGCGCCCGCCTCGAGCGTGAGCACGTCTTCCTTGGCTGTCTCGGCATTCATCGCGATCAGGAAGTCCACCTCTTTCTTCCGGGCGATGTAGTGCTTCTTGCTGGCGCGAATCGTGTACCAGGTGGGCAATCCGGCGATGTTCGACGGAAACATGTTCTTACCGGAGACAGGAACGCCCATCAGGAGGATCGACCGGAGCAGCACCATATTCGCGGTCTGGCTGCCCGAGCCGTTGACCGTCGCAATCTGGATGCTGAAGTCGTTGACGACACGCTGCTCGCGATGGGCCGCCTGCTGTTCCTGAACTGCCAGGTCTGTCGGTGACATTCTCAAGTCCTTACAACGTATGAAGATAGAGGAGTTCTCGGCGAAGCGACGCCGAACAGGGTTATCTGGAGAAGTATATCAAGATTTCAGGATTTGCTTGACGGCCTTGCCCATATCTGCAGGACTCTGAACGACTTTCACGCCGGCTGCCGAGAGCGCGTCCATTTTTTCCATCGCGGTCCCCTTGCCGCCCGCGATGATCGCGCCCGCATGCCCCATCCGGCGCCCGGGAGGCGCCGTCTGCCCGGCGATGAAGCCGACGACCGGCTTCTTGAAGTGTCCCTTGATCCAGGCGGCCGCGTCTTCTTCGGCCGTCCCGCCGATTTCGCCGATCATGATCACGGCATCGGTTTCGGCGTCAGCCGCGAACAGCTTCAGAGCGTCGATGTGCGAGGTGCCGATGAGCGGGTCGCCGCCAATGCCGATGCAGGTACTCTGCCCCAACCCGAGACGCGTCAGCTGGTGAATGGCTTCGTAGGTCAGCGTGCCGCTCTTCGAGACGATGCCGATGCGGCCTTCCTTGCAGATGTTGCCGGGAATGATGCCAACCTTGGCCTTGCCGGGCGAGATGAGTCCCGGGCAATTCGGTCCGACGAGACGGGACTCGGGCCGCTCCTTCAGGAAGGTCATCGCGCGCATCATGTCGAGCGTCGGGATCCCCTCGGTGATGCACACGATGAGCGCGACCCCCGCGTCCGCGGCCTCCATCACGGCGTCGGCCGCGAACGGCGGCGGCACGAAGATGACCGACACGTTCGCGCCGGTTTTCTGGACGGCTTCCTGCACGGTGTCGAAAATCGGCCACGTCTCGTGGGTCGTGCCGCCTTTGCCGGGGGTGACGCCGCCGACCACTGTCGTGCCGTAGGCCGCCGCCTGCTTGGCGTGAAACGTCCCTTCCTTGCCGGTCAGACCCTGGACGATCAGGCGCGTCGATTTGTCGATCAGAACAGCCATATCAGAATTGGCGAATCACCCCGCGAGCAGCACGGCCTTCTCTGCCGCTTCATCCATCGAGTCGGCAGTGGTGAAATTCAGGCCGCTTTCTTTGAGCAGCCGTTTCCCTTCGTCCACGTTCGTGCCTTCCATGCGGATGATGATCGGCAGCCGGACGCCCAGTTCTTTCACCGCGGCGATCACGCCCTGCGCGAGAACGTCGCAGCGCAGGATGCCGCCGAAGATGTTGATGAGCACGGCCTGCACGTTCTTGTCGGATATCAGGATCTTGAAGGCGTTCCGGATCTGCTCGGCGTTGGCGCCGCCGCCGACGTCCAGGAAGTTTGCCGGCTCTCCCCCCGACAGCTTGATGATGTCCATCGTCGCCATGGCGAGGCCAGCGCCGTTGACCATGCAGCCGATGTTGCCTTCGAGACGAATGTAGTTCAGCGAGAACTTCGACGCTTCGGTTTCGAGCGGATCTTCCTCACCGGTATCGCGCATCTCCTTCAAGTCGGGATGGCGGTAGAGCGCGTTGTCGTCGAAGTTCATCTTGGCGTCGAGGGCCAGCAGATCGCCCGAGGCTGTGACGACGAGCGGGTTGATCTCGAGGAGCGAGGCGTCCGTCGCCAGGTAAGCGTCGTAGAGCGCCGTGACGACCTTGACGAACTTGTTGACCTGCGGCGCGTCGAGACCGATGCCGAATCCGAGCTGGCGCGCTTCGAACGGCACGATGCCGACGCCAGGACTGATGTGGACCCGCACGATTTTCTCGGGCGTTTTCTCGGCCACCTCTTCGATGTCCATACCGCCGGCGGCGCTCGCCATGATGACCGGCCGCCCGGCCGCCCGATCGAGGACGATGCTGAGATACAGCTCGCGCTGCATCTGGAGGCCTTCTTCGATCAGCACGCGCCCGACGACGCGCCCTTCGGGACCGGTCTGGTGCGTGATGAGCGTCATGCCGATCATCGCGCGCGCCAGCTTCTCCGCATCCTGCGGCGACCGCGCGAGCTTGACACCGCCGCCCTTGCCGCGGCCGCCCGCGTGGATCTGCGCCTTCACGACGACAACGCCAGTGCCGAGGCGCTTGGCGATGTCGACGGCATCTGCGGCAGCGAAGGTCACCTCGCCGCGGGGCACGGGCACGCCGTGTCGCGCAAGGATCGCTTTCGCTTGATACTCGTGGATTTTCATATCGGACGGAAGGAAACTCCTGATGCTAACTTGCGCCTGTTCATGACGCAACAGTAAACTGAACGTTTGATGGCGTCTCGGACACCGTTCTTCTCATCGTCGGTCGGCACGAAAGTTCTCATCGGCATCACCGGCTTCGCACTTTTTCTTTACCTCGTCATTCACATCGCCGGAAACCTCCTGGTCTTCTTCGGCCCGGCCGTCTTCAATCAGTACGCCTACATGATGGAAGAGCGGAATCCACTGCTGCCGGTGATCGAGCTGCTGCTCCTGGCGGTCTTCCTCGTCCACATCTACAAGACCGTCAGGATGTTTCTTTCCAATCAGAGCGCGCGGCCGGTGCGGTACGCGCAGAAGAAACCTGCCGGCCGCCCGAGCCGCAAGTCGCTGGCGTCGTCGACGATGATCGTCTCCGGTGTGTGGCTGCTCGCGTTTCTCATCGTGCACGTCAAGGCATTCCGGTTCAGCCCGACCTACCCGTGGGGCGACGGCGGCCGCGATCTGTTCAGACAGGAAATGGAAAACCTGTCGAATCCGTTCGTCGCCGGCTTCTACGTGCTCTCCATGATCGTTGTCGGCTCGCATCTGTGGCACGGCATCTCGAGCGCGCTGCAGTCGCTCGGCCTCGACCATCCGCGATGGACGCCTCGTGTATTGATGGCCGGCAAGGTATTCGCCGTCGCCATCGCCGGCGCCTTCATCGTCATCGCAGTGTGGGTGTACCTGCGTCAGGCGGTCGCATGAAGCTGGACGGAAGAGTTCCGGCCGGTCCGATCGCGGAAAAGTGGGACCGCCACAAGTTCGAGATGAAGTTGGTCAATCCGGCCAACAAGCGCAAGTACACCATCATCGTCGTCGGGACGGGGCTCGCGGGCGCGTCGGCCGCCGCGTCGCTCGGCGAGCTGGGCTACAACGTCCTGAATTTCTGCATCCAGGACAGCCCCCGGCGCGCGCACAGTATCGCCGCCCAGGGCGGCATCAACGCCGCCAAGAATTATCAGAACGACGGCGACAGCATCTATCGCCTGTTCTACGACACGGTGAAGGGCGGCGACTACCGGTCGCGGGAAGCGAACGTCTACCGGCTGGCGCAGCTCAGCGTCAACATCATCGATCAATGTGTGGCCCAGGGCGTGCCGTTCGCGCGCGAATACGGCGGGCTGCTCGACAACCGATCCTTCGGCGGCGCTCAGGTGTCGCGGACCTTCTACGCGCGCGGCCAGACCGGACAACAGCTGTTGCTCGGCGCGTACCAATCGCTGATGCGGCAGGTGCAGGCCAAGAAGGTCCGTCTGTTTGCCCGGCGCGAGATGCTCGACCTGGTCGTCATCGACGGCAAGGCGCGCGGCATCGTGTGCAGGAACCTGACCACGGGACAGCTCGAACGGTACGCGGGCGACGCCGTCATCCTGGCGACCGGCGGATACGGCACCGCGTATTACTTGTCGACCAACGCGGTCAACTCGAACGTGACGGCGGCGTGGCGCGCGCACAAGCGCGGCGCCTTCTTCGCGAACCCGTGCTTCACTCAGATCCACCCCACGTGCATCCCCGTCACCGGCGACCATCAGTCCAAGCTCACGCTGATGAGCGAGAGCCTGCGCAACGACGGACGCGTGTGGGTTCCGAAAAAGAAGGGCGATTCGCGGTCGCCCGAACAGATTCCCGAGGACGAACGCGACTACTACCTCGAACGCAAGTACCCCTCGTTCGGCAACCTGGTGCCGCGCGACGTGGCCTCGCGGAACGCCAAACAGATGACCGACGAGGGCCGCGGCGTCGGCTCCAGCGGTCTTGCCGTCTACCTCGATTTCAAGGAAGCGCTCGAGCGGCTCGGCCCCGAGATCATCAAGACGAGGTACGGCAACCTGTTCCAGATGTACGAAAAGATCACCGCCGAGGATCCGTACAAGGTGCCGATGCGGATCTACCCCGCCATCCACTACACGATGGGCGGCCTGTGGGTCGACTACAACCTGATGAGCACGATTCCGGGACTTCACGTGCTCGGCGAAGCGAACTTCTCGGATCACGGGGCCAACCGGCTCGGCGCGAGCGCGCTCATGCAGGGGCTGGCCGACGGCTACTTCATCATTCCCTACACGATCGGCAACTATCTGACGGGCCAGACGCTGCCGAAGGTGACTTCCGATCACGAGGCCTTCAAGGAGGCCTCGGCGAATGCGCAACAACAGATCGACAGACTGTTGTCGGTCAAGGGCCATCGCGGGATCCGCGAGATCCACCGCGAGCTCGGGCGCATCCTGTGGGACGACGTCGGCATGGCGCGGAACGAGCCCGGCCTGCGCCGCGCGCTCGAGTCGATTCCCAAGCTGCGCGACGATTTCTGGCAGAACGTGTCGGTGCCCGGCACGCCGGACAATCTGAATCAGAGCCTCGAATACGCCGGCCGCGTCGCCGACTACCTGGAGTTCGCGGAGCTGCTCACGCTCGACGCCCTGCAGCGGGGGGAGTCCTGCGGCGGCCATTTCCGCGAGGAGAGCCAGACGCCGGAGGGCGAAGCGCTGCGCGACGACGAGCGCTATATGTACGTCGCGGCGTGGGAGTTCAAAGGCGTCGGCAAGCAGCCGGAGGTCCACAAGGAGCCGTTGGAGTTCAACGAGGTGCATCCGACGCAGCGTTCGTATAAGTGATGAAGCCAGGGATGAGGGGTTGGGGATTAGGGATGAGGCCGTCAAGGCTGGCAGGCCAATCCCGAATCCCTGCGCCCTAATCCCTGGCGAGGATCAATGTGAGACTGAATCTGAGAATCTGGCGGCAGAGCGGTCCGAGCGCTGCCGGGAAACTGGTCGACTACACCGCGGAGCACGTGTCGCCCGACATGTCGTTTCTCGAAATGCTCGACGTCGTCAACGAAGGGTTGACGAAAAAGGGCCAGGACGCCATCGCGTTCGACTCCGACTGCCGCGAAGGCATCTGCGGGATGTGCAGCCTCGTCGTCAACGGCGTGCCGCACGGACCCGATCGCGGCACCACGGTCTGTCAGCTCCACATGCGCCGGTTCAAGGACGGCGACACCGTCACCATCGAGCCGTGGCGGGCGAAGGCCTTCCCCGTGGTGAAGGATCTCGTCGTCGATCGGAGCGCGTTCGATCGCATCATCGCCGCGGGCGGCTACTGCTCGGTCAATGTCGGCGGCGCGCAGGACGGCAACGCGATCCTGATTCCCAAAGACGTGTCCGAGCAGGCGATGGACTCGGCCGCGTGTATCGGCTGCGGCGCGTGCGTCGCCGCCTGCAAGAACGCGTCAGCGCACCTGTTCGTGGGCGCCAAGCTCAGTCATCTGGCTCTGCTCCCGCAGGGCCAGCAGGAGCGCTACCGCCGTGTCGTGTCGATGGTCGAGCAGGCTGACGCCGAGGGATTCGGCAGCTGCTCGAACGAAGGCGAGTGCGAAGCGGTGTGCCCGAAAGAGATTCCCATCTCCAACATTGCCCACATAACACGCGAGTACGTCAAGGCCCAGGCGATGGTTTCCGGGGACTAGCCGACCGAGCCGACGGTCGCGTACAACCGGAAGTCAGTCAAAAGGTTGAGCTGTCCGCCGGCGGCGGCGTTCGCGTCGCGAATGCGCTCGACTCCCGCCTGCAATTCTTCATCCGATAGCACGGCGAGCTGCGACGTGTACGCGCGGTCCACAACGCCGGCCGCGAGCGCCTCGCTCGCCGGCATGATCGCCTCGATCCGATCGGCTTCGAACGACTCCGCCCAGGCGAAGCCCGCGTGCGCGAGCTCGCCCCTGAGGACGCGCACACGGGCAAAGCGATTGCGATCGATCGTCAGCGTCTCCGGAAAGTAGTCGTAGACCCACCACGAGTCGCGCTCGGCGTGCGGATCCTTGCCGAGCGACATCATCGCGCCGCCTGGTTTCAGAATCCGGCGCGCCTCGTGAAAGAAGCGCACCCGATCCGCGAAATGATGCAGCGCGTTGACACAAAACACCCGGTCGAACGTCGCGTCGCGCCACGGCAGGGCTTCCGCCCGCGCCCGCACGAGCCGCGCGCCGGGGTTCGCGGCCTGCGCCCGCGACAACATGCCGGTCGCCGGCTCGACGCCGGCGAGAACCAGTCGCTCGGCCGATGGGTATTGCCTTCGGATCTCGGCGAGCCAGTGGCCCGTGCCGCAGCCGACTTCGAGTGCGGCGGACACGGTTCCCGAATCGAGAGAATTGAACAGCGCGTCTTTGACGCCGGCGTAGGCGTGCAGGTCGTAGCGGCGGTCGTACTTGTCGGCGATACGATCGTAATCGGCGACGCGGCCGTTGCTCATTCCGGAACCGAGCGCGCGGGGGTCTCGAGAATCGCGCGCGCCGCGTCGGAATCCTCAATCCTCACGACGATCTGGAACCCGACGCCGGCCCACGCGAGGGCGGGCCGCTGACTGCCGCCGTCGTCGGCCCGAATCATCGATTCGATGCCTGCCGCCTCGAGGGCGCTGACGGCGATGTCCGCTTCGGGTCGGCTGCTGAATGTCTGAACGACGACGAGTTCGGAGTCGCTCATGCCGGCATTCTACGCTTGTTTCCAAGGGGAGACGACGGTGCTATCATCCCGCCGCTGTTGCATCAGATCTTTTGAAAGACCCTGGAGGAGAATGTCATGAAACAGTGGAGGAACGTCGCGTTGGCGCTCGCGCTGCTCGTCGGTGGCGTGGTTCCCGCGTTTGCGCAATTCGACCGGGGGTCGATCTCCGGGACAGTCAAGGACGAACAGGGCGGCGTCATGCCCGGTGTGACCGTGACGGTCACCAACACACAGACCCAACAAGCCCAGACGACCATTACCAATGGCACAGGCTTCTACACGTTTCCCAACCTGCTGCCCGGCCGCTACGACATCATCGCCGAGCTGACGGGCTTCAAGAAGACGAGCCGCCAGAACGTCCCACTCGACGCGGCTGGCTCCATCAACCTCGACTTCGCGCTCCAGACCGGCACGATCAGCGAGGAAGTGACGGTGGCCGCCGTGTCGCCGCCGCTCCAGACCGACGTCGCCCTGCGGAAGACGGTGGAGGCGAAGGACATCGAGCTGATGTCGTTCTCTGGCCGTAATCCCATCGGCGTCGTGGGCTTGAAGGCCGGCGTGATGGGTGGCAACTTCAACTCGCGCGGCTTCTCGGACCTCGGCAATGGCGGCTACAACATCAACGGCAGCCGGACGGACGAGAACAACATCACCATTGACGGCGCGACGGCCGTCCGCACGCGGGCGAGCGGCGCCATCGTCGGCATCCAGAACGTCGACGCGATCCAGGAAGTCCAGGTGCTGACAGGCAACTACATGCCCGAGTTCGGACGCGCCAGCGGCGGGCAGATCCGCTTCGTCACCAAGAGCGGCAGCAGCCGCTACAGCGGCAGCGGATCGTACTTCCTGCGCGACGACAAGCTGCAGGCCAACACCTGGGCGCGCAACCGGAGCCCCAACGCGATCGAGAACAGCGGTGCGGCGCCCTTCGATTACAAACAGTACGGCTATTCGTTCGGCGGGCCGATTCCAGGCTCGATGTTCAAAGACCGGCTGTTCTTCTTCGCCGCGCAGGAATGGGTCAACTACCTCGCGGTGCAGACCAACAGCGCGACGGTCCCGACCGAAGCGATGCGGCGTGGCGATTTCAGCGAACTGCTGAACCCGGCGAACCGATTCTTCGGGCGCGCCATCACCTTGACGAACCCGTTGACCGGACAGCCGTTCCCGAACAACGTCATCCCGGCCGGCCAGCTCTCCGCGAACGGGATGGCGCTGCTGAACGCCTACCCGCTGCCAACGCCCGGCTACCAGCAGGGCACCAACAACGCGATCTTCAACAGTGAAAACCCGCAGGACCAGCGCAAGGACAACATCCGGTTCGACTATCGCCTCAACAACACGAACCAGCTGACATTCCGCTATTCGAAGTACAGCTGGGTGGCAATCGATGCATTCCGCGGGACGTTCCCGTACGCCCGCACCGACTGGGACCGGCCGAATTCGACCCAGACACTCAGTTGGACGAGCACGCTGCGCAGCAACCTGATCAACGAAGCGACGTACACCCACTCGCTGGATCAGGTGTTCATCAACGTGTTCACCGGCACCGAGCTCTACAAGCGCAGCCGGACCGGAATCAACTATCGGTACATCTTCCCGGACTTCAAGGAGATTCCCGACAAGATCCCGACCATCACCATCGCGAACTTCACCGAGATGGACGGCGGACCATATCCCTCGTCGTCACAAGGGCCGATTCACACGTTCACTGACGCCGCCACGCTGGTGAAAGGACGGCACACGTTCAAGGCCGGGGCGGTGGTCGAATACTCGGGCGAAGACGATTTCGATCAGATCAACGTGCAGGCCATCCCTGGCAGCACCAACAATCAGAACGGCCGGTTCGAGTTCCAGGACAATCGGGCGGGTGGCAGCGGTCTCGCCGTCGCAAACGTGGCGATGGGACTCTTCAGCAACTACGGCGAGATCGGACAGCGCGCGTTCACCAAGTGGCGTGCGCTCGCCACCGACGTGTTCTTTCAGGATTCCTGGAAGCCGGCCAGCAATCTCACGATCGAGGGTGGGATCCGCTGGGCGATCTGGCCGCCGTGGCATTCGCAGACCAACAACATCGCCAACTTCGAGACCCAGTTCTACGACAAGGCCACGGCGGCGGTGATCGACCGGGCGACCGGCCGGATCACCGGTGGTAACCGGTACAACGGCATCGTGTTGCCCGGCACTGGCTTCGCAGGTGATGGCACGAGTCTCGTGGTGGCGAGCGATCCGGCCGTGCTGGCGCTGTTCCGCGGTCAGCCCGAGGGCTTCTCGGAGACGCACTACAACGCCTTCGAGCCGCGGCTTGGCGCCGCGTATTCAATCAACGAGCGAACCATCCTCCGCGCCAGCGCCGGCGTTTTCCACAACCGCGTGACGCTCAACGACTCGTCGCTGCTCGGCGGCAACCCGCCGTTTCAGCCGCAGGTGAGCGTGAGCAACGGCAGCGTGGACAATCCGGGCGCCGGCGGCGCCGCGAGCCTGCCATTCGCGATGACGGCGCAGGACGTCGATTTCAAGCACCCGGTGGCTTACATGTGGTCGACGGGAGTCCAGCGCGAGATCCCGGCTGGCTTCGTATTGGACGTGACCTACGTCGGCCGACTCGGGAAGTACCTGCAGCGGGAGCGAAACATCAATCAGCTGCTGCCAGGTACGCTGCAGGCGAACTCCAACGTCAACATCGCCGCGCTTCGGCCGTATCTTGGGTATGGGGCTATCCGGCTCGCGGAGAATGCCGGACGGTCGACCTACAACAGTCTGCAAATCAGCGCCGACCGGAGATACTCGAATGGCCTGAAGGTGGGCGCCGCCTACACGCTCAGCAAGTCAGAGGACAACGGCAGCACGAAGCGCGACGTCGTGTGGAATACCTACGACGACTCGAACTTCTGGGGACCGGCGAGCTTCGACCGACGTCACGTGCTGAGCGTGTACTACATTTACGATCTGCCGTTCTGGAAGGATCAGAATACGCTGCTGAAGAACCTCGCCGGCGGCTGGCAGATTTCAGGGGCGAGCATCTTCCGAACCGGCACGCCGTTCTCGGTCACGCGCACAAACGACATCGCCGGCGTCGGCGACGGCAATTTCGGACAGCCCTACAACGTCGTCGCGGATCCCATCGGCAACGCGAACCGGCAGTTCTCAGCCGGGTCCGGCAACGACACCAACTACTGGATCGATCCGGCGTCGTTTGCCGTGCCCGCCAACGGCACCTTCGGCAACGGGACTCGCAACCTCGCGTACAACCCCGGCGAACAGAACTGGGACATCGCCTTCTTCAAGAATTTCCGGCTCCCCGGAACGCAGAAGATGCAGTTCCGGGCGGAGATCTTCAACTTCATCAACCACGCGAACTGGAACAACATCGCCTCGAGCGATCCGAGCAACGCCAACTTCGGGCGCATCACGACGAAGAGGGACGAGCGCCGGGACGTTCAGCTGAGCCTGAGATACCAGTTCTAACGGAGGTCACGGAGAGAACGGCTTAACCACAGAGAAACGGAGCAACGGAGAACGAAACGGAGGGAGCGGTTCGACGGGCGTCGCGAAGCGACGCGCGGGAACGGATCGGATCGCAAAAAACGAACACCGCGGCAAATGACGGGTGCTCGTTTTTTCGCGATCCGATCCGTTCCCGGCAGTCGGCCTGCGAGGCAGGCCGACCCGTCGAACCCTCTGTTCAACCTCTGTTGCTCCGTTCCTCCGTGTGATCCCGTTCGCCCCGTCGTCTCCGTTTACTCGGCGCGTAGCGCGACGATCGGGTCGACCGACGCCGCGCGGCGTGCGGGCAGGTAGCTGGAGAACAGCGCCGTCGCTCCCAGCCCCGCCGCCAGCGCCGCCGAGATCCGGATGTCGCTCGACACGATGCCGAGCAGGCCTGCCTCCATCAGCCGCCCCAGGGCGACGGCCAGCACGAAGCCGACAGCGATGCCGACGGCGGTGAGCCGCGCCGCCTGACCCAGCGTCAACCGAACGACATCGCGTGCTGTGGCGCCGAGCGCGATTCTGACGCCAATTTCACGCACGCGCCGCGCGACCAGAAACGTCATGACCGCGTACAACCCGAGCACGGCCAGCAGGACCGCAAGACCCGCGAACGCGCCCATGACCGTGGCGATGTAGCGCAGGCTGATCGTCTTTTCGTTGAGCACCTGTCGCAGCGTCATGACGTCGAAGATCAGCTGCGTAGCGTCGACCTGCGCCAGCGCGGTGCGCGTGTCGTTGACGAGCGACAACGGATCGCCGGCCGTCCGGATGGCAAACGCGAAGGCGTCAGCGGGCGCCTGCGTGATCGGCCGATACAGCGTCGGCACGCGACCGCCGGTCGTGCCGACGTCGAACCAGTCGTGGACGATATCGCCGGCGATGCCGACCACGCGCATCCACGGCCCGTTCGCGATGCGGATCTGCTGATCGAGCGCCGCGCCGGCCGGCCAGAACTTGCGCGCCATCGCCTCACTGACGATGGCCACGGCTTCGCTTCCCTGTTGATCCGCGCCGGTGAACCCCCGGCCGGATACGAGCGGGGTCCGCAGGACCTCGAAGTACTGGTCCGAGACGACGCGATAGTCGACACGCGGCGCCTTCGACGGATCGACCGGCGGCTGGCCGGCCAGCTCGATCGCCCGGCTCGCGTTCGAGTCGATGGCGGGCAGGACGTTGCCGGCCGCCACCGCCACGGCCCCGGGAATCGTGCGCAGCCCATCGAGCGCCGCGGCAGTGAACCGTTCCCGGCTGTTGGCGTCCGGGTACCGCAGCTCCGGAAGCACGATGCGCATCGTCAGCACGTTGTTGGGGTCGTAGCCCTGCCAGCTCGTGAGAAACCGGGTCACGGTGGAGATGCTGAGCATCGCCGCGACCAGGAGTGGAAGCGCCAGGGCTATTTCCGCGACGACCAGCACACGTCGCGCGCGCTGCCGGCCGGGTCCGGCGCCGGTGCGGCCGTCCGCCTTCAGCGCGTCGGAAACGACGCCGCGCGCCAGCTGCACGGCGGGAATGGTCCCGAAGACGAGCGCGGCCACTGAAGCGCACGTCAGCGTGACGGCAATCGTGCGGAAGTCGAGGCCCATCTGATCCCAACCGGGGATGTAGCGGACGATTCGCGCCGGCATCGAGGCGCGCATCAGGCGGAGGCTTGCCCAGGCCACGGCCAGCGCCAGCGGTGTCGATACGACGACGACCAGGGCGCTTTCCAACAGCGAGCCTCGAACGACGCGGCCCCGGCTGGAGCCGAGCGCAAGGCGTATCGCGATCTCGCGTTCACGCTCGGCCGCACGCGCGAGCATCAGGTTGGCGATATTCGCGCAGGCGATGAGCAGGACGAACAGGCCCGCGGCCTGCCACAACGCCAGCACGGCGGGCACTCCGACGTCGGCCATCCCGCGACTGACCGTGTAGACCTCCGCGCCCAGCTCTGAATTAGTCTCGGGGTGCTCGCGCGCGAGCCGCTGCGACAGCGCGCGAAGCTCGCCGCGAGCCTCGTCCAGCGTGCGGCCATCGGCGAGCTTGCCGATGACGGTCAGATAGTGGTTGCTACGGTTGCGCGCCGACTTCTCGTCGACTGACAGCACGCCCCACAATTCCGCGCGCATCGGAAAGTCGAAGGTCGGCGGCATCACGCCGACGACCAGCCATTGCGCGCCGTCGATGAGGGTGCTCTTGCCGACGATTGCCGGATCGGCGCCGAACCGCCGCCGCCAGAGCCCGTCGCTCAGGATCACGCGGGTCGCGTTGGCGGTGATCTCTTCTTCCGGCAGGAACGTCCGGCCGATCGCGGCGTGCGCGTCGAGCGCGGCAAAGAACTGCGGCGACACGAAAAACCCGAGCACGCGTTCGGGCTGGTCGCGGCCGACGAGATTCGCGTCCCACCAGTTCATCCCGGCGAGGTGATCGATGGCGCCGCCGCGCAGGCTCGTCCGCCAGTCGAGGAAATCGGCGGCCGACACGGTTTCGCGCCGCCCGCTCCACCGCGGCGAGGTGCTCACCGGCATCACGATCCGATCGACGTTGCGCATCGTGAAGGGCCGCAACAGCAGCGCGTCGATGACGCCGAACACCGCCACGTTGGCGCCGACGCCCAATGCCAGCGTCACGATAATCGCCATCGTCGTCGTCGGGTGCTTGAGGAGCGAGCGGATCGCGAACCGGACGTCCATCAGCAAACGGTCCATACGGTGTCCCTTCGCAGGTTGAACGGAAGAAACGCGATGGGCGCGGCGGAGGATCGAGCGCGCCGCGAGTCGAATCGCGTGCGCCCAATACCAGCATCGCGCGTACGGGATGGAATGCGCAGCGACGACGGCGGCGTACGATTCGTGGAGATCCCCGAGGATGTCGTCACGATAAGGCGACGCCCGCAAGGCCCGCGCCAGCAGCTGTTCCGCGACGCCGGGCGGCCGGTGGATCACGACGACGGCTCCAGCTTCGATTCGAGACCTTCCCACAATCCGAGGAGCACGCGGCGCGACTGGCGGAGGCCGCGCAGTCCCGCGGCGGTCACTGTGAAGTAGCGGCGCGCGCGCCCGCCCCGCTCTGGCAGCGGGTCGCCCAGGGCGGATCGCAGACAGCCCTTTTGTTCGAGCCGTTCGAGCGCCGTGTAGAGGGCTCCGCGCGAAACGACCCGGCCGGCGGCCTTCGCCAGCACCTCGCCGATAGGGTTGGCGTAGGCCTCGTCGCCGAGCCGCAGCACGATCAGCAGAAGTTGCTGCTCCAGTTCGCCGAGGTAGACGTCGGACGGGCTATTTGACTTCAATGAAGGCAATATACGCGTGCGGAAGGCGGATAGTTCCCGGAGCGATCCCTACACCCCGATCACTCCAACGAGCTCTTTTACTGACGCCGCGGACTTCTTGAACGCCGCGTCCTCGTCCGGTGTCAGCTTGATTTGGATGATTTGTTCGAGACCGCGTGAACCGAGCTTGCAGGGCACGCCGACGAACAGATCCCGCACGCCGTACTCGCCCTGCAGGTACACGGAACACGGCAGGATCTTCTTTTTGTCGAGCAGGATCGCGGCGATCATCTCCACCACCGACGCCCCGGGCGCGTACCAGGCGCTCGTGCCGACCAGCTGGGTGATCTCGAGTCCGCCTCCGGCGGTCCTGGCCGAGATGCGGTCGATCGTCTCCTTGTCCATCAGGTCCGTGATCGGGATGCCGGCCACCGTCGAGTAACGCGGCAGCGGCACCATCGTGTCGCCGTGCCCGCCGAGAACGAAGGCATGCACGTTCTCGACCGACACGTTCAGCTCTTTCGCGATGAACGCGCGCATCCGGGCCGAGTCGAGCACGCCGGCCATGCCGATCACCCGCTCCCGCGGGAACTTCGACAGCTTGTAGACCGCCTGCGCCATCGCGTCCAGCGGGTTCGACACGACGATGAGCAGACAGTTCGGCGAGTGCTTCACCACCTGTTCGGTGACCTGCTGCATGATCTTGTAGTTCACATTCAGCAGATCGTCGCGGCTCATGCCCGGTTTGCGCGGCACGCCGGACGTAATGACGACGATGTCCGAATTGGCGCTCTCCGCGTAATCGCCGGTACCAAGGATGCGCGAGTCGGAGCCCCAGATCGGGCAGGCTTCCAGCATGTCGAGCGCGACGCCGGCCGCTTTCTGGTCGGCGATGTCGATCACCACGACATCAGCGAGCGACCTGTCGGCGACTCCGCGTGCCACCGTCGCGCCCACGTTCCCTGCGCCACCCACCACCGTCACTTTGCGATTCATCGAAACAGCTCCTCGTCACACACGTTAACCGCGGAGCACGCAGAACACGCAGAGAAAATCATGCTCAGCGAGCTCAGCGATCTCTGCGGTTAAGCGTTCCTACATGTTCCCGATGATCGCATCGGCGAACCCCGACGTCTTCAACTCCGTCGCGCCCGTCATCTGACGCGCCAGGTCGTAGGTGACCTTCTTCTGGCTGATGGTCTTCTCGAGACCGCGCTCGATGAGCGCCCCCGCCTCGGTCCAGCCGAGATAGTTGAGCATCATCACCCCGGACAGAATGACCGAGCCGGGGTTGATGACGTCCTTGCCGGCATACTTCGGCGCCGTACCGTGCGTCGCCTCGAAGAACGCGATGTCGTCGCCGACATTGGCGCCCGGCGCCATGCCGAGACCGCCCACCTGCGCCGCGCACGCGTCTGACAGGTAGTCGCCGTTCAGATTCGGTGTCGCGAACACGTCGTATTCCGAGGTGCGCGTCAGGATCTGCTGGAACACGCTATCCGCGATTCGATCGTTGACGACCACTTTGCCGTCCCGCGACGCGCCCTGTCCGACTTCTTCCTCCGTCACGATCTTGTCGCGGAACTCCGTCTTGGCCAGCTCGTAGCCCCAGTCGCGGAAGGCCCCTTCCGTGAACTTCATGATGTTGCCCTTGTGCATGATCGTGACCGTCTTCCGGTTGTTCGCGATCGCGTACTGCAGCGCCATCCGCACCAGCCGCTTGGTGCCGGTTTCGGAGATCGGTTTGATGCCGATCCCGGAATCCGGCGCCACCCGCTTCCCCATTTCTTTCGACAGGAACTCGATGACGCGCTCGGCCTGCGGCGTGCCCTTGGCCCATCCGATGCCGGC